>Ga0160423_10001235_pt1 | contig 21397 bp, 29 predicted proteins | sample CRUFie14St8metaG_FD_108191 | JGI IMG/M metagenome (GOLD analysis project Ga0160423, IMG submission 108191) | Marine microbial communities from the Costa Rica Dome - CRUD Field 142mm St8 metaG | ecosystem: Environmental > Aquatic > Marine > Oceanic > Photic zone | place: Costa Rica: the Eastern... | reverse complement strand
TGCACATGGGTTTTTATGGCAATGATAAAGAACGTTTGAGGAAAATGCGTAATGAAATTTTACCTGTCTTTAGATGAATGGAGGAAACGTGATTGACGACAACTTTAGAAAAATTGCTGTGGAAAATCATCTAGAAGGTGTGACTAAATTAGTGGAAGGTTCTAATTGGGAAGAACCAACTAAACTGAATATTGCTAAGAATTTGGTAGAAAAAATTGAAGAACTTTTAGGTGCTAAAGCAACCTATGTTACCTGTTGTGATAGAACTACTGAACATCAAAAGATTGTAATCGAGTACAACCACAAGAAAAAATGAAACAAGTATTGATTTACAGTAACGGAAGTCAAGAATCTGAAAGAGCAAGGATGCTCTTAGAAAGTCTAGGTGAAGAAGTTAAAGAATTTCTTTTAGGTGCAGACTTTAGTGATCGTCAGTTCAGAGCAGAGTTTGGAAGTGAAGCAGAGTATCCACAAATTGCAATTGGTTTGACCCATCGGGGAACTCTAAAAGAAACCCTTAGGTATCTAAACTCTAATGGTGCTATTGATTAAACGTTATTGAAGTACCATGTAGCATAGTCTGAGTAACTAAATTCCGATATGATACGTTCTGGAAATTCATATTGATCTACAAACTTTTCCCAGTTACAAGTCTTTCTGACGTAATTGATCATGTATGTAAAGTGTTTTGAATATTCATAGTTTCTAGATAGGTCTTGTGCATATTCCCAAAACTCAGTATCATATTGTGACCCATACATGTAATGCCACATAACCCATTGATGAGTTTCTCTGATTAGAATATCGAACTTTGATGCTGCATAACGAGTTCCCTTTTGACCATATCGTAAAACAGAATTGATAAATTCATATATTAATGAACCATACATCAGTGTACCATTAGATTCTAAAGGTTCATAGAAAAATAATCTGTTACCATTTAAAAGAGTTTTATTTTTTTCATCGAAAATATTCTTAGACAAATAACTCCTAAAAGGAACTTTATGAAGTGTTTCTACTCCAAACATTTCATTAAAGTTCCTTTCTGCTGTTTCGGCACTATTGATATTATCGTTATACAAATAACCAAAGGAGTATCCATCTTCTAATGGAATTTTAAAAGACCAACCATCTGGAGTAGCAATATGCTCTGTCCATACTTCTGGAGGTCTTCCATCTCTAGTCCTTCCAAGTAAACATGAGTTTATTGGGGTTGGCATATCTTCATAGTCTTCCCAATTATTGTAAGATTTTCCACGACAATCAATAACTAAGTCAAAGTCATCTTTAATTTCTTCTGGACTCACATGCTTTTCTACAAGATTTACTAGATTCTTGGATAGAAATGCTTCTCTTAGTTTTGGTGGATCAAAATGATATGCCAAACTATTTTCACCTAGTTTGTATAGTATTTTTTTATTCTTTTTACCAAAGTCTCTATAGTAAAAACCTACTTTAGGTGTTATACCAGCAGGGTTTCCTAAGTCTTCATCACAAACAATTTTTGAAATTGCATGAGAAATGATTAGAGTGGTTCCTTGTCCTGTAATTTCTGTAGGAACTTTCGAGTCGTGAAATATAGTTATTTCTGGCTCGTCTAGATTTACTAGTCGATAGCAATAGATGATCATGATTGCGGAGATGATGCCCGCATTACCACTTCCAATGATTGCAATCTTGCAATCTTTTTTACGCAAATTCATAATTGTATCACGTTATACAAAACTGCTTGACTATATATTATATACGGTCTATAATAGACCTACGTTCATCCAAAATGTTAAACATACTGTTGGCATTGACCCTTGCCCATCATGATGACGGCAATCCTTACGGATGGCATATGTCTTGTGAAAGGTTCCTCCAAAGACGGGTAGAGATCCAAGCAGATCCTAACCTAGACCTACGGTCAAAGTTAAATCTTATTGGGTATCTCAAGACAAAGGTGGAAGGTCAGTGTGACGGTATTTATACATAGGACGCAAGTAAGTCGCGGAACGGAGCGTTCATCCCATGCTTGAATTACTTCTGTATTCAACTATGACCTGTGCTGATGCTGATGCAATAATGTTCAGAATCAAAGCACAAGAACATCTTGAACCCAAAATCCAAATCGAATTGGTAGAGACCATTAAGGACTCTGTACCAGAATGTGATTACTATTGGGACGCAAACGACTGAAGGAACGGGGCAAAAATCCCATTCTTTTAGGAGACCTACTATGAACACCCTTACTCTCATCAAGAAGCAAATCGAGAAAGCAGCACGCCTGCATGACGCCCAGATTACCCACACCTCTTATCGTGGTGTTGAGTATGATACTCGTTGTGTAGAATCCAAGGAGTCTCACGGCACCTTCTGCTATCGTGGTCACACTTATACCAAGTGAGGCAATTATGGAAGCACTACAAATCACAGGAATAATTACTGTTGGATGTATTGCTGGAATGTCCTTACTTTATGGGGAGATTCTTCTACTGTCTAATTGAGAAGATAGAGTAAATAGAGGACCTGCTTGACAGGTCCTTTTTTTATGCTTATAATTAGTGGAGTAGTTCATATGCTATGGAAAGAGACAAACTTAAATTGATAGTAAGAAATCTGAAATTGCTTGTGGAAGCATTGGAGTCTGAAGTCTATTCGGAACCAGAAGCATATGTAAATCGACCAGAGATTACCGATTACGATGAAGTTTTTGTTGACGATGACGATGGGTATCCAGACTAATGTATGAAGAACTAAACTGCTTTGAAGAAGCACTAAAACATTTTGGCACCAGAGTAGAGATGGTCATTGCTATGGAGATGGGTAGAAAGATTACTCCCGAAGACTCATATCAAATGATCAAAGATGAGATGAAAGAACTTAAGAAGTGCCGTAAACAATTTAACAAAAACCAGGAGTGTTGATGATTAATTCTGCTAAACTTATCTCTGTGACACCTGATGCGGAGAAGAATATTGCATATTGTGCCCGTGTAAGCAATCCTGCAAATCAAGAGAACGAAAAGATTGCTGGACTACTCAAGTATTGTATCAATCACAAGCACTGGAGTATCTTTGAGATGGCATTTATGACTCTGGAAATCAATACTACCAGAGGACTGGCAGCTCAAATTTTGCGCCACCGTTCATTCACATATCAAGAGTTTTCACAACGATATGCTGACAGTTCCATGTTGGCAGACAGAATTCCTATGTTTGAATTTCGTCGTCAGGATACAAAGAACAGACAAAATTCTATTGATGACATTGATGAGTTCACCCAACAGGAACTTCAAATTGCTGTGCAACGACACTTTGAGTCTGCTATGGATCTTTATCAACATATGCTTTCTATAGGAATTGCAAAGGAATGTGCCCGCTTTGTGCTTCCATTAGCAACTCCAACAAAAATTTACATGTCGGGCTCAGTGCGCTCATGGATCCATTATATCGATTTGCGTTCTGCTAACGGTACTCAGAAGGAGCACATGGATATTGCTAACGAATGTAAGTGTATCTTTGCTGGTCAGTTTCCCGTAATTGCAGAAGCACTTGGATGGACGGAGCATAATAAATAATACATAAACTGGATCTCCATATGAACGTAATACGAGACGTTAGTTATGTCCAAGTTGCGAAACTAATAAAGCATAACTATATTGTTGCTATTTTCCAAGGAAAAGACGAGGGAGGTCCAAGAGCATTGGGTAACAGATCCTTTCTTTTCAATCCCATGCAAAGGGATATTGAGATTAAGATGAATAGTATGAAGGGTAGGGAATGGTATCGTCCAGTAGCAGGTTCTATGCTACTGGAAAAGTTTGATGAATGGTTTGAAACTGCAGGTCTGAAAGAATCACCTTTTATGACTTATGCTATTGATGTGAAAGAAAATAAAAAGGATATCATTTCTTCAATCGTCCATAAGAATGGTACGTGTAGAATTCAAACGGTCAGTGAAGAAGATAATCTTCACTACTACAATTTAATCAAAGCATTTTATGATTTGACTGGTGTTCCTATCGTAGGGAATACATCTTTTAATCTTGCTGGTGATCCAATTGTACATACTCTAGAAGATGCTTTGGAAACTTTGGATGATTCTAAATTTGAATACCTATATCTTCCTGAAAAAGCAACTCTAATCTACGCAAAGAACGAGGTATAATAAATGTATATTCTAGGAGTAAATATATCTCATGAACCATCAGTATGTCTTCTCAAGGATGGTGAGATAGTTTATTATTGCGAGACTGAAAGATTAGTTGGTGACAAGTATCATGATATTGACCATGAGGATCTTTCATTTGAACCTCAAGTAGAGATACTCAGTCAGTATACTACTTACATAGATTTTGTTATCTTTGCTTCTTATGGTACTGATCCTGAAGATTTAGATAACATGCTGATCAGACGTACTATCAGTGAGTTAGGTGAGGGTGGAGTAGATTTTAATACTTCACTATTCTATAAGCAGAATCATCATCTATATCATGCCGCAAATACGTTCTATGCCTCTGGATGGGACAGTGCAGCAGCATTGATTATGGATGGTGGTGGTGCATATGATCCAGACTATAGAGAGTCATATACGTCCAATCAGTATGACTATCCATTCAGAGAAGTAGAGACGATTTATAATTGCAACTATGATAGTCCTCTTTGGGATAAGAGTTGGTGTCATTATTCAATTCTTGATCCAATCAAAGAGAAGAATATTTTTTGGAAGAAGAGTCCGAATGAGATTTATTCCAATTCACTAAGTTGTGGAGATCTATTCAATAGAATGGTTTCTTATCTTGGAATGAATAGTGGTGATGCTGGAAAAGTAATGGGTCTTTCTGGGCATCGACTTGCTATGGAAAGTTTTGTCGAACGTATGAAAGTTTCTCGACAATTTGAAGGAACTAAACCAGAACTTATCATTGATTGGTTTATGGAAAGAGAAGGTGAGTCGGTAACAGTTCCTGGAATTGAAGATGCGATTCATGATTTCATTGAAAAGGAAAACCTAGACACCTCTCTTAGACTTCCTGGACATGATTTCTATGTCCTAGCATCACTTGCACATAAACTGCAGGAAGAAACATTCAAGCATACTTGTAAACTAATTCAAAAGACTATTGACATCACTGGACAAAACAAAATTGTCCTTTCTGGTGGTTATTTCTTGAACTGCGTGAACAATTATAAATATCTCAAGGAATTTCCAAATGTAGAATTTTTTGTTGATCCAATTCCTCACGATTCTGGAACAGCAATCGGTGCTGCTAAGTACGCATGGTATGGGATTTCCAAATCCAAAGAAAAGACTCCATTCAAAGACATTTATTTCGGACCTAGTGTATGAATATAAAATATGATGTAACCTGTGAAGATGTTGTTGAACGTATACTTGACAAACAAATCGGTGCTATTCATCAGGGAAGATCTGAAGTAGGACCGAGAGCATTAGGAAATAGATCTATTATCTTTGATCCCAGACTTCCTAATGGAAAGGAAATAGTCAATACTGTTAAAAAGAGAGAAGAATTCAGACCATTTGCAGGATCTGTTCTTGAAGAACATGCTCATGAATGGTTTGATATGATCGGTTTAGATCGTTCTCCCTTTATGACATTTAATCTAAGAGTTAAGTCTGATCGACAAAAATACATTCCAGCAATTACTCATGCTGATGGGACATGTAGAATTCAGACAGTTAATAAAGTAGATAACGCAAATTACTATAATCTCATTAAAGCATTCCATAAGAAAACTAAAATTCCTATGGTTCTTAATACATCATTTAACCTAGCAGGACAAGCAATGGTTGAGAATGTGAAGCAGGCTTTGAAAACACTGAGTAAATCGAATATGGATTATGTTTATTTTGCTGATGTAAATATGCTAGTTGAAAAATGAATCTTGTAGCTTTATCATGCAGTGGACATGAATCTGGTGTAACTTTTCTTGTTGATGGGAAATTATATGAAACTATCTTAGAAGAACGATTGACAACAATCAAAAAAGATAAGCATTTGCATCAAGTCTTTGAGAAGATTGGTCAGTTTCATGAAAAGTTTGGTATCGATAAGATTGTTGCAACAAATGGAACTGACGGTGACTTTATTTTTACTAGAGAATCTCTAGAAAAATTTGGAATCACTAAAAAGAATGTTCAGTATGAAGAAGAGTGGGAACGTCATCACTTATATCATGCAACATCTGGATTTTATGCTTCTGGTTTTGATGAAGCAGTTTGTTTGGTTGTAGATGGTTGGGGTGCAGATTTTAGATTGCTTCAACTGCTTGATATTCTTGGGATGAACAAAGTTCTCTCTGAAGATCAGCAAGAACAACTTGAGGATTTAGATAAATGGATGTTCTTAGAAACAACATCCATTTATAATATGGCATATCCATGTGAGGATGAGTTACTCTATAAGAATGTTCTTCTCCCTCATCCACAACCTGCAGATTTTCTTGTTAAAGATGAAGCACCATATGAGTGGATGAAAAAGATTCAAGAAAGTGGAATCATAAACTGTACATCCAATTATGATGTTGGAATGTTGTACGGTTTGATCACCAGACATCTTGGATTTGAAGATAATGAACAATGTGGTAAGACTATGGGACTTGCTGGTTATGGAAAACTCAATCCCAAGTTACCTGATTATATTTTAAATAATGGACTAACTGATATGAATTTTGCTTTCAGTGATATGAAAGTGAATACTTATAACTTCCCATCAATGGAACACTACGATGACTTTCAACATCGTGCGGACATTGCATATAAACTTCAGAAACATACTGAAGATATTTTTAGAATGAGAATCAATCAGATCATTCAGATGAAACCTGATGTTAAAAACATTGTATTCTCTGGAGGATGTGCTTTAAATATCTGTGCTAATTCTGTAATACAAGAAGAGTTTTCTGATATTAACTTCTATGTTGATCCTGTAGCAGGTGATGCATGTCAGTCCTATGGTGCGGCAAAGTATTTTTATTATAAAGAAACTGGATCGATGATGAAAGATCCATTGACTACAACTTATTTTGGACCAAGACCTCCAAGTCCACCTATGTTGAAAAAACAGATTGAGTTTGAGGTTGCTAAACACAACGAAATGCGATATACTGACGAAAGTCGGAGGAAAAAATGACAAAACGTGCTTTGATTACTGGTGGTGCAGGTTTTATTGCCCACCACCTTATCTCACAAATTCTAAAGAATACTGATTGGGAAGTAGTAACTCTTGATCGACTAGACTTCAGTGGTAATCTGAATCGTCTTCAAGATGTACTGAAAGATTTCCCTGCAGAAGAACGTGCTCGGGTTAAGATCGTATTCCATGATCTTAAAGCTGCAGTCAATCCACTAATTGCTGCTGACATCGGTAAGGTAGATTATATTCTACACCTTGCTGCTGGTTCACATGTGGATCGCAGTATCGAGTACCCCATGGAATTTGTCATGGACAATGTTGTAGCAACCTGCAACATTCTTGATTATGCTCGCAGTCTAGATCATCTAGAACGGTTTGTTTACTTCGGCACTGATGAAGTCTTTGGTCCTGCACCAGATGGCATTCTCTATGAGGAGAATGATCGGTATAACTCTACCAATCCCTACAGTGCAACCAAAGCAGGTGGTGAAGAACTAGCAGTTGCTTTTGAGAATACTTATAATCTCCCTGTCTACATCACCCACACAATGAATGTCTTTGGACAACGGCAGCATCCAGAGAAGTTCATTCCCATGTGTATCAAACGCATTCGGGATGGTGAATCTATCACCATTCACAGTGATCCAACTAAAAAGATTCCTGGTTCACGACATTATATCCATGCCGAAGATGTTGCTGATGCATTGCTATTCCTGCTAGGAAAAGATGTTCAATCTTATACTTGGGGTGGTGCAAAGTGTCCTAAGTTTAATATTGTTGGTGCAGAAGAACTCAACAATCTTCAACTTGCTCAAATCATTGCGGACATTCAAGGCAAGGAACTCAAGTATGAGATGGTTGACTTCCATTCTGCCCGTCCTGGACATGACCTACGTTATGCACTGTCTGGTGAGAAGATGCGAGCAATGGGTTGGGTTCCTAAGGACATCCGAGATCGTATTCGTGAAGTTGTTGAGTGGACTCTCGCAAACGAACGTTGGATTAAACTCTAAATACACTACACTTTGAGATAAACATGGCAACATATCCAGTAAAACACAAGGAGACTGGTGAAACTAAAGAAGTGAAGATGAGTATTCACGATTGGGATCAGTGGAAGATTGATAACCCAGAGTGGGAACGATACTTCACACCTGAAAATTCACCAGGACTAGGTTTAGAACCAGTTGGTGAATGGAAGGACAAACTCGTCAAGTCTAAACCAGGATGGAATGAAGTTCTGGAACGAGCATCTAAACAACCTGGAGCACAAAATCTAAAGATCTGATATGGCTAGAAGGAAAAGGAATAACGATAACGTTGGTATCAACTCGGAGTACCATCGTCAGGCACTAAAAGGAAAGAAACCGATCAATACTGATCACCTTTTAGATATTGAACCACTTACTGCAAACCAGAAGAAGTTGTTCGATGCATACGAAGCAGGAAAGCATATTGTTGCATACGGAACTGCTGGTACAGGTAAGACTTTTATCACCCTATATCATGCTATCAAGGATGCTCTGAACCAGTTCACACCATACGAAAAGGTATATGTGATCAGGTCTCTTGTAGCAACCCGTGAGATTGGTTTCCTTCCTGGAGACCATGAAGACAAGTCTAATCTCTATCAGATCCCATACAAGAACATGGTCAAGTACATGTTCCAAATGCCATCTGATGCCGAGTTTGAAATGCTCTATGGGAATCTAAAGACCCAAGGAACTGTCAGTTTTTGGAGCACTTCATTCATTAGAGGTACAACATTCGACAATGCTATTCTTCTTATTGACGAATTCCAGAACTTGAACTATCATGAGCTTGATAGTATTATCACACGGGTTGGAGACAACTGTAAGATCATGTTCTGTGGTGACGCAAGTCAAAGTGACCTTGTGAAAACCAATGAGAAAAATGGTATTGTTGATTTCATGAAGATTCTAGGGCAGATGCCTTCGGTTGATATCGTAGAATTTGATTGCGATGATATTGTTCGATCTGGTCTGTGTAGAGAATATATCCTAGCAAAAAATGAACTCGGTATTCTATGAAATATGATGTATTCTATAGTCCTTTTCAATACTTTGAAGAGAATACTGTAGAACTTGAAGATAAGAATTCTCATTCTGATTTTTATTATAGTCAATGTCCAGTTTGGGGTCACATGTTTGACCGAACTTTTGTTGGATATTCACCTGCGGATTTTAAACTAAGGTACTTTGATAACGTTATCGAGTATCAAATTAATGATGAAGAAATCGTTGAGATTGATCTTGACGAAGTTGACGAAGAATATTCGGACGAGAATATTCTATTTCATATGAATGACATGGGAGAAGATTTCCAAGTCATTCAATTGGTATTCATTAGTTCATTCTTCTGGGCACCATATGAGCAAGAATACTTATGGTTTGAATTCTTAGATCACCCACATACATTTGCTACTAATAACTTCGTTACAGTTGGTGGATGGTTTAATCTTGCTAACCATCCACGATCCACCTCTCTTGCTATCAAGTATGAAGCAGATAGTGATGGTATTGTAATTGAAAAAGGAGATCCTCTGTATCGTATTCGTTTTTACACGGAGAATATGGATGATAAACCAAACCTTGTGAAGAAAAAGGCATCTAAAAATATGTCTACTGCCATGGATAAACGAAGAGAAGTTATGAGTGGTGATCGAAAGTTTATGAAAGAGGTTCTCTTTGATAAAAATCTAAGAGGGCAATGTCCTTATCATTGATATGAAATACCAAATTTATTATTGCCCTTTAGAACTTTTTGATGATAATCAAATTGAACTAGAGAATCCGCGGCATCATAAAGACTATACTTACAGTGAGTGTCCTGTCTGGAAGCATAGATTCAGTAGAACATACGTTGGGTATTCTCCAATCTCATTTAGAATGGGCATAGACGGTGACATTGTATGGTATACTGCAGATGATGAAGAGGAGGTTGAAGTTCCTCTATCTAAAGTCAAGGATTACTATGACGATGATGTCATGTATTTCTCTCCCGTTGACATGATGCATTCGCATCCAGTTGTTCAACTAAAGTTCCCTAACACTCATTTCTGGACAGACTTCGATAATGAATATGTCTGGTTTGAGATGTTAGATCACCCAGAAACTTCACTGAACAATAACTTTATTGCTATTGGTGGGTGGTGGAATCTAGGAAGTCATCCTAGAACTACGTCTCTTGCAGTTAAACTTCAAGACTCTAAAGGAGATCTTTGTATTCAAAAAGGAGATCCTCTCTATAGAATTAGATTCTATAGTGACAACATGAACGACAAGTTCAAACTTACTAAGAGAGATGCATCAGATAACTTGTTTGATTCGTATGATAAACGAAGAGAACTTCTAACCAGTGATCCTAAGTTTATGAATCAAATGCTATTTGATAAGAACGCACGAAAACAATGCCCATTTCATAATGTTTAAACATATTGACATCGATCTTCCTGACCTGACCCGTGAAACTATTGATGGTGTCAGGTTTTATAGTGTTCCTGATGAGGATCAACTCCTTAAACTTGTATCCATTACCTCTGTAACAAGTCACTTCAACCGAGAGACCTTTGCTAAGTGGAGAAAGAGGGTTGGTGAAGATGAAGCAAATAAGATTACTAAGAAGGCTACAAGTCGTGGCACTGACATGCACACTCTTGTAGAAAACTTTCTTAAGAATGAAGAACTTCCTTCTGGTTCTGTTCAACCTCTATCAGAATTTTTATATCTTCTTGCTAAGAATGACCTGAAACGTATAAATAATATTTACGCTCTTGAAAGGTCCCTATATAGTAAGTACCTAGGTATTGCGGGAACCGTCGATTGTATTGCAGAGTTTGACGGTGAACTTTCGATCATAGATTTTAAAACATCTAAGAAACCAAAACCAAGAGATTGGATCGAAAACTATTTCGTACAATGCTGTGCGTATGCGTGTATGCTTCATGAATTAACTGGTCTATCAGTTAAGAAGTTCGTTATTATTATGTCATGCGAGAATGGTGAAGTGGAAGTATATGAAGAGTACAATAAAGAGAAATATATCAAACTATTAGTAAAGTATATCAAAAAATTTGTTGAGGATAAACTTAATTGACTTATATGAGTCTTAATGATATAATACTTCTATGATTGATTTAATTATATGCTACCAATCTTTACCGATGTTATGCCAAAGAAAGAAAACACAGAGTTTGAAAAAGAGTTAGAAAGTAAGTTCTTTTCCCAGGCAAAAGTTTCTAAAGACATTGAAGATATCTACATGAAAAATCCTGACATGAACTACATTGATAGTGTCATGCACTTCTGTGATGAAAATAAAATTGATGTAGAGTCTATTCCGAAACTTTTATCAAAACCGTTGAAGGAAAAGATTAAGTTCGACGCAATGGAACTAAACTTCCTCAAGAGAAGTAGTAGAGCTAAACTCTCAATTTGAAAATCGACTTTTAAATCCATTTTTGGTCGAAAAAAAAATCCCCAAAATTTTTCACGCGAAGGGTTTTTCAAAATATTATGTTGAAGATGACTCCATTTGATTGCTATAAAACTTATCTTGGTTTAAAGAATCACTTTACAAAAGATTCTTATGACTATCATAAGTATTGTGGTAAAACCCGTGCCTCTCTTCAGTCTTTCTATAAAAGGAAAGATCGGTATTGGTTTGAGAAAATTTCTAGACAGAAGAGTGATGATGAAGTTAGGGACTTTTTTGTCTCTAACTTTGTTTTATGTGATGACCCACAAACTTTGTGGATTGGTGAGATAATTCGTTCTGGTCAAACAAATTACACAAGATGGCAGAAAAGACATCAATCTATGTCATACATGTTTAAGGAAGAAATCGGTGATATTCTTTCAGATCATGGATTTGATGAATTATTCTCTACAAAGAAAGGGCATCCAATACTTCTTAAAAAGTATCTAACAGGTGATGTATCTATTGAAACTATGGTAATCCTAGAGAAAATTCTAGGTTATAAGAAACAGTTCGATAAGAATTTACAAGACCCTGTATGGGAACTTACTAGTCTCAGAATTAAAAAGTATATTCCCTTTCTAAATATCGATATCTTTAAATACAAAAAAATACTTAAGGAGATAGTGTTATGAGTTTCTTTGAATCTGAACTCGTACAGCAGGAAATGAAAGATATTTCCAAGTTGCAAGAGAAGGTATATGGTAACGTATTCATATTCCCAAGTCTAGATCGTGAGGGAAAACTTAGACACATTAATGATCTAGAGACTCTGATGGAAAAGCAAAAGATTCTCTATGTGAGACTTGCCTTGTCAGATGACTCTGATGCTGCTCTCATGAGAACTCGTATTCAGGACTCTGCGACCCTGATGGGTCTCCCTGAAAACGTTGACATGAACGCACTTTTTGCTAACATGACACAGTTGGTCCAAAACTTGAAGCAAGAACTTGCTCGGGAAACCAATTGACACTAAATAGAATGCCTGCTATACTTGCAGAGCACACAAGCCACAATACAAACAAACCGAGGTATCCGAATGTCCTTTTCAAATCTAAAGAAGCAATCTTCACTTGGCAACTTGACTGCCAAACTGGTGAAAGAGGTAGAAAAACTCAACACCAATAGCAATACTGATGATCGTCTTTGGAAACCAGCACTTGACAAGTCTGGTAACGGTTATGCCGTCATTCGTTTCCTTCCTGCTCCCGATGGTGAAGAACTACCATGGGCAAAGATGTACTCCCATGCCTTCCAAGGTCCTGGTGGTTGGTACATTGAGAACTCCCTGACTACCAACGGTGGTAAAGACCCTGTTTCCGAGTACAACCGTGAGCTCTGGAATAGTGGTAACGAAGCAGACAAGGAAACCGTCCGCAAGCAGAAGCGTAAACTGTCCTACTATGCCAACATCTATGTTGTCAAGGACTCTGCAAATCCTGCCAACGAAGGTGGTGTATTCCTTTATAAGTTTGGTAAGAAGATCTTCGACAAGATCATGGCTGCAATGCAACCTGAGTTTGAAGATGAAGAACCCATCAATCCTTTTGATTTCTGGGCAGGTGCTGACTTCAAACTGAAGATCAAGAAAGTTGCAGGTTACTGGAACTACGATTCTTCTGAGTTCGCACGTCCTGCTGCTCTACTAGATGATGACGATGCACTAGAAGCACTCTGGAAGAAAGAGTATTCTCTATCTGCTCTGACTGCTGCAGATCAGTTCAAGACCTACGAAGAACTGAAGACTCGTCTTGATTATGTTCTTGGTAACAAAGGCACTCCTCGTTTCCAAGATCAGGAGACTGTTGAAGAGGAAGAACAGTTCCGTCGTGAGAACCGTGGTGAGGTAGAAACCTCCTTCACTCCTAAGTTCAAGTCTGAACCTGCACCTGAACCTTCTCTTGAGAGAACTGTAAGTTCTGATGATGAAGACGATGCTCTATCTTACTTCCAGAAACTTGCTGAAGAATGAAGTGGACTTATGAGAGGGCATGTCTAACCCTCTTAGTTGTAGCAGCTTATTATAGTCTTTTATTTAAATAGTAGTATCTTTAAGGGTTCCACTGATGTATTCAGAGGAACCTTTTTTGTATGTAAGAATATCTTTTACATCGTCAAGAACAATGTTTAGATAATCTGCTTTTAAAACGAATATTGATCTTCTTTTCTCCTGCAATCTCTCTTCATAGACATAGTTTGTTATTGGAGTTCCAAAATTAGTATGGAACTTTATCTGCTGTGCATTAGAATCGAAATATTCAAATTCGTAGTCTTCAGGTATAATTAATCCTTCTGGAAAAACTACTGCTCCTGCACTATCTTTTAGTTCTTGACTTTCAATATGATGAGTTTCAAATAGTTTTTCTTCGGTTCCATACTTTGTTACAAGATAATCATTATAGACATACTGAGGAATTGGCCATTCAGATTGAATGTTTAAAATATTGTTTGAAACTAAAATAACCCAATCTAAATCCGCATCATCATAATACTTAAATGCAACTTGATCTGGTCTTTCGTCACCAACAATAGTATACTTATCAAAAAATACTAGATTATTAAAAATATCATTTCGTATTTTTGCTCTCTTAAAAATATTCTTTACTGCAATTTTATCCCCATTAAGAGAGTCTTCAAGGAGATTTTGGTATTTGAAATTTGGTAAACGTTGAAAGTAATTTGACATGATTAGAATCCGATTTCCTCCAGATCTGATACTTGTTCTGCATAATCATCATAGTAAACAGGTTCAGTTTCAGCAAATCGTAAAGTCATTTGATATGATGTCATAGTTTTTCTTTCATCATCAAATGTCATGTAAGAACCATCTGGAGTATAATTTACACTACAATTAGTTAATACGCAGGTTTTAATTCTTCCTATTGATTTATGTACTTCACCACCACTTCTATATTGAATTCTATAAAGATTTGGTGCAAGCAAGAATAATTCACTGCTTGACAACCTTACCGACATTGTTTGCTTGAAGAAACGTATAATTTTTTTAATATTCGCTGCTTCTGTATCAGATCTTGCAGACATAGTAAAAGTAAAATCAAAATTTCTCAATTCTGGACTATTGAATAATAATGTTAGATTGGGATTTAAAATTGCTCCACTAGTACGAGATAGCATATTACTTACACCAGCTGCTCTTTGAGCAAAGTATGATTGTACAGCAGTTTTTACTTCATTTGTCATGCCTTCATTATTTAATAAACTCATTATTTGATCTGACTGATTATTAAACTGCTGTGTCATACTTCCACCAATTGCACCATATGCAAATTTAAATAATTCTGCTTGAATTGCATTTATACCTTCACTATCCCATTTTACTGAATTTTGGTCCTGAATCATACTACTAATTGGAAGGTAAACGGATCCTTCTGAATTAGCACTAAGTATTTTGGAACCACCAACCCGTCCAAGATTGCCTAATAAAGAACTACCAGCAGTCTGATCACTAAGAGATGTTGCAGATTTAGATGCATATCTAAAAGTTTCAAATTTAATATGATCTTGATCTAATTCTGTTAACGATTCTGGATAGCATAATGGTGATGCTGAATCATCAAATTTTACAGATTTTGTTTTTGGAATTAAATTTGAAACAGCATCAATTCCATCTACTAAGGAAGTTGGATTTGTTACAACAGGTTGATTTTCAGGATCAGGTTCGGTAAATCTAGGATCGGATACACCATCAAGAATTCTAGATCTTTGGTCTTTAGTTAATCCTTCATTGATAATATTATCAGTTGCAGTTTGTAATTCTGATAATGGAGATCTTCCTGTTGTTTGTCTTTGTAAAATTGCCCTTTCAATAACTCCTAGATCCGTATTAGCATCAACTCCACTGTCGGGTTGACTTGCTAGATATTTTCTGACACGAAATGCTAAACCATTATCTCTTGTCACAGCACTAGGTTGCAATTTTGGAATCTCTGCACCTCTTGTACTACCCATAGCACCTGGTAGGTTAACTCTACCTTGGTTTTCAATAGCAATATCATTTTGACCTTTAATTCTCCATGTTACTTGACCTGGCCTGCCATTAGGATTATCATTACCGATAAATTGATCAGCATTTTGTCCCAAGTTTGCCGTTAATGGCACTTCTACTTTTTTTCCATTAACGGTAAGTACTAAATTATGCGTTTCTTCTGTTCTAAAGTCAGCCATTTAGATACTAATCTCCTTATTCAGTTATTTAGTAGGAATTTCTGATATGGTATAGATTTCATGTATTCAATTTCATCATTATTGATCTTATGCATTTGACCAATAACTTCTTGCCAAGTATAATTTCTTATCTTAGGGTACTGAGTCCCTTCAAAGTGAAAGTTTAGTCCAGTAAATCCCCATTGCTGAAGATTTAGACATGCAATCAATGGGTGTTCGTCATAAACGATTCCTGGTGTCTTTGCTTGATATACAAAGGTGTAATATGTACCAGGATCTGGGATTAAATCACGTTCATCAAATAATTCAAGAATTACGAGCATGATATCATCGGGATCAGAGAAAGTTTGTATCCGATCCTTTAATATGTTAGTTCGTGTAGTTTCTTCACTAGTATCATATTCATTTTCCTTTCGTTGAAGGTAAATGTTAAACAGTTTGCGATATTCTTCATCACCAGGAAACTGCTTATAACCAGTTCTTCCTCTGACTTTCCTTGCCATCACTTGATACCAAGTTCGTTTTCTGTTATAATCTTAAATTCAAGTAGTCTATCAGCACAGAATTCTCTTGCTGCTTTCCATTTTGCCTGGTTTACTGCATAAGTTTTAACTTCGTACAACCAGGATTTAGTCTTACGTTTTGGTGTAGGATTTGGTTGCTGAGTTTGCTTATGTGGTTTAACTTCGATCACATACTTTCTAATTGACCCATTACTCTCACGAACTTTAATAAAAAAGTCAGGAAAGTACTTGTGTATTCTATTATCAACAGGAGAACGATAAGGAATCCAGAATTCCTCGCTACCCCATTCTAAAATATTTTCACTTCTATCACACCAGACGCAGAATTTTCTTTCCCAAGAACTTCTGCAGATGATATTATTTGAATCACCTACATACTTGCTTGGATTAGAAGGTTTATATCTACTCTTTAAACTCTCTGGCATCTCTTATACATAGTATAGCAAAGTTATACTTATTTATAGATGGCACAGGGACCTAGTGCAAGAGCAGTAAGCATGTCGCAGGTAAAATCCTTTTTAGGATCTCCTGCGACTACATCCAATTATATCATTTACTTTTTACCACCACAAAAAGTAAGAGATCATCTAAGAAGTGAGTACAATATTACCTTTCAATCTAATCAAGAATTATTATATCTTTCCTGTATGAATACTGTCTTACCTGGGTCATCTTTTATGACTCATGAAATGACTAGTGACCGTACTGGTGTTACGGAGAGACATGCATATCGTAGAGAATATGATGGGGAAATTGAATTGACGTTTATGATTGATAGAGATTATACACCTCTTAGAGTATTTGAAGGATGGATGGGATATATTGGTGGTGAAACTTCAGGATTTAAAAAGGAATCAATTGCTTCAAGTTATAGAGTTCCATTTCCAAGTGCCTACCAATGTGATGATTTGCAAGTTGTAAAATTTGAGAAAGATAATGGAAGAAATATTGGGGGAATAAGCGTACCAGGTGCTCCTGCTACTGATGTTGGTCCCTCATTGAAGTATACATTCTTAAGATCTTTTCCTATTGCACTAAACAGTGTTCCCGTATCTTACAATGGATCAGATCTATTAAGTGTTACTGTTAGAATGTCATATTCGAGATATTTCCAAACAACTACTCAAGCAGATTCTTCTGGTGCTTTACCATTAACAAATGAAAGTGGTGGAGGGTTCTACAGACAAAATCCTCTTCAAACGGGTCTTACTCTGATAAATGGCATTTTTGAAACTAGTAGAGATGCCTCATAAATAATCACACTGAACTTATTATAAGTTATTATGCCGTTACCAACAATTGCTACACCAACATTTGAGTTGGAATTGCCATCAACTGGAAAACCTGTAGAGTACCGTCCATTTCTAGTAAAAGAAGAAAAAGTTCTACTATATGCTCTAGAAACGGAAAATCAAAAGCAAATTACAAATGCAGTGAAAACTGTAATTAAGAGTTGCATTAAGACTAGAGGTATTAAGGTCGAATCACTACCAACATTTGATATCGAATATCTGTTTTTAAATATTCGTGCAAAGTCTGTTGGGGAAGAAATTGAAGTTAGTTTGATCTGCCCTGATGATGGTGAAACGCAAGTTCCAGTCACAATTGATGTGGGTGATATTGAAGTTGAAAAGGATGATAACCATACTACACAAATCAAAGTAAATGATGAAATTATGATTGAGATGAAATATCCTTCACTCAGTCAGTTCATTAAAGAAAACTTTGATGATGCTGAACAAAATTCAGATAAATCATTTGATCTTATTGTTTCGTGTATTGACAAGGTGTATACTGAGGAAGAAGTTTGGGAAGCATCAAATTGTACAAAGAAAGAACTGCTTGATTTTATTGAGCAAATGAACTCCGTACAATTTAAGAAAATTGAAGAGTTCTTCACTACTATGCCCAAACTAACACATACAGTAAAAGTTACTAATCCAAATACTAAAGTAGAAAGTGAAGTTGTTCTGGAAGGGTTAGCATCTTTTTTCGCATAGCCTTGATCCATATGGATCTAGAGAACTATTTTCGTCTCAATTTTGCCTTGATGCAGTACCATAAATACTCATTAACAGAGATTGAAAATATGATCCCTATTGAACGTGATATCTATGTCATGCTACTTCAACAACATCTTGAAGAAGAGAAGTTAAAACAGCAAACGGCAAATGGGTGATCTAGACGAGTTACTGCAAAGTATAAGAGATGAAGCAAAGAGAGAAAGTGCTCTTACTTTGTATGAAGGAACTCGTCAAGATGATCTAGTTGATGAAGAAGTAGATGAAAGGATACTGAGGCTTTTAGGATTAGAAGATACATTTGATATTGACTATGCCACATACCTCTCCTTATTAAAGGAGAAGATGGTTGCTGCCAGAATGGCAAAGCAAGAGTTGCCTACAGAAGAGGCAGAGTTACTTACCGACGAATTTAGAAGAGTTAAGAGAAAAGTTGGTAGGTTTACCATTAAGAAGAAAAAAATAAAAATAGATTCAGATAATCTTAAAGCACCATCTAAACCTATAAACTCCAATAAATTACTATCTCCAGGAAAATCAAAAAATCTTCTTTCTGAAGGTGAGAGTGAAGAAAAAACAAAGGGTAAGAAAATAAGTGATGATGATAGACTAACTACGATTATTGGTTTAGTTACTTCTATTCGTTCTATTCTTGAGGAGCAACTAGAATTCAATAAGAGCATTAGAGATGCTGAACGAAAGAATTTAGAGAATAAAAAAAGAAAAGGTAACGAAGGTAAGTCTGAGGAGGAGAAAAAAGCAACTGGTTTCATGAAGAAACTGAAAAAGTCTGCTCCAAAATTAGGAATTCTTGATGGTATTTTTAATTTCTTGAAAAATATTATCATTGGTAAAGCAATTGTTGGTATGCTCGAATGGATGAGTGACCCAGATAATAAGAAGAAACTTGAAAATATGGGTAGATTCTTAAAAGATTGGTGGCCAGCATTAACAGCAGCATTTTTAGTTTTCGCAACACCTCTTGGAGGATTTGTAAAAATTGTTGGTTCTTTAGTATTAGGATTTACAAAAATATTGTTGAAAAAGATATTGCCAAAATTATTATTGATGGCAAAAAATCCAATAGCACTCGGTTTACTAGGACTTGGTACTTTGGGATTTATGGCTTATCAGCAATCATCTGATGGCACTAGAGAGGAGATGGAACCATATGGTGGTGGTGTTGGATATTCAGAACCATTTGGAGCATTAGCTTTTGAAGAAGGTGGAACTGTAGAAAAATTTAATTTCTTAAATCCATTTACATGGATGCAAGGAAAACCGCAAGATGCGATAGATAAAGCATCTAAAGGTGAAGGTAAGTTTGATACATCAACACCAGTAGGAGCATTACTTGAGAGGAGAAGAAGAACAGAAGAAGCATTGAAAATGCTTCGTGGTTATGAGCAAGGTGGTAGTATAACTGGACCAAGTGGTATTGATAAAGTTCCTGCTATGCTAACAGCAGGTGAATTTGTCATGAGTAAAGGTGCCGTTGATAAGTTTGGTCTTGATACTATGATGTCAATGAATGCTATGGGTGGTGGAACTAATCTTCCAAAGATGATAGGTGGTATGACATTTGCTCAAGGTGGTGGTCCAATTGGTCCAGAAATGACAGAACGAGATCATAATGCTTTACTAGCAATTACTTCATTAGAAGATACTGATCCTCAAGGTAGAGCAGATGTAGCACAAGCACTTTACAATAGATTAGAATCTGCTACAAACTATGGTACAAACTATTATCAGCATGAAAGAGGTGGAAATGATCTATTTTCATTAATTACTTCCAGAGCACATAGAGGTGCTTCTGGTGGTGGTCAATTTGAACCAACTTTTTCAAATCCTCAAGATTGGTATAACATTACGGATAGAGCAAGTGCAGCAATTGCAGTTATGAACTCGAAAAAAGGTAGAGCTGCTGGATATACGATGGAAGATGCAATGAGAATGTTGAATAATACTGAAAAAGCTATATCTGATCCAAAATTACAGGAAAAAGCAGCTGAACATGTTGGTGGAAGAACATTCTTCTTCGGAACAGATCAGCAAGGTAATATGAGAACTGATTTGGGTGATGTTTTAAGAAATCCAAAGCATGATAACTTCTTTACTATGCATTATGAAGAGAATACACCTTATGATAAAGCAAGAAGAAATATACCTGCTTTGATCCCGCAAAGATTGAGAGCAAAAATGCCAGATAAAGATTCAAAAACTGATTCTAAACTTCAAGCTCCACCACCAGCAGGTAAAAAAGAAGCAGAATACATGAAGTTTTATAGATTTATATTTGACGGATTCAAGAGTATGTTTGATTATGGTAAAAATTTAATATCCGAAGCAGGTCCTGGTTATAGACCAATACCTGGAAGTGATGCTGCTGGAAATAAAGAACGTTTAGGAACTGACAAGAAGTGGGATTCTCACATGAAGATGTGGGTTCCTGTTATTAAAAGAGCAAACGTTACTCCACCAATGGTAGCAATGAATGGTGGAGTAATGACATTACCTCCAGTAACTAGGCATGAAGGTTTACCACAAATGCAAAACAGTATGGCACCAGCAGATCCAGATTTCCCAACAATAGCACCATTATCAAGTTCTGTCCGTAGTAAAAAAATAACAACATATAGTGGAGATATTGGATAATGGCAATACCACTATTACTAAGTGCAGGTGCTAGAGCAGTAGGTGGACAATTAGTTAAGTCTGCAGGTAAAAAGATTGTAGCATCTAAAGTTCTTGGAAAGAAAAAAGGAAAAGAAACTGAATCTAAGCAGCAATCTAAAAGGAAAGGTTCATCTGCATTAGTTCCATATGCTCAAAATGCTCAAAAACCAGGTGCATTGACAGTTTCTGAAGTAGAAACTGCAAAAAAATCTTCTGCACCCAAAAATCAAAATCCTTATATTACAATAACAAAAGAATTAAGATCTATTGAAAAGATTTTAAAGAAAACGTTGTCTAGTGATAAAAAATATTTACTTAGAAAAAAGAAAATAACAGAAAGACAATTAAGAGAT
>Ga0160423_10001234_pt1 | contig 21404 bp, 18 predicted proteins | sample CRUFie14St8metaG_FD_108191 | JGI IMG/M metagenome (GOLD analysis project Ga0160423, IMG submission 108191) | Marine microbial communities from the Costa Rica Dome - CRUD Field 142mm St8 metaG | ecosystem: Environmental > Aquatic > Marine > Oceanic > Photic zone | place: Costa Rica: the Eastern... | reverse complement strand
CGGGAGGATGACGGCCCAGGAGATTGTTCTGCTGCTCTCCGTGGCGGTCGGGTCCCTGATTCTAGGGGCCTGCTCGGCGCGGAAGGAGCTCCTCGAGGGCGTCTGTTCCCACTGGCGCGCGGGGATCCTGTGCATCGTGAGTTTTTTCTGTCCCCGCCGCCCGACCCCTCGGTCTCTAGGCAGAGACCTCTGTGCCTAGAGACCGCTCCTCCTCTGCGGAAACGCGCGCAGTGCTGACGCGAAGCTCGAACCTTCCGCCCTCCGCCGCTCCAACCCCAGGTCTGCAAGTCCTTCTTCTTGCCCTTCCTCGCGTGGGCCCTTTCGACCGTGTGGGGACTCGACCATGACATGACGGTCGGGATGATCATCCTGTCCTCGGTGCCCTCGTCCCCCATCTCGAACTTATGGTGAGGAGCCCCTCGCCTGGCCCCAGTCCGACGAAGACGCGCCGCTGACCTTCCCTCTCCCCTCCCCCTCCCCCCCCCACCACCTCACAGGCAGTGGCTCTCGTGCGCCCACATTGGGCTGGGAGCCTTCCTCACCTTTGCGTCCAACCTAAGCTCCCTAGTCTCTGTCCAGCTGATCCTCAAGTTCTACCTGGGCAACGTCGCGGCAGAGACCTTCGAGCTGGACTCGGGCAGCATTCTGGTGTACACGTTCGCGTACAGCGCTCCGATCGTGCTCGCCTCCACGCTGTGCTACTTTTTCCTGCCCGCTGACAAGGAGGTTCACTGGAAGTGGAAGGTCCTGGCCCTGTGCCTCCTCGTGACCTTCTCGGGCTTAGCCTTCGTGTTCGTGGGGAACAGCCCCCTTGGCATGACCGTGGACCCCATCGCGGTCTTCTACAACCGCAAGCTGAAGGACTACCTCGCTGTCGTCACATTCCTGGCGGCAAATTACTTTGTAGGGTACGTCGCTGGCAGATTTTTCGGGTTCCATCCCACCATCTGCAGGACCCTCTCGATCGAGGTCGCCATGCAGAACGACTGGCTCGCGCTCCACGTCGTGAGGAGAACCAGCCAACCCTTGGCATACATCTTCCCGGTGCTTTTCTACTCTACCATGCAGGCAAGCTGCGGCCCCCTGGTCATGGCGATCTTCAAGCACATGTACCAGTCGGAGAGGGTCTTGGACTACGTCAACGAGAACATGCTGCACGACAGCTTCAGGGGCCCCGGGCACTTTGACGCCGAAGACGCCGCGCAGGTCAGCCTTCAGTCCAGGCACAATCAGGCCGTCAGCAGGATTCTTGGGGTGGAGAACAAGAGGAGGTACGGCAAGCCCATCTGGCACCTGTCCTCCAAGGTGAAGAGCAAGCTGACGAGGAAACAGCCAAAGACGGCGGACGGAAGCGAGGGGGAGGAGTACCTCATTGACCGCGAGGACGGGGAAAGTAACTAAACTAAAAGGGTGAAAAGCGAACTCCTTGATCTGCTTGTCGCGCGAGTCCCAAAGTGGGCCCTCATGCCGACCTAAGTGAACTGAAACCTCACCAATGAAACCCCGCTTCAGAGTACCCTCTCTAAGTCTAGACGTTTCCCAATCAGCGCCCTCCCCCGCCTCCCATGTCCTGCCAGAGACAAGCTTTCCTTCCCCCCTCAGATTGGCGCGAAAAAATCCTGTGGTGGTGTGTGCTCATGGTCGGGCAGCGCCCGGGACCAAACCAGCAGGTGCGCACGGTTGGCACGGACTCGGCGCACAGCAGGGTTAGTGGGCAGAGCCGAGAGCAAGATGTGGAGCGCGACGAAGGAGGCAGCCACGACCACGGCTCCGGCCTCGCCAAAAGTCGTAACGCTTTCGTTTCTTGTGGCCGTCGCGGCGTTGTCTCCTGAAGCGGTCTCCGGATCGTTGGGTGGCGGCGGGACCCCACCGCGTCTCTCGCCGCCCGACGATGCCATCGTGGTAGAAGGCGACGGGGAGCTCGAGATGCACGAAACGGACTGGACCTTCGTGTGCGTGACCTCGGCGGTTATCTTCGTGGCTGCGCTTGCAAGCGGGTACCTCCCCCTCGTCTTTCGCAAGGTCTCGTGGATGTTCAGGGTGACTGCTGTGGGTGCTGGCCTGCTCATAGGCGCGGGGCTCGGCATGGTGGTACCCAACGGCTTCAAGCTCTTCCAGGCGGCCCAGCTGGATCACAATTTGCCTAAGGGGCTTGGAGGATTTGTACTTACGCTGGGTCTCGTGACCTTCTTAGGCCTGGAGCACTCTCTGCCGGCCAACAAGCACCACTGCGCGATGTCCGTAGAGGCGGAGCACGCGTCGGAAAGCGAAGGCCGCCAGGGGGACGGCCCTATCTCTCCCGCGGTCAGCAAGGATGTCGAGATCGAGATGGAGCAGTCCGAGGGCCTGAGGGGGGAGCAGGAAGAGTACTCGAGCCCTATCGCCAAGCGCGAGGGCGAGATCTTCAGGCGGAGGAAGAGCCAACTCACTCTATGGATGATGGTCCTGCACTCCTGTGCGGACGGCCTCGTCATCGGCAGCGTGGCCGCGACTGGGCTTGAGGATGTCACTGCCGTGGTTGCTGTCGCCGAGATCGCGCACAAGATTCCAGCCAGCTTCTCGCTGGGATCCTACCTCATGTCTATGGGGTGGTCCAACGTCGGTGTCTGCCTCGGGCTCCTGATATTCAGCGCCACGGCCCCACTCGTGGCCCTTCTCTTCTTCTCACTGAAGTACGTGATCAGTCAGGCTTCATTCCAGGTCGCCGTGGCCATCATCCTCCTGTTCAGTGCCGGGTGAGTGCCCTCCAATTATTTCTCCATCTCCACTCGCGTGCTGACATGACCCATCTCCTGACTCCCACAGAAACATTATGTACGTCTCAATTTTTCACATGTTGCCGGAGGCCCTGAAGGGCGCGGAGGAGAAGAGCAGGAGCAAGAGGGAGGTGGTCTGGCTCATCATCGCTGGGGCGGTGCTCGCGGCCAGCCTCGGCTTCATCTAGAAGACACATCGGTGGATGGGGAGAGAGAGAGAATGTACTACTACCTACATAAAAAGCTACAAAATAATCTACTGCTTGTTTGCCAGCTGGTTGATGAGCCCGTGGATCGCCCGCCGCGACTGCTCCGCCTTGAAGGCAGGGAGAACCACGTTGTCGAAAAAATCGAACAGCGTTCTCTGGCTCGGGAACCTGCACTCCTCCTCACCGCATAGTGCAGACCACTTCTCGACCGCCCTCCACTCCTTGCTCCACAGCTTCGCGTAGAACTCATCGCGGCTCTTGACCTTATTCTTATCCTTCCAGTGGCCCTGGAAGGCGTTCAGGCCCAGGGGGCTGGACATGCAGGACCCGAGCGCGTTGATGAGCGCGCGGCCTCTCTTGTTGGTGAGCAGAAGCTTGCCGCACCTGGCCTTCCTGCCCTTGCCCTTCGAGCCGCCCGGAACCTCATTCGCGGCGGCGGCTCCTCCCTCTGTCGCCTTGTTCGTGCGGTCCGCGAGGGGCGCGCGCTCTTCGACAGCATCCTCGCCGGCGGGGCCACCGACATCCGGAGGGTCCTCTTGCTGCGGGGCTTCAAGTGGAGCCCCTGGCTTGGCGGAACTGGGGAGGCAGGTTCCCGCCATGGTCGTTGGGTTTCGGTTCAGTCCCTCCTCCCCCTCGCGACCGCCTCGCACGACCTCCCCCGGAGGCGCGCGACCGCGTCCGTCAGGTCGTTTGATCGCAGTCCCCCGATCGTACCCCCCCGATCGTACTCCAATCGCGATCGCGATTTTTCCGAGAAACGCGCCATTTACTTGGGGAAATACGATTTTAGGGTGGATTCGATCCACCTAGATCCCGACACGTCGGACACGCACGGCAATGCCGACACCTCCCGGGCCATTGGCCGTTCGAAGCTGAAGCGGCAAAGGAGGCGCAGCGGGCAGAAGTAGGTTTGTGGAGCGCCGCAGAGGATCTTCGAGGGGGTGCGGGGGGGCACTTTGGGCGCGTCTTTACCGGAAGGAAGGCCCGAAGAAGTCGAGACACGCGAATGAGCGGTAGGGCTACTCTCGCTCGCTTCATTGCGAATCAAGCAAGTGTCGGCATTGTACTTTCGGTCCTGGCCGCGGCCTCGTTTCCCTTGGGGGCCTCCGCCGCGGACTCGGGGGAGATCCGCAGCGAAAGCGTGGATGCAGAGGACCACGCGACGGCGGACGCCGACCGTGTTTATGAGAAGGGCTCCGACGGAGGCTGGAGCTTCGCTCTGAGCACGAGTGCTCTGATCTTCCTTGGCGCTTTCGCGTACGTCTGCGTGTGGGTTTGTATTGTGATGACAATGTACCGGATGTCGATACGGGCGGGTGAGAGGGAAGCCGCCAACAGCGAGAGAAACAAGCTGATCGGGCCCGAGACCCGGTCGACGACCGAGGTGTAGCCACCATAGTTCCTTCTTAGTGTAATATAGCAAAAAAGAAGAGCCTCGCCCTTTTCGGGATCGGCAATCCGGAGGGATCGGCAAGGAGGGGCGAGCTGGTTGGGACGAGGTCGAACGCGGCCCCAGTGCCCGAGTGATAGGGACTGATGCTGAGGATGCATCAAAATGAGTTCCTCTTTTCTTGGGAGAAGACAAGATTCTGAGTGCAGCAGGCCAAATATTTTTGCCTCGAACTGACAAAAAGACAAAATCAAAGAGGGATCGGTGGAGGAAGGCTCTCCCTCCGGCACCCAAGGCACCAACTTGCTTAACCTCGACGTCCGCGGGCCAGGTGACAGGACACCCTCTTCCAGCGTCGACTGCCCAGCGCATCGGCGGAGCGGTTTAGGCCAGCAGCAGACCACCACGGACGATGCCTGCGTCCCACGGAAAACTGTTGATCCGGAAACCGGAGCCCGGGATCGAGGTCGAGGTCAAGGTCGAGGTCGCGGACGGAGAGCCAGAATCCTCCCCCACCGAATCGGTGTACGTACCGCCTGTTCCTAACGTTATCGGGCAATCCTTTGAGGAGGACTTGCGTGAATTCTGTAGCAACTGTTGCAACAGAGGACTTGCAATTGCTTGGCTCCTCCTCGGGGTAGGCAGCACCCTGTTCGGCGTTGGCCTCCACCTCATCTTTGACTACAAGAACGACAAGAATCTTATGCACTGGGGGATCGTGCTAGCGTGCGTCGGGTTTTTGACGCTCTCTCGCGGTTTAGTCTTGGGTGGAGAGAATACCACGCCGATATTCCCCCGCTACTGCTACTATTGAATGACTAGCAAAGGTGCTGGAAGTGAAGGGAGTAGGGGTGGTATGTATGTGTGCGCGCGTCTGTGCGAAACACACGGCCGCCGCGACGACACTTCGACAGCGAGGTCAACTCAAAAGGGGTCAGGGTCTTCAAGGGGTGAAGCCTGATTCAGGGCGGCATCAACGTCGAACGGGTTGTCGCCAGTTCTTGAGGGGCCGAAGTGGACGCTGGCGGTTACAGCGCTGAGAAGGTTGCCTTCGGTGAGGCAGCTTCTTCCGCCGCCAGAGACGATTAGCTGAGGACCCCGATCGTGTGCCAAAAGGAGCTCGTCACGCCAGAGGACAACCTCTTCTAGGTGTTGTACGACCACAAGCCTTTGTGCCGGAAATGGGACTGATAAGGGATCGGTTGGGGCCGGTCTGACGAAAGGCTTTGGAGCGCCCGCGGTGGACACCGTGATAAAGGAAGGTATGGGGTCCCGGCAGATCGAGCGGACTAACAAAAGGAAGACATGCATACATGATAGTCCTCGGTGACTCGTCTCGCGAAATTCCTCGAGACATTTCTTCTTCAGACAGATCTTTTCGTTTCTTCTGAATTGGCCGGGGGCCCCGGGGAGACAGAGGGTGCACCTCGAGCTCGCCACCCACCCAAAGATACTACCTTTCGGGGCGGGCCGCTTCAACGCACAGGGACTAGTACAGCGAAGAGGGCCAGGATGTTCGGCCACGTGAGTAGACTCCTCCTCCCGCTTTCTTCCTTCTCGTGCCGTCCCGTCCCTCCCCTTTGCGTCCTTCGCAGAGTGCGCTCCCGTTTGCACGGATGGGTATCTCGCACATCCTGCCCGTTCTCCCCCAAAGAGTTCTGACGACTGACCGGCAAAACCGCTTCCTCCCCTCAGCGCGTTGGCGGAGCGCCCCAGCAGCAGACCATAGTGGTTCACTCCGTTGCTCCCCAGGTCGCTATGGGGCAGCCCGTGTCTTGTCCCGCCCAGCCGGCGGGCGGTATGACTGCCCTGAGCATCGTCTCTGCCCCAGCCACTCGAAGGAGGCAGGCCCACATCAGCTGCTGCGGTCACACCACGATCTGGACCGTCCTGGGCGTCAGCATCGCTTTGTTGGGCGTCGGAATCGGACTCAGCGTGGGCTTCGGGGAGGACGTCAGGAAGGACAGGGTGGCCGCGTACAACGTTTACGTGGACAAGTGGAGGGCCTACATCGCGGAGCAGAAGTACAGCGAGCCGGAGTTCAGGGTGACCTCGCAGCTGTATTGTGCGAACGATACGGGCGGGTACCAGAAGAGGGGCGACGAGAGGGTCATGCTGCTGGGCCTCGACACCAGGAACACGGACAAGTTGGAGGACGGCCGCAAGGACGGCGCCAAGCCCCTGGAGCCCCAGCACAAGTGGACGGACTACCAGATCTGGAAGGACGTGAAGCAAAACTTTGAGGGCACCGGCTGCTACTTGAGGGACGAGTACGAGTACAGGGTCCCAGGCACCGGAACCGGGTTCGCGAAGCTCGACGAGATAAGCACGTCGTTCTCGGAGACCCGGGTGGATGGCCAGGACCAGGACCCGCACAAGTGCGAGAAGAAGAGCGGCGTGTTCTTCTCTGGTATGTGCTACTACCCCATGGCGATCAGGGAGACGTGCGTCAAGGTGAAGATGACGTCGAACGCCGCGAACGGCCAACCGGAGTTCGAGATTGACTACGAGGTTCCAGAGGTGGAAGCTCCAGGAACCTCGAACGGGTGCTACTACAGCAGGAACACCAAGTCCTTCAGGCCGCACCACTTTGTGAACGAGCCGGTGTGGGGGCTCACGAGAGACTACAAGATCGAGTACTACGTCCGGTACAGCGAGGACGCCTGGCTCGGCTACATGAGGGCGACGGAGAACACGGGTTACTTTGGGATGGACAGCGAGCCGCTGCTGATCTTGGGGATCGTGCTTGCGTTAGTGGGGGCGGCCGGCCTCGGCGTGTTCACACTCTTGTTTGTGAGGACCATGAGGAAGCTCTCGGCGTACAGGAGGCTCAGCGTGGAAGAGACCAACGCGCTCAGAAGCTCCTGCTTCATCACGGTGTGGTAGGGAGGGACGACGAGGGAAGTCGAGCTACGACGACTTTGGCGCGGTGGGTCAGGAGGTCCAGCTCGCTCATGCTCGCTCATGCTCGCTTGGCACATAGACTGGCATCTTTTGGCCAGTCTGAGATGACATCCTGTGCCTTTTGGATAAAATGGGAATGCGACCGAAGTGTGAAGACTGAATTTTTTCAAGCCTCTCCGTTGAAAACTCTCTGTTGGAGATTTTCGCTGTTGTGTGAAAAATCTACTAAATCGTGTTCGTCACGGGACGCACCCTCGGGACATCGAAAAGGTCAACAAAAATGTCGCGCAAAACGCAAAACAATGCAATCTCTACTACCCGAACCTTGAACGTCGGGAGGCTGACGCAAGCGAGCTACAGGCCTCTCAGCACAGCACTCGAGAAGCATCACACAGAGGTCACCGCTGTTGCAGACCAACGCGACCGCGACCACCCGCGCCTTTCGACGAGACGAGCGCGCGCTTGACGACGACGACGACCGAGGTGAGCTACCGCGCGCAGCCGGGATCACCGCGTCGTTTTCCGGCACGACCCGTGCTCTCTCTCTCTTTTTTTCTGTTTTTCTGTCGGTTCCGAGGACCTCCGGATTCTCGGTCTCGCTCACGTGAAAGTGAACCCCCGGAAATGCCCACCACGAAGTTCCCTCCCTCTTCCTCCATCGCGGCATTGCTGACCTCGACCCTACCACCCCCCTCCGCGCATTGGTATCCCTACTGCAAGCAGCTGCTCCTGGAGCGTCTACTTCTCGTGTTCTGATCAAACAAGGCCTCCTTACTAGCTCACCCCAACACGTACCCCGGTGAGCTGTGGAATGGCAATTGCAGGAAATTGATCCGACTTGACGAAAGCTTGACGAGAATATTCAGGTTTCTGGAGCAATGTCGTCCATGGTAGCGCCTCCCGCGCCCTTGACGACGCCCCCTGCCAAAGCAAAGAAGAGGTCTCGGAAACCGCCCAAGCCCTTCTCCCCCGACCAGGGGGTGTACTCGATGACTACTACTACGGTGAAGCCTTCTTGCGCGGGGCACCACGGACAGGCGGGAAGGGCCTGCTCGCAGTGCGGGGTGACGAAGACCCCTCAGTGGCGCGAGGGCCCGCTGGGGCCCAAGACCCTGTGCAACGCCTGCGGAGTGAAGCGCGTGAGGCAGGCGCGGGCGGCGCTGGAAGGCAGGTCCCCCCGAGCGGGCAAGGCCTCGGCGGCGAGCGGAGGGACGAAGAAGCACCAGTCGGAGGTCAGCACGAGGAGGAGGGCCAAGGGGAAGTCCAAGGCCGCGAGGGCGGCGGCGTTCATCCTCGCGGCGATCGAGCACCAGGACTCGGGGCCGTCCACTTCGCACTCTGAGGAGAGCGCGGAGGAGATCCAGTTCTTCCCGCCGCGGCCCCCCATGTCGCCCATCAGCGCGGTGGTCGGCGAGGGTGGCGTCGCTGCGTTCGGGCTCATGTCGATGTCCCTGCCCGCGGATGTCGTGCAGAAGTCCATCAACGCGCAGCTCGAGGCGCACCGGCAGAGGAAGGAGGAGAAGCCCCCTCACAAGGCTTCCCAGGAGGAGGAGGAGGACGCTGAGGAGGTGCAGCGGAGGGCGAGGCTTCTGGATCTGAGGAGCGCGGCGGAAGAGGCGGCGAAGCACGCTTACGCCGCCGACGCAGCGGTGGCCGCCGTGGCCCAGGTGCTCGCGCTGAAACAGGCCATCGCGCTCAAGGCGAGGGCGGAGGCCTCGGCGGCGGCTCAGAGGGTCCAGGCGGCCTCCGCGGCCATCGGCAAGGAGGGCATCCCGGTCGTCCTGCCGGGGGCCAACGCGGTCTGAAGGGACGTGGCCCCCCCCGACGCGGGCCGTTGTATGAAAAAAAAACAAGTTGTGCAGTAAATATAAGTATGAACGGCGGTAAAAGCCGGTGAACAGCGCGGGCGAAGTTGAGATTCAAGAGCCTAGACCTTTTGTAATTTGACGGCTTATGTGATTCGTCCCGCCGCTGCGCCTCGACACGGATAGAAAGATAGAGAGAAGACAGGGAGGCGTGGATTGGGAAGGCATATTACAATCTGTTAGTTTTGAATCCAGCCCTATCCAACAAGCTCCCGCCCCGTAAAGGCGGAATCCTCCTCCGCGGTCATCTCTCGCGGGACTGCGCGCCCCTGAGGTTCCGTCCCGCTCCAGCTATGACGCAGCACCACACACAAGTGCCGCGAAAAGTCCAAAGGACTCTTTACTTGGACTCCCTCATGGCGATGATCATCTCCTCGTTCATGGCGGACAGGACGGTGACGATGATGTCCTTTCCGTCGTCGAAGGCGGCCTTGAGGTCCTCGGCGAGCTTGTTCGAATCATCGGTTCCGCTAGGGAGCTGCAGGTCGTCCTTGGTGTCTCCGCTCTCCTCCATGAGAGAAACGAACCCGTCGTCGTCGATGTCCAACAAGGTGTACTCGGCCCTGTGCACGTTTGGCACGTCACAGTTGTGGGTGGAGGACTCGAGCATCTCGCACTTCTTTCCGGTGAAGATATCGGTCGCGGTAAAGTGACACTTGGCGTGTCCGTGCTTTCCAGTCTTCGAGGTGGTCATCTCAAGGACCTTGCATGGCCTGCCCTTGATGACAATGTGGGCTCCCTTCCTGATAGACCCGGCAGCGGCGGGGTAGGTCAAAGACGCTCCCGACTCCACGTTCTCGAACTCCTGAACTCCCTCGTCAGCCATGCTTGCTCGTGTTTCTCTTGCTCCTTGTGTCTTTGCACTCGAGGCGATGCTCTTTCCTTTCTGACTTCTCTCTCACGACGCCCCCCTCCGCCTCCCTTCTTCAGTTCAGTTCAGCAGGAAAAAAAAGCCGTTTTCGCTCAAACACGGAAAATCTACTCTCAAGAAACCCATCCCGAAAATCCCGTGGTGGCGGCGACTCTCGGAAATCTCTCGGAAATGTTCCCAGCAGCCCAGGAGGTGGCCTGGTTTTTGATAGTCCAGACTATAAATATACTGCAGGGCCTCGGCGCGGCGGGGTCCCAGCGATCGTGTGCAAAGCTTTGCGCGTTCATTATGAAGAAGAAGCGGAAGAACCCCGGGGTGGGCGTGGACTTCAAGAGGGTCAAGTCCAAGGTCGGCAGGAAGCTGAAGAGGGCGAACGAGACGAAGACGGACTACACTGTAAAGTCCATCAACTTGCCCAATCAGAACTTGAAGACAGAGTCTCTTGGGGGCTCGAGGGATGAGAACGACACGGTGCTTACGAAGCGCATGGTCAGCATGGCCGACCTGATCCGACAGTGCAGGCACTACAGCCCGAAGATCAGGCTGAACGCCGTGCAGGGCATGCTCGAGCTGCTTCAGGCGCACGACGTGAGTAGGACGGGACAGTCCCTTTCGCAGGTCCTGCAGTGCTCACTCGAGTGTCTGGTGGACAGCACGGGCAAGGTGAGGAAGGCGGTTCTCCAGGTTCTGGTCGCGCTCTTTAGGTCCCCGGGAGGCCCCTCGCGGGACCACCAGCACAAGCTCAAACCCTTCGTTCCCCTGCTCCTAGTTCATATCTTCAAGGCCATGACCCACCTTAGCCACGACGTGAGCGTCGACGGGATCGAGGCCCTGTCGTCGATGCTGTCCCACCTCGGCGTCGCCCTGTCTCAGCAGGATGACCGGTTCTTCCGCAGGCTCGAGGGAAACTTCAACGCCATCCTCACGCAGCTCTTTGCGGAGACCACAAACGTGGAGGCCAGGTCCAAGTTTGTGGCGAAGCTGGTCGCTTGCGTGGAGTCCTCGCTTGAGCTGTGCAGGTCCAGGTCTGGCGGTAGGGGCGGAGAGCTCCTCGCTGACGGAGAGGGGAGGGCGGCGCCGGCGCCCGGGACCTGGAGCGAGGCTGTGCGCCGCCGGTTCCCCAATGCGTGCGGTGAATTCTCTCGACTGGCCGGGGACGAGGAGGCCGACCTCGGGGTCCAAAGGCAGGAGGCCGAGCTCTTCTTCAACCTCCGCAGGCTGCTGGGGATCTTTAAGGTCCACTTCTCTGGCGACGGGGAGGAGGGGGACGACCGCAGGGCCGGCAGCTACGTTGAGATTGCCCGGAGGGTCACCTCCTGCCTGCGGCTGCTGCTGGAGACGCACCCGGACCTCGACGCCTCGGGGGTCGAGGAAGTGCTGCGGGAGACGTCCAGTGCATTCCCCGTGGAGGCCGCGGGCGCGCAGGACGGGGGGCGGCGCGAGGATGTCCTTGCTTACAACGCGAACTGCGTCGGGCTGCTCCTGGCTTGTGTTGCGAGGTTGGGCGGAGAGGGGTCTGAGGGGCCGGGACGCCCGTGTCCCTGTGGGGTCCTGGACTCCATGTGGGGCCTCGCCTCGAGGGACCTGAGGGCGGCGTCAAGGGGTGGCGCAGCTCTCGTCGGTGCAGAAGGGGAGTCCAGGTTTCGCATGCTGGCCTCCTCCAGCGTCAGGATGCTCAGGTTTGCCCGCGCCGCGGAGAGGGCGGCAATGTGCTGCGAGCTCTGCGAAATTTTGGAGGGATCCGAGGACCTGGAGGCCAAGAGGATCCTACTGCAGGCGGCCTTCGCGGAGGACGACTATCTGCTAAGGCACTGCTCTGATGCGGACCGGACGAGGTGGCTTCAGGTCATCCCAAAGATGATCTGGGAGGCTCACAAGAGGAAGGACTGGAGGACCTGCGACCTCGGGTCGAGGGTCCTGCTGAAGATCCTGCAGTGCACCCCGGGCCTGGGTGATGCGGAGAGGGACACCCTGCAACTGCAGCTGGTGCCCACCTTCGCGATTCAGATGGGGAAGGGTACCATGTGGGGTCCCTTTGTGTCCCTTGGGAGGACCTTCCAGTCAGACATGGCGAGCATCCTCTACTACCTGTCCCCACTCTCGGACAAGGTCGTCAAGTCCGCCACTGCCTGCGCCCTGAACCCGGATGTGCCGGAAGGCGCTTGCATTGAGCTGCTGTACGCCCTGACCACAAGCACAGAGGAGGGCAAGGTGAGCTCCCGGGTTCACTTCCTGTCCTCGCTGCTCTTGGAGAGCTGCCGGAAGCAAACAGGCAGAGCGGAGACCGTGGTGCAATACGTTTGCACTTGTCTCAGGACCACCTTCGTGGACAGGCGGGAGGCCTTGCTCTTGCTGTTGAATCGGGTCACGTCCACGATCACCAAGCCGAGTGTCCCGCTGCTCTGCTCCCTCGTGCGCGTGTTTGGAGAAGTCGCCCAGAGCATCAACTTTGAGGAGGAGGGATCTACTCGCGATCTGTGCGAATCGATCACATCTCCTCTGGCTTTCATTCTCTTGAAATGGGCGACGAGTGAGGTCAAGGAGGAGAAGCCAAACCAGCACGCTGCTCGGCTCGAGAGCATGTGGTCGGCCGTGAGGAGGGCAACCTTCTTGGTTCCACCGCTCATCGGGCTTTTTGGATCTTACATGGCGGAGGGCTCCCTCAGCCTGAGGGGCGAGGTCCAGCTGTTGGAAGCTGGCGACGTCGTCCTGAGAAGCTGTGCAATTAGCACCGTCTTGTACGAGATGGTGAAGGAAAATCTCGTGGCGGGTGCTGGAAAGGGTGAGCTGAGGACGTGCTTGGACACCATCGAGCACCACAACAAGAAGATGGCGTTCAGCAAGTTCGTGTACCTCAGGGACAGCTTTGTCTAGTAGCCTAAATTGGGTTCCAAAACTGTTTTCTTTTTTTTTAAATCTTTGTACATCAGCAAACCTGTCGTCATTCTGGGGAAGCCACCGGCGTGAGGGTCACCTGGTGGGACTGCATGCTCTCGTACTCCTCGAGCTTCCTCCCCAGCTGGGTCTGCGACTCCTTCACATACTTCATCTGGTTCTTGATCTTCTCCAGGGCCTTGTACACGATCTCCAGGTTCCTGTTCTGCTTGGACACGGCGTCCTCCTCCGTGTTCAGCGACGTGGTGTCCCCCTCGATCTTCTTTGAGTACTTTTCCAGTTCATCCTTGTAGTCCTGCTTGGTGACTGTCTCACTAATGGATAAGGACCGGCTGCCCCTCTTGTTTTGCAGCACCTCGAAGGCCTTTCTCCTGCTCTGCACGTACTCCATCACGTTGTCCTGGCACTCCTTGAAGAGCTTCAGGGTGCTCTCCAGCAGGTCAGCCCTGAGGCAGTGCACGTCACAAAAGGTGATGGCCTGCACAGTGACCATCCTTTTCCGAGGAGAGAAGAGTTCCGTCTCCCCAAAGTGGTCGTTCTCCTTAAGGACCGCGAGCAGGAACATCTCCTTACCGTATAGCAGCTTGACGCTTCCCGACTCAATAAAATACAGATGCTTGCTGCACTCCCCCTGGTAGTAGATGGTGTCGTCCGGGCAGTAGGCCTCCGGCCTTAAGTGCGACACGATCGTCCTGATGAACCCCTGGCTCTTGCACTTTCGGAACATGTTTGAGCTCGAGATCACGTTCCCCATGGAGTGCACCAAAAGGTCTGTCCTCAAGTTCCCCGGCAGGTCATTCAGCATCTGAGAGGAGTCCAGGCCCCGGTGGCGGATCAGCATGTAGTTGATGTTGTCCTTGATCCTTGCTAAGAGGTCTTCCGGCAGGTCGTGGAAGTCCAAGATCTCGTTGATCGTCTGCACCCTCTCCGAGTTCTTCGCGAGGGCGTTCTCGTGTGAGATGAGCGCGGCTCCCACGTTACCGAAGATCACGGCGGTGCAGATAGCCCCCAGGAGCTGCACAAAGATAGTGTAGTACCTCTCTATGTTCGTCAGCGGCACGATGTCCCCATACCCGACGCTCGTCATCGTGGTGAGCGCCCAGTAGACCGCCGCCGTGTACTTGGTCCTCACGTCCGTCTTATCGTAGCCGTTCCCGTTGAGCAGGGGCCTCTGGATCCACACAAAGTCTCCTGTGAAGATGTTTGCCCCAACGTTCTCGGCCTGCCAGGAGCCAACGAAGTACCAGATGCACCCGACCCAATGCCCGAGCAGGAGGAAGAGGAAGATCAATTTTAGCACCCGGATGGTCTTGTTGCTGGTGAAGATGTCCAGCTTCTTCAACAGACGGGCCGCCCTAATAATCCTCGGCAGCTTCAGCAGTCTGAGGTACATGATGTCCTTGTTGGCGAGGTCGCCGCTGCTGGACGAGATGATCGATTTGGCGACCAGCTCGAAGGGGAAGGTCCCGATGAAGTCCAGTATGAACCAGCCCTTGGCGTAGTGCAGGGCCACCTTCTTCTGGTCAAAGATGGTGTGCCTCTTGTTGTCGATGTAGGCCGTCCTGAAGTTGACGAGGATGTCCAGCCAGAACAGGACGTCGACCAGGATGTCCAAGGCCTTCACGGAGTCCGGCATGCATCCCAGCTCCTCGTCCTCCTCCGTGGCGGCCTCCGAACCGCAGTCGTCCCTCATCTGGAAAGCGACGTTCCACGGGATAACAGCCGCTGTGTAGGCCACCAACATGATGAGCATGTAGTCCCAGTAGTTCCTGGCCACCGAGTACGGGTGGAACATCAACGGGGGCTTCTTCTTCTGCTGGTCCTGGACGAACTTCATGGTCATGTCATCCACCATAAGGTGGATGGCAGACATCCTCCTCGAGGGATTTGGAGGAGGCATCTTTGCGTTCTAGCCCTCGGGTCGTTTGATATAACGCGGTCGGGGCAGCACGAGCCTCAACGTAAGGCGCGCGAACCGACCCCCAGCCGGCGTCTCAAGACGTCACCTCGTCGCGACAACACTTGCCTCGCGTACCGCACCTCGGTGGCTCTCAGGTGTCCAATGTCCTCTTCACGGTCACCTCGGGCTCATTCGCTCGCTCTTCAAGAGCGCAAACATGGTCCGCGCGCGGGCACCACCGCGTCCTGCTGGACACAAAGGCCTCGTCGTCGGCCTCGTCGTCGGCCTCGCCTCCGGTCGGTCAACACACCGCTGTGCTGTGCTGTGCCCTCCCGTCCCGTTTGCCTTTCTTGTTTCGACTCGACTAGTTTCAAAGCAGACTTCTTGAAAGACTAAACTGAACGGAAAAATGCTGAAAACCTGAACATCATCACTCCTTATAGGTTGATGCACCACTGCATTGGAAAACCGAAAAATCCAAGACGAAATCTTGGAAATCTTGGACATCTTGACATCTTGAAGTTGAACGCAGAATTACCAGCAGTACAAAGTTTGAACTGTTTTTGTACAAAGTACTTTGTACTTCGTACTTCTCTCTATCTCTCTCCGTACTACTACCACACAAGAGGAATCAGGTGCTTTTGTAATTTTGTTGGGTTGGGAAAGTAATGTCTTCTGCAAAAAGGTCTCAGCCGAATGCTTGCTCAGCATTTTTTCCCCCGTGCTCCACGCGCGTCCGAGCAAACCGACTTCACCGGGAGAGCGTGGGCTGGCCTCGCGGTGGGCAGTGAAGACGGCCGAGGTGGCTGAGGTGGTTGAAGCAGCGGAAGCGCACCATCACCTTCGGGCGAAGGCTCTCGACTTGACCTCGGGCGGCGTGCTCGCGACACACACACACACACACAACAACAACAACAACAAGACATCCTTGGTTCTGGAGTTAGGATATGCCTATGGGGTATGGTGTGGCAAGATGAGCGCGACGGTGAGCACGGAGGTTTTGGGAACGAAAGCCGTGCCGGTGGAGCGCCGGGCGCCGGAGAGCGAGTCGCTTTCGGTGGACCTCGCGGCCTCCAAGGACGCGGACCCTTTCCGGGCTGAGTTGCTGGGAGACTGCTGGAGAATCCTGGCGGAGATCGCCACGAGAGGTAAGGCTCGGTCTCCCTTAACCCCCCCCCCCTCCCTCACACTATCGTTCACCCCCCCCGTGTCCGTCTCGACTCGACCCTCTCTGCTGTACTGACGCTGTCGACCAAACCTGCCGCAGGCGTTCTGCGTCTCCCGTGGCATAAGGTACGGCCTTCGCTGAGCCTGCTGCTCGAGGAGCGACTGAGAGAGTATGGGTCCCCTCGGGAGAGCAGCGAATCGATGGCCTTGTCCCGACTACTATCGGGCTTCGAGGAGTACCCCTTCACGATCCAGAGAATCTGCGAGATCCTCATGGTCCCGGGAGCGTGCTACAACAAGCTTGACAGGCTGGCTTGGGCGCTGGAGAAGTGCCTGATGGTAACGGAGACGGTGAGGCCGGCGGACCAGGCGGCCGGCTCGGGCGAGGGTGCCCTGCCGAGCAAGCGGGACCTCGAGAGGGAGGTGGGCGAGATGCGCAGGGCCGCTGTCAGGGCGGTGGGCGGCCTAGGAAAGAGGCCTGCCGACCGGGGTGAGGGCGGAACCAGCAGGGCTGCGGCCGCCACCACCTCGGAGGAGGCCTGCAGCGGGGAGGTGAGCGGGCCGCTGGAGCTGCTGCCGGGTTCCGTGTTCGCCGGCAAGCCCTACGTGTCCATGTATGGTGGTGCGGGGGAGTGCAAGGCCAGGGGGAACGGGGAGACTACGGAGGACATCTTGGAGATGAAGGAGGCAGTGGAGCTGAGCGCCAGCGCGATTAAACCGGAGACGGTGGCGCTGCCGGCGGGTGGCCAGGGCGCCCACGGCTCCGCCTTCCTAGAGGCCAACGTGATGGTCGAAAGTCCCCAGAAGAAGGCGAGGGTAGACCCTGAGTCAGGGGTGCTGGAGTAAAACGAGAAAGAGCCGTCGCATGCAAGCCATAAAAAAAGGGGAGGCCCAACAGAATAACGAACTTTTGCCCCTCCCCGCTACTGTACACGAATTAACCGAACCCGCCGCGAGACAAAAACACCTCCATCCCTTCTTCTACATGAGTGCCCTGGCCCTGGTTCCCTGACTCTTAGAGGGCCAGCTCGGCCTCCAGGGCCCTCAGCTCGTCCTCCTCGGTGGATGCGGCCGTGGCGACCCCTCCCGTCGGCACCGTCGGCAGGTCCAGCCCGACGTCCGGTTCCGCCCTGGCCGAGGTGGGCGGGATGGCCGGCTCCATCAGCTGCCTGTCCAGCTCCTCCGCTTCCAGCTCTTGCAGCTCGGCGTCAAGGTCGTCCTCGTCGATCTCGGCCGCGAAACCGATCGGCTGGCCGAGAGCGTCGTTGATCTGCCTCAGGTTCTCCGTCTGCTCCGTGATCTCCTCCATCGTCTTGTCCACGTCATCTATGTTGGTCTCCTTCTGCAGCTTCTTCATGGCCTGGGCTCCAGACCTCATGGCTGCGACCGTCTCCGTAGTGGCCTTGGCTCCCTCCAGCATTATCTTCTGGTCGTGGATCCTGAGCTGCTGGTTCGCAAGCTGGTCGGCCTGGGCCTCGTACATCTTTTTCCTCTTCAGGCACTGCAGAGCGGCCCTCTTGTTCTTCATTTTCGTGTACTCCTTGGCCTTCTTGATCTCCTCCGCCATCTTCTTCTGGAGCAAGGCCTCCCTCTTCTCCAGCATCTCGAGCGTCTAGCGTCCGCACGACACACACAAGCGCGCGGGGCGAGCCGAAGCGATGAGAAGTCAGATGCCGCCCGCGTGTCGCGCGAAGAGGAGGCGGGAAAGCTTCGAGGCTTCAGTCCCGTTCGCTCAGACTTACCTCGTTGAGCCTCTCGATGGTCGTCATGGCGTCTGTCTTGCCGTGCGGCTTGATGTCCGTCGCCGAGGACTTCGGCTTCCCGAACAGCTTCTTGAACATGGTGCTCTGTCAATCAAGCAGGGGCAAAACTCCCTCCTCAGTCCACACCTGAGCCCCCCGTTTCCTGAAAAACCAAAAAAAAAAAAAGAACAAGGGAGTGCTTCACCGCGGTCGCCGCGGTCCTCTTCTCAATTCTTCTCCTCCCACCAAGGCCCTGTACAGGACTCCCTCCCTCCCCTGTGGTGTGCTAGTCGCCCGTCTCCGCGCGAAGAAGGACACCTCGCGCGCCTCGATGGCCTCCAACTGCGCTCTGCTCTGCTTCTTCTCGTCTCGTTTTCCTCGGAGTGGAGACGGGGGAGACAAGGAACAATCCGCGGATTTTGGGGAATTGATTTTTTTCTTCGCAATCCTCGCAATTCGCAAGCAATCCATCAATTTTGGGTGGAAAAAGAACATGAAAAGACGGACTGCAAGGCCCAAGGTGAGGCCTTGGAGCCAGGAGGAGAGGAGGACAGCGCCGAGGACAGCGCCGAGGAGAGGTGAGCTCGAGGGTCAGGGGCCTTGAAGGGTGGAAGTAAGCGAGGGGCTCCATGGACCCAATGGAGCGCCTTGGGGGGAATAAGCGAACTCTTGACACTACTTAGGCGTGTAAGGACTTAGGGAGAGGGGGGAGGAGATGAGGTTGCTGGTAGAGGTCGTTGAGGGGACGATAGGGGCCGCGCCCTCGCCCTCGCCGCACAACGTGAAGCCAAAAAAGTCGTGGTCCGAGGCGGGCCTCCTCCTCGTCACGCTCGTCTTCACCCTGAACGTGTACTTCGTGTTCATAAGAAGGAAGCTTCAGCCGATCAAGGCCAAAGGACAGTGGCTCACCACACTCACCGTACTCGGGGCCTACCTCCTTCTGATGTGGACCTCCTTCGCCGTGACCTTCGGAGCGAGCGATCTCGTGTGCCAGACGGGCTTCCATCTGGTTCTGCCGACCTATGCGCTCCAGACAGGGCCTTGCATCTTGAGGCACGTGCGAAACCTCGGCGTGTACTCCAAGGCCAGGCGGATCACCGCGTCGGGGGACGGCCTGCTTGAGAAGTTCCTCGGCAGCGGCCAGGAGGTCAGCGCGAGGGAGTCCTTCCCAAAGACCTTCAGCCTTATCAGGCAGAGCTCGCTCGTTACGTGGCTCGTCCTCGCCGTCCTCTTGCTCGCGGGTGTGCAGTACCAGCTCCTGGACGCCTTCCATAGGGGCGTCATGGTGGAGCCCGCGGTACAGTGCCTCAGCGAGGAGGCGCTAAGGTCCCAGGCCACCACCCAGACATCCTTCTGGTTCTCGGTCCACCTGGCGGAGGCCGTGCTCTACGTGTGGACCTTCCTGCATGACGTTCCCTCCAAATACTTTCCGGAGCTCCTGGAGGACAAGGCGGAGCTCGCCGCGTTCTTCGCCCTGTCCGCGTGCCAGTGCGCCCTCTACCTCAGGTTCCATGAGCTGGGCCCGCTGAGCGACTTGTTGGGGTTGTCCGGCCAGGACCTAGCCGCCCTTCTGATGTACTTAAGGTGCAGCCTTCACTACTTGATCCACGGCCTGCTGCCTCTGGTCAGGAGCTTTGGCAAGAATTTTCAGGCCTCGGTGGACTCGTATGTCGCGGACGCCATGGACTGCAAGCAGAAGGGCAGGGTGATCGCCGGGCGGGGGGCCGCACCGGCGCTGGGGGGGGATGGGGATGGCGCGGGGGGCGTCCTCCATAACCGGAAAGACAAGATCAAGTACCTCCTGAAGGACATCCTGGGCCTGGACGCCTTCCAGAGGTTCCTGGAGGGCCACGGGCTTGGCAGGGAGGAGGGACTGAACTGCCTGCTAAAGTGGTACCAGATTGAGACGATCTGCATCAACCTGGAGGAGATCCCTGGGCAGAGGAACGAGGGCAAGGACCCCAACGGCTGGCATCCCAACTTCAACAGGCTCACCTCCCAGATGCAGAGAATTTACGCCAAGCTGGAGCAGTGGGACCTGAGCCAGATCTTTGATGAGGCCGTGGATGGCACCGCGTCGCTCTTCCTGTCTGAGGCCATGGAGAGTGACTCGGCGCACCGGCTGCCAAACAAGATTTTTCTCAACCCGGATCAGGGCCTGAGTGACCAGCTCATCAAGTCCCCCATCAAGAGGATCCTCCTGAGCCGCAAGCTCCTGGGCCAGTTCGTCTCCCAGCACTACGAATGCCTGCGGGACGCGCTGGGACAGTCCCAAACGACGCTGCTGCGGAAACTGCAGGACCACTACGAGGGCTTTTTGGAGAGCGAGGAGAAGGAGCTGCTGATAAGTGGGTGGCTGGTCAAGCACGTGATCGCCTGCCTGCTGATCCGGATAAGGGTGATGAACGTGCCCTCGGAGGACAGTTACCTGGACCTCATCACCAAGGAGAGCCTGCAGTTTGTGGTCCTGCAAAGCCTCGGGTTCTCTAGCTAAATTGCGCATGACGTGCTTTCTGTTTCACACAACATAACCCCCAAAATCTGGCCTCGCGCTCACCGTAGCCTCTCGCGGCTCTTTCTGGCCTGCTGGAGCTTCAAGAGTCTGTCCTCGATGGTGGCTAGGATGGGGACGAAGGTGTTCTGCACCTGGTCCTTCTCCTCCGCGAGCTCCAGGCTCCTTGACTCGAGCCGCTGCACGAGGTTGTCCTTCTGCACGCAGTGGGCCTGCTCCTCCCGGTACAGCCTCTCGAAGCGAAGTACTTCGTCCCTCAGCTGGTCGGCGCCCTCACCGCCTTCCCCGCCAACCGCGTCCACGGACCACGACGCGCTCTCCTGCAGCATCTCCTGAAGGCGCTCGTTCTGGCCAGAGATATCGTCGCAGAGCTCCCTCCACTCCGCGTTCCTTCCCCGGGCCTCGTCGAGCTGGGACGCGAGGTTGTGATTGTCCTTGAACAGCCGCTCGATCTCAAGCTCCTGTGCCTCTAGCTCCTCCAGCAATATCCGGTTGTTCTTCTCTTGCGTGCGCACCTGGGCGAGGTGCCTCTCGCCCTCCTCCAGCCGGCGTTGCTCTTCCTCCGCGTCCCTCTCCCGCAGCGCGTCCTGAAGGCGCCTGTTCTCCAACGCTAGCGCCTCCCGGCTCTGCCGAAGGCTCTCAAGCTCTCGCGAAGACGACGAAGACGTCGACGCCGCGCCCTCCATTACGCCTGTGTGCCACTGTCAGTACTCCCCCTCCCGCTCCCCTCTGTTGCTGGCTCCACAGAATTGGACGGCATTTCGTGAGAGACGTTATTTTGTAGGTTTTTTTGGAACCAGATTAGCGAGCACCCTGGAGTGTGGGGGAGAGTTTGGAGAGCACGAAGAATAGCGTCGCGATGCCTTACGAGTCCGCCCCGCCCTTCATCATCATCGTCGGCGCCTTCTGCGCGATGGCCGGCCTACAGTATGTCGGCAACAACATCATCTACGGGAAGCCAAAGGTACGTACGCACTATTTGAACTCCCTCCTCGAGAACGAGGTTGTGCTCTTGCAGCCCTCTCGCGTCGCTCTCTCCGTTGTCGTGCGCCACGGGTACCCACCGGGTGGGCGAGACGCCCAACGTGTTTCTGCGAAGAGGAAAGGGCATCCCTCGCTGACGCCGCTTTTCCCGCCCCTCCGTCGTTCCCAAACCAACACACTTCGGTCGACCTGTGGCACATGGGCATGGG
>Ga0160423_10001233_pt1 | contig 21406 bp, 20 predicted proteins | sample CRUFie14St8metaG_FD_108191 | JGI IMG/M metagenome (GOLD analysis project Ga0160423, IMG submission 108191) | Marine microbial communities from the Costa Rica Dome - CRUD Field 142mm St8 metaG | ecosystem: Environmental > Aquatic > Marine > Oceanic > Photic zone | place: Costa Rica: the Eastern... | reverse complement strand
TGCATTAGCAAATATCGGCCAGCAGTTTTTTGAGAGGCATTGGATAGACGCTCCCACGAGGCCCGGGAAAGCCTCTGGTGCATTTTCTCATCCAACCGTCCCCAGCTCAAATCCTTTCATTTTACTAAACTATCAGGGGAAACTTCGAGACGTAATGACACTTGCACACGAGCTTGGACATGGAGTGCATCAAGTTCTAGCTTCTCGGCAAGGGTGTCTGATGGCGGACACTCCCCTTACATTGGCCGAAACAGCCTCAGTTTTTGGAGAGATGCTAACGTTTCAATCCCTTTTAGAACGAAATAAGACTGATCGTACTAAACGCAAAATTATGATCGCGTCAAAGGTAGAAGATATGTTGAACACGGTCGTCAGGCAGGTTGCTTTTCATGAATTTGAGAGCAGCATCCATGATAAAAGACGTTCCGGCGAATTGTCCCCAGAGGAGATCGGAGATATCTGGATGAATATACAGGAGAAAAGTTTAGGGCCAGCAATAAAGTTGAATGACGACTACAGGGTTTTTTGGACGTATATACCGCACTTCATTCATTCCCCTTTCTACGTTTACGCCTATGCGTTTGGAGATTGCTTAGTAAATTCTTTGTACGCTGTTTTTAAAGAGCAAAGTTCAGAATTCTCGGAAAAGTATATCGACATGCTCAAAGCCGGCGGTACTTTAAGACATAAGGAGTTACTTGCACCGTTTGATTTAGATGCATCCGATCCAAATTTCTGGAGAAAAGGACTATCGTTAATTGAGAGCCTTATAGATGAGTTGGATCAAGATTAGTTAATCTAGCCGCCGCCGTTTTCTAAATTTACACTTCCCTATTGTCATAAAAAGGTATTAGATCTCAATTTGGAAGAGGTACAACAGTTAAGAAAAGTGCCGCCAAATTAACTTACAAGGACTTGTAGTTGTACGTCGTAATATTCGAAGTAGAGCCTTATGAAAGCGGTAAAGAAAAGCATTTAGATTTAGCCGCGCGACCCAGAAAAAACTGTCAAAAGTCGATGTTTTTATTTTGATAGAGCGTTTTCAAATTCTGAACGATCCCCAAAAAATATTGTCACTGTCGACTTGGAGAGATGAGGAATCAATAAGAGTTTGGAGACATTAACTCTAGCTCCAACCTACATAAAAAAAGGAAGAGCAGAACTTTTTGCCGGCTATCGGAGTAGAATAGCCCAAGTTGTTTGAGATTATTGCTCAGAAACTTCAACCTGGCAAAAATAGAAAAGAGGCAACTTTTATACTTTCCATCCCACAAAATTAACCTATTTTAGAGATCATGGAACAGGAAGATAAAAATTCGTTTTCGGGGCGTCTCAGACGTTACGCAAAAGTAACAGGCGCCGTCGGCGGTCTTGCAGCACGCGCAGCCGGCCAGCGGTACCTGGGTCTAGACTTGGGCAAGCAGCAAATGCCTTCCGAATTAAAAGCGGCACTAGGCAACTTAAAAGGCCCGGTGATGAAAGTAGCACAAATTTTAGCCACTATTCCTGACGCATTACCAGAGGAGTACGTTAAAGAATTACAACAACTCCAATCCAACGCTCCGAGCATGGGTAGACTGTTTGTAAAGCGGCGAATGACTGGCGAGTTGGGCAATGATTGGAAAAGTCGGTTTTCCTATTTTGACGAAAATTCAGTCGCAGCAGCATCACTTGGCCAAGTTCACAGGGCTAAAAGTTTGGATGGGACTGAACTGGCGTGCAAATTACAATACCCTGATATGAGCTCGGCGGTTGAAGCAGATTTGCGACAGTTGAGAATAGCCATGTCACTTTATGAGCGCTACGATAGCGCGATAAAAGCATCAGAAATCTACAAAGAACTGTCCGCTAGAATTCGCGAGGAACTAGACTACCTGCGCGAAGGACGTAATATGACTCTATACAAGATGATGCTGAAAAATGAACCGAACGTTAACGTTCCAAACTTTTTCGAAGATCTCTCCACCGAACGGCTGATCACAATGAGCTGGCTGAATGGGTCGTCTCTGTTGAACTATATAGCAACAAACGAAAATCAAGAAGCCCGGAACCACGTCGCAATAAATATGTTCAGAGCGTGGTACATACCGTTCTATTTATATGGGATAATACATGGTGATCCCCACCTTGGTAATTATTCCATTACCGAACAAGGGGATGTGAACCTCATGGACTTTGGATGTATTCGCGTCTTCCCTTCAAGTTTTGTCAAAGGCGTAATCGACCTTTACCATGGCTTAAGAGATGACAACGAAGAATTAGCCATTGAAGCCTACAAGACCTGGGGCTTTGAAAACCTTGATATGGAAACAATAAATGTTTTGAATCAATGGGCCCGTTTCGTCTACGCACCTTTAATGGAAGACAAAATTAGAAGTATACAGGATACAAATAGTGGTGCTTATGGTCGAGAAGTTGTCCAGAAAGTACATCGCGAGCTGCGCCGTTTAAATGGCGTAAAACCACCTAGGGAGTTCGTACTTATGGATAGGGCCGCCATTGGCTTGGGCTCTGTTTTTTTACACTTAAAAGCCGAAGTAAACTGGTATAAAATCTTCCAAGATCTAATTAATGATTTCGACCCCCTTAAATTGGCTAAACGCCAAGAAGAAATTCTAATTGCAGCGTCGGTACCCAAACCTGAATAGGTTGCCTAAAATTCTAAACGTACCTGATAAACGTCACACAACTAGCCACACTTTGAATGCCCACACGTTATACATACATCGCATCCTTCCTGGCGGAATACCTCGAAGGAACCGCAACTGGGGCAAGACTTTCCTCTTCCCCTCTGAAAATCGAGGATGTTTTCACCACGTTCCAAGTTTTTAATAGAGGACCCCCCGCTCGACATAAAACCTATTTCAATCATATGCTTTTCAATCACTTCTCCTATTGCTGCTAGTAGCGAAGGGATATATCGACGCTCCATCCACGCGCCTCCTCTAGGATCAAACACCGCTTTTAACTCCTCCACCACGAAAGAGATCTCGCCCCCTCGCCTGAAGACAGCACTAATCATTCTTGTAAGTGCTACTGTCCACGCAAAGTGTTCCATGTTTTTTGAGTTAATAAATATTTCAAACGGCCGTCGTTTACCGTCTTGCATAATATCATTCATAGTGATGTATATTGCATGATCACTTTCTGGCCACTTGATTTTATAAGTTTTTCCGTCCAGATGCTCTGGTCTTTCTAAAGGGACAGGGGGGGTGTCACCAATACTTTTGTTGTCCTCACTTTTTTCTTTTGGAAGTAGTTCCTGATCACTCTTATGTTCATCCTTGTCTACAGACAACACAGAGCCCGTAATATCGTTTGGACGATAAGTGGTGCAACCTTTACATCCTAAGTCATATGCAGATTTATAAACTGCCTTGAAAGTTTCGAATTCTATATTTTCGGGGCAATTTATAGTTTTGGAAATCGAGCTATCGATATACTCCTGAACAGCTGCCTGCATCACTAAATGGTCGCTTGGTTGAAGCGTCTGTGTATCGACGAATGCTTGTGTTTTATCTCGACCTTTACCTTTTAATTCTTCAAATAGCGCAAGTGCATAGTCACTGACGGGCTCTATGAAACTAGAACCATCAGATTGAAGAACTTTCCGGTTATATTTAAACGCGAAAACTGGCTCTAAACCTGACGAGACATTATTAGCTAGCAGAGATATTGTTCCCGTTGGCGCGATTGACGTAAGCAAAGCATTTCTTATTCCATAGTTATATATTCCAGCCCTCAAGTCCTTAGGGAGTTTTTTTACATTGTGGTTTTTTATGAATTTGTCTCTAATAAATAATGGGAATGAACCTTTTTCCTTTGCCAAGTCTATAGAACACCTGTAAGCGCTATCCCTTAACACCCTCAACCAATTTCTTGTCAAATTCACCGCCTCTTCCGAACCATATCTGACACCGCACATTATAAGTGCATCGGCTAGACCTGTTATCCCAAGTCCTATCCGGCGCTTACTTACTGCTTCTTCCCTCTGCTGATCGATGGGGTATCTGGAAATATCGATAACATTATCCAACATTCGGACCGCCGTCTTCGTTAACTCCCTTAATGCCGTCAAGTCCAGTGAGGCGCCTTTCCCAAATGGCACATTGATCAATTTTGCAAGGTTTATCGAGCCTAGCAGGCAGGCACCATATGCGGGCAAGGGCTGCTCTCCGCATGGGTTTGTAGCAGAAATTTCTTCACAATAAGCCAAATTATTTTGCTTATTGATGCGATCTATAAAAATCACGCCCGGCTCAGCAAATTCATAAGTGGATTTCATAATCTTATTCCACAACTCAGTCGCCGCTATTGTCTTGTATACTCTTCCCTCGAACTTCAAATCCCAGTTTTTTCCTTCGGAGACGGCTTCCATAAATTTATCAGTTATCAGTACAGACAGGTTGAACATCCTAAGCCGGGACGGGTCGCTTTTTGCCTCCACGAAATCCTCTATATCTGGGTGATCACAACGCAAAGTAGCCATCATCGCGCCCCGGCGGGACCCTGCACTCATTATAGTTCGGCACATCGAGTCCCAAACATCCATAAAAGATAGTGGACCCGAAGCGTCGGCACCTACTCCGACTACCGGTGCGCCTTTTGGTCTAAGAGTGGAAAAGTTATAACCAATGCCACCGCCTTGTTGAAGGGTGAGGGCAGCTTCTTTGACTGCAGTAAATATTCCAGCCATGTCATCGGGAATATCTCCCATAACAAAGCAATTAAACAGCGTAACAGAACGCCCAGTTCCTGCTCCCGCAATTATTCTACCCGCTGGTAGAAATTTAAATTCTTTAAGCGCATCATAAAATTTTTGGTTCCATTTTTGTGGTTCTTTTTCAACTGAAGCTACCGTTTCCGCTACACGTCTCCATGTATCTTCAATACTTGAATCGATAGCGTTGCCATCCGCACCGAAGAACCTATATTTGCTGTTCCATATCCATTGTGAAATTTGTGAGTTAAGTTCCATTGATTCAGACCAAAATGACTTTTTGCTTTCTCGCCTTTATGACGCCGAAAAAATTTGTTGTTAAAACCGTGGTTTCAAGATGAGTGTTAGAAGTTGGTTACGGATAACAACAGTATGCACGCAGATTTGTCAAAATTAATTTGTGAAATTCCAAAAATAATAGAACGAACTTTTTAGAATGCGTTAGCCAGCGCGTGAGCCGAAATTCGCCATTGGAAACAGGATATTGAGTGATCTTTATATTAGGATTTTGCGATTTGAACTCCAAGTACGCTCTCTGCATATGGTAGTTACTTGTCACAAGAATAATAGATTTTAAGCTATTTTCACGAACCCATTGGAGACTTTCCTTAGCATTTCCTCTGGTGTCTTCAGCTGTATAGCCAAGCGTGATGCAACAACTAAAGAGCTTGTTACTCTTAAGTATTTTTCCTCCATCCAGCAAGTTCAAAAAATCTGACCTCGTTACCTTTTCATTAACCCCAGACACAAATAATAAAGCTGCTTTATGGTTTTCCAATAATGCGATCCCAACTTCCAGTCTTTTTGAGCCACCAGTCAATACAATTATAGCATCACTTTTTACAATATCACCGGGGGTTTGAATTGGGATTGACCTCAAGAAATTTGCAAAGCCGATAACCCATAAAAATACTAAAAGCAAAAAAAGTGTGGCCAATGAGCGTTGGGCAACTTTAAAATTAAAGAACGCGTTTTCCATTCATTCCCAAAATTATTAATTTTGCTTCCTTAGAAAGGTTAAAACCGAAACCCCGGCCACGATAATTCCCAGCAGAGGGTAAGAAACAGGGACTAACATAAAGATTGTCCAATCCCAAAGATTTATTTGCTTAAAAATATCTATCTCCCCATCACCAAAAAAGGCAACTCTAAGCAATCTATCTAAAATAAAAAATGTTCCCATGGCCAAAGCCGTCCCACAGGCACTAGAAAAACCTAGAACCTTAAGCACATGCTTTTGAAATGTTCTGGCTATAAAACCATTTTTAGCACCAATCAAATGCATCACTTGGATTGTTTCCCTGTTGATTGCCAGCCCTGCATGAACTGCAAAGATTATCGAGATCATAGCGACAAACAGTGTTAGACCAACTATTACCGAAAATAATTTTTTAGCTCCACTGAATGCCTTTGCGTCTGGTAAAAATAACTCCGCATGACTTTCTATAAATATGTCAGTCGATAAATTTTTAAGGGCATTATTGAGGTCGGGCAGAGAATTATTTCTTTTTAACCTTATTTCTATTAATGCGGGCAGTAGAATATTTTTCAAAATATCTTTATCTACCAATGGGTTGATTAATCTTTCAATGTCATTTTTTTCTAAAACTGTAAAACTTTCAATATCAGGAAATGCGCGCAAGATTTTCAATGTTTCATCTAGACGTGTAACACCATCATCGCTATCGATTATTTCTGCAGGTTTTGGGACATGAATTGTAACCAAGTCTCGCGTAGCGCTTCTCCACTTATCGAAAGATAATGTTGACACAGTACTAAAGAGGACTGCCAAAAGCGCCAAATAAATCATTGAAGACATTATCCAGCCTAAAAAAAAATTCGACCCCGCGAGCTTAAATATTCTCATAATATCACCTTTCCAAGGCCCGCCTTATCCATTTTTATATGAGTGACAACTATATTTCCTCTCGATGAGAAATCCCTAATCACTAAATGAAAGTTTTCTATCTTCAATCCGCAGGACTGGATAATCAAATTTTTGTAGTAAGTTTTCATTATGGGTTGCAATCAGAATATTGGTTCCAGTTCGATGCAACTCTTTAAAGAGATATAATAATCGGTCGGCTATGGTGTCATCAACGTTACCAGTTGGTTCATCCGCCAGTAAAAGTACTGGCCGAGCTATAACAGCTCTCGCTATTGCTACTCGCTGTTGCTGTCCTCCAGATAAGGATGTAGGTAGATCATCTAAGTGATCACCCAAACCTACCCATTCTAATAATTCCGGGACATGGCGTCGTATAATGGAACTTTTGGTGCCAAAAATCCTCAGCGGTAGCGCTACATTCTCTCGAACGGTCAAGTTATTTATCAGTCGAAAGTCCTGAAAAACTATTCCCATCCTGCGCCGTATTTCAGGGATTTCTTTTTTTGTAATTGATGAAATATCGCGGCCAAATAACTTTATCTTTCCTTTTGATGGAAAAATTCCCATGTAAATCGCTTTGAGCAGCGATGATTTTCCCGCCCCACTTTTGCCCGTCAAGAAGTGAAAATTACCTTCGCCCAGGTCAAAACTTACATCAGTGAGAATAGCTTCTTTCCCCCGATACCTTATTTCGACATTTTCAAACCGAACCATATGTATAAAAATTCCTAACTATTCTTTTCTAATCTTTTCAAATAGAATATGAGGACAGACCTTAAACGTAATAGGAAAAAGATAAGCGATTTTATGATCATTACCTACTATTTTTCTTCTGGAAAATTTTCAAATTACTATTTACCCAAGGGTAACAAAAATTGGTTCTAAATTGACTTTCATCCAAGGACTATTTATTTAATGCGAATAGCTTGCCCTAATTGTTCAGCCTATTTCGATGTGCCAGAGGATGCTATCCCAGAGGAAGGGAGAAAGCTTCGGTGTAGTCAGTGCCAGCACAAATGGCGTCAGTTACCAATAGAGGAAAACAACGAACTCGCCTTCGAGGAAATAACGGAAGATTTACCTAACCCTCTAGAAACTGAAATTGAGCATTCAGGCAATATTCCCATTCCATCTTCCGAAGAAATCATTGAAACCTCTCGAAAAAGGCGACTGAATGTACCATGGGTGCCCATAACAATTTTTGCGGTGCTTATCCTTGTGATTTCTGCGGGGCTTAATTGGCGTATAGACGCCGTAAAACAATACCCCCCCATTGCAATCTTGTATGATGCTATCGGACTTCACGTCCCAGTTAAGGGAGAAAATCTTATTTTAAAAAATATTGGTGCTTGGAGAAACAATGAACAATTCATGGAAATTTTGCTTGTCCAAGGAGAGATCTATAATCCAACAGAACTGGTGCAAGCAATTCCAATAATTCAAGGGACAGAAATAGACGCAACGGGACGCGAATTGCAAACTGAGTTCTTCACTCCAGAGGCAAAGACACTTTTACCCGATGAAACTATAAAATTTGAATTCCAAAAACCGTTCCCAGATGAGAAAACTGTAAAATTTCTAGTCACGTTTTCAGATCAAGACCGCGGCGGCGACTCAGGCTACTAATGTGAACAGTTGAAATATAAAAAGGGAAGGTGAATAGCGATTTTGCGTTACTCTCTTCGACTTTTTTATTATTCGTAGCGCCAAAAGATTACTTTAGCCAAGCGGCTAGCCTTTCATCTTGCATTATTTTTTCAAAAGTCTGACGCTCTCGTATGACAGAAAATACGTCATTGCTAACCAAAACTTCTGGAATTAATGGTCGACTGTTGTAATTAGATGCCATAACAGCTCCATAAGCACCAGAACATGTTATAGCCAGAAGTTCATTTTGGCTAACCTCCGGCAACATTCGATCTTTTGCAAAATAATCACCACTCTCACAAATTGGCCCCACCACGTCACACAAGCTTTTTTGAGAAGATAGATTTTTTTCCGTTACTGGAACAATAGCATGAAATCCATCGTAAAGTGTGGGTCGAATAAGGTCATTCATTGCACCGTCCACGATCACAAACTTCTTCTGCTCACCTTGTTTAATATAAATCACCCGAGTAATCAGTATTCCTGCTTCACCAACTAAATATCGACCTGGTTCTATACTCAGCTTACAATCCAAATTCCCTACCGTCTCCGAGATGATTTGGTTATAAGCATACAAATCGGCGAGGTTTTCATCTGAATACGGAATACCCAAGCCGCCACCCAAATCCAGATGCGAAATTTCATGGCCTGTTGATCTAAGGTACCTTGCCATTTCCGCGATTTTTTTATAGGCCGCTTTATATGGAGATAGTTCTAAAAGTTGAGATCCTATGTGAACTGCCAAACTTTTCATCAATACATTCGAAAGCTTGGATGCTTTGGAAAAAAATATTGGCGCATCCTTCAAATCAATCCCAAACTTGTTTTCCTTCTTACCTGTTGTTATTTTTTCGTGAGTTTTAGCGTCCACATCAGGGTTGACCCTAAGGCCTATCATAGCAACTTTCCCTAGGGATTTTGCTATCGCATTGATATTTATTAACTCCGCCTCTGACTCCACATTTATTTGAAATATATCTTTATCTAAAGCCTCTGCTATCTCTTCTGTGGTCTTTCCAACACCAGAAAAAACAATTTTTTTGGGGTCAACACCTGCCATCAAGCACCTTTTAAACTCACCCAGCGAGACTACGTCGGCGCCAGCACCTTCTTTTGCTAGTGTTTTAATTATGCTTAAATTAGAGTTCGCCTTGACCGCAAAATAAATTGAAACTTTCGATGATGACAACGCTTCAGCAAGCCCCCTGTACTGGTCCACTATTTTATTATATGAGTAACAATAGAACGGCGTTCCGACTTCGCTGACTATTCTGCTAACGTCAACACTTTCAACATTTAAGTTCCCGTTTTTATATTTAATCACTCAATTTTTCCCGAACTTATCTAAATTAATGCGTTGGATATTTTTTATAGTTATTAGTTCCATCTGAACCCAATAGTTTAGGTGCTCCTCTTTTTCCACAACTACCAAGCGAAAGAAAGGCAAAAGATAGTATTGTTAACCATATAAAACATAAACTGGCACATTTTCTTTTCATTAAAATATCCTTACAGCTAAAGAAATCGTTTCCTTGCCTTCGCAACCGCCTTGGTTACGTTGATTGGTGCTGTTCCTCCAAAACTGACGCGACTAGAAATTGATTTCACGGGATCCAATACTTCGAAGACATCGTCGTTTATGGACGACTCGATACCTTGGAGGTCTTCTATCTTTAAATCTACTAATCTGCATTTTTTTTGCTCGGCCAGCTTAACAATCTCACCCGTAATATGATGCGCTCTACGAAATGGGAGTCCTAATACGCGAACCAACCAATCTGCAAGATCAGTAGCTGTCGAAAACCCTTGATCGGATGCCGCAAGCATATTTTCTACATTGGGTTTCATATCCTCAACTATCCCAATGCACGCATAAATACAAACCTCTAATGTGTCTGCTGCGTCAAACAAGGGCTCCTTGTCTTCCTGCATATCCTTAAAGAAAGCAAGAGGTAGTCCCTTCATCATCACGAGCAGTGAATTTAGTGCGCCGACGATCCTCCCGGTTTTTCCTCTTACTAACTCTGCCGCATCCGGGTTACGCTTTTGCGGCATTATAGAACTACCGGTAGTGAACGCATCGGACAAACTAACAAAATCAAACTGAGCACTTTTCCAATTGATAATTTCCTCAGAAAAACGCGATAAATGAACGATACAAATTGATGCAGCTGATAGAAATTCTAGTGCAAAGTCCCTATCGGATACTGCGTCTAAAGAATTGGCTGTTGGACGATCGAAACCCAATTTATAAGCCGTAAAATCGCGATCAATTTCAAAAGATGTACCAGCTAGAGCGGCTGATCCTAATGGACACTCATTCAACCTACACCTGCAGTCTGCAAAGCGTCCCCGGTCCCTACCAAACATTTCAACATAGGCTAGCAAGTGATGACCAAAAGTTACAGGCTGCGCCACTTGAAGATGTGTGAAACCTGGCATTACCACGTCACTATTCTCATCTGCTTTGTTGATCAGAGCTTTTTGTAGTAGGCTCAGTGCCTTGATCAAATCGTCTATTTTATCCCTAACCCACATTTTGAAGTCGGTTGCAACTTGATCATTCCGAGAGCGAGCCGTGTGTAATCGACCCCCGGTTTCTCCTATCAAAGTAGTCAATCGCGCCTCAACATTCATGTGTATATCTTCTAAGTCTCTCCTAAACTGGAAGTTGCCTTCGGATATTTCTTTTTCAATCTGGTTAAGACCCTCAATTATCTCTTTGCTCTCATTTGCTGAAATAATTCCTTGCTTCCCAAGCATCTCTGCATGAACTCTTGAGCCCTCTATATCCTGAGCGAAAAACCGTTTATCAAAGTCAATTGAGGGATTTATTTTTTCCATAATATCAGAGGGGGAACCAGTAAATCGACCACCCCACACAGAACTTACCTGAGACTTACCTTTTTCTTTATTTCTTCTATCTATACCTTTAGTCTTTTTTTCCATTTCAGGGGTCTTTCTGATGCGGGTTCAAAATTTTTTATTAACAATGTCTCACAGACTAATAGTTCTCTCGTTCACACTCATATTAGTAGCGGAGGTTGCCCATGCAACGCCACCAAAATCTGGAGATATGAACAAGTTTACAGAAAACAATCCATCCATCGAAAGCCCTTCAACTCCTTTCATGGATCCGAGTGGAAAAGAAGTTACTCTTCATGACTTTAAAAAAAGCTGGACCCTTATAAATTTTTGGGCGACTTGGTGCGCCCCTTGTATAAGTGAATTACCTTCTCTTGCAAAACTGGAATCTAAAATAAATAGCACAAATTTTAAGTTGTTATTGATTTCTATCGACCGCAGTGGGCCTAGAGTGTTTCAGCCCTTTTTGAAGAAATTGGGCCTAACATCACTTAAATCGGGAAGCGATCCCAAAGCTTCCCTTATGCGTAAATTTGGTCTAACCGGCATTCCGACGACACTACTTATCAGCCCCACTGGAAAAGTCGTCGGCAAACTTGAGGGTGCTGCCAAGTGGGACACGCCATCCGCAGTCGAGTTGGTTAATTTCTACTTACGAAATTAGATTATCAGACGTCAGTTTCGTTTAGTGTAGCGAGTTGTTACCTCGTTCGAGAGCCTCTAAAGACAACGAATATGAAGTATTTTCAAGGGGTTTGCCTGCAATTGCCTGGATTGGTCCAGTCCCGAGCACCAGTGAGTTTACTCTCAACTCAGCAATTAGTGCATCAGCGACTTTTTTTTCATTACCGTCCAAATCTGAGACTGCTTTTGCCAGCAACTCAATTGCTTTATTTGCAACCTTTTTGGTCATCACGTATCCTTCCTTCTAAAGGATTAGAATTATTTTTGATTAATTTATATTATATTTTATATAAATGCAACAAAATATTTGCAGACTATTTTTCATTAAAAGAAAACTACCTAGTGGGGATAGGTTCGTCCCCACTATAGTCATAGAACCCTTTTCCTGTTTTCCGCCCTAACCAACCGGCCTCAACGTATTTAACAAGTAGGGGGCATGGACGATATTTTGGATCAGCAAGCCCCGCATGCATTACCTGCATCACAGATAGGCAGGTATCGAGGCCAATAAAATCAGCTAACTGAAGGGGACCCATAGGGTGATTAGCGCCCAGGCGCAAGCCTATATCAACCGAACTAATTGTACCAACACCTTCGTAAACAGCATAAACAGCTTCATTAATCATCGGAACCAAAATCCTGTTGACTATGAAAGCTGGAAAGTCCTCTGCCTCTGCTACAGTTTTACCAAGAGATTCCGACAACTCTTTAACAGATACAAACGTTTCTTTACTCGTTGCTATGCCTTTTATCAACTCCACTAATTGCATGACCGGAACCGGGTTAAAAAAATGCATTCCTATGAATTTTTCTGGTCTATCAGTTACTGAAGCCAGACGTGTTATAGAGATTGACGATGTATTTGTCGCCAAGATAGTGTGTTCGTTTAAGGAACCAGCCACCTCTTTAAATATTTCCCGCTTTATATCTTCGTTTTCAGTGGCAGCTTCGATGACTATATCGCAATCTTTTAAACCTGAGTAACCTGTTCCGGTTTCTATGCGAGAGAGCGCAGACTTCGCATCCTCCTCGGTAACTTTTCCTCTGCTCACCTGGCGGGCTACATTCTTTTCTATCGTCTCGATACCTCGCCGCAATAGGTTCTGATCTAGATCTAATAAATGAACCTTCCGCCCACTGAGTGCGACTACGTGGGCGATTCCGCTGCCCATTTGCCCGGCACCAACAATACCAACGTTGCCTATCATCGCCAGCCTCTACTGCTTTAAAGGATGTGATTAACCCGAAAAACCATTTTTCTGAAGTTCGTCATCCAGCTCCGGTACAGCTTTAAATAAATCAGCAACGAGCCCAAAATCAGCAACTTGGAAAATGGGCGCTTCTTCATCCTTATTAATTGCTACGATTACCTTGCTATCCTTCATTCCTGCTAAGTGCTGAATAGCTCCAGATATACCGACTGCAATATATAAATCGGGGGCAACTACCTTGCCAGTCTGCCCAACTTGATAATCGTTTGGAACATACCCTGCGTCGACTGCTGCCCTAGATGCGCCAACTGCTGCACCAAGTTTGTCAGCAACCGCCTCAATGATTGGAAAGTTTTCTCCTGACTGCATGCCACGCCCTCCTGACACTACAATACGAGCCGATGTCAAGTCGGGACGTTCAGAAGCGCTAAGCTCAGATCCAATATATTGGCTGAGACCTGCGTCCCCCGATGCTTCAATCTTTTCTATCGAGGCACTGCCGCCCTCTTCCTGTGCTGCCTCAAAAGATGTGCCTCTTACAGTGATTATCTTTATGCTATCTGACGTTTTCACAGTAGCCATTGCATTCCCAGCGTAGATTGGCCGCACAAAAGTTTCAGCATCGATAACTTCGGAGATCTCTGAGATCTGTTGTACATCTTTTAATGCAGCCACACGGGGCATAATATTTTTCGCTGAAGTCGTGGCGGTGGCAAGTATATGACTATAATTATCGGCAATATTACTTACTAAAGTTGCTACGTTTTCTGCCAGAGCATTGGCATACTCATCCGAGTCTGCGACTAAGATCTTGGTGACACCTTCTATTTTTGAGGCGTTGTTTGCTGCACCCTCGCATCCAGACCCTGCTACCAGTATCTCTATTTCACCACCAAGTTCTTTAGCTGCTGTCACCGCATTTAACGTGGCAGGCCTAAGCTCCGTATTGTCGTGTTCCGCAAGTATCAAAGTAGTCATATTAAATTACCTTTGCTGTATTTCGTAGTTTATCAACTAAGTCGGCAACATCCTCAACCTTCACCCCGGATTCTCGTTGCGGAGGCTCAGCGACCTTCAAAATTTCTAGCCGAATTGAGGGATCCACACCAAGATCAGCAGGCGAGGTTTGATCAATCGGTTTTTTCTTTGCCTTCATGATATTGGGCAGCGAAGCATATCTAGGTTCATTCAGACGTAAATCTGTCGTTATAACAGTAGGCAGACTAACCGAAATCGTTTCCAGTCCGCCGTCAACTTCTCGTGTTGCTTTAACTTGTTCTCCTTCAACCTGGATATCCGAAACGAATGTAGCTTGTCCCCAGCCAAGTAAAGCCGCCAACATTTGTCCTGTCTGATTGGAGTCGTCGTCAATGGCCTGTTTACCGACAATGATTAGCGATGGCCCCTCTTTGTCGGCCAATTCTTTGAGAATTTTTGCAACAGCTAATGGTTCAACATCTCCGTCGTGAAGGACGTGTATCCCTCTGTCTGCACCCATCGCCAGTGCTGTCCTTATAGTCTCTTGGCACTGCTGGCCACCAATTGAAACGGCAATTATCTCTTCGCAAACTCCTGCTTCTTTGAGCCTGATTGCCTGCTCAACTGATATTTCATCGAAGGGGTTCATCGACATTTTTACGTTTGCCAGTTCAACACCGGTTTGATCGGCCTTCACTCGCACTTTTACATTATAATCAATAACCCGTTTGACTGGCACAAGAATCTTCATGGCTTACTAAAACCCCGCTGATTTAAATCTAATAACCCTATCCTACGTAGGAGAGAGAGACAAATATGTCAAGACAAACAGGCTGATACAGGGGCATTATCGTAATTCACTTGATTTGCGATCTAACGGTTTTTATTCGCGATCTAGCGGTTTTTCCCGGGGACCCAAAGAACGTCCTTGGCACCGTCATCATTAACGTGTCTTGATAAAACAAATAAGTGATCTGACAGCCTATTGATATATTTTATCGCGGCAGGATTAACCTCTTCTTTTGAAGAAAGAAGCGTGATTTGGCGTTCGGCTCGCCTTACTATTGTTCGAGCGTTATGAAGATATGCCGCAACCGAGGTGCCTCCTGGCAAAACGAATGAAGAAAGCGGCTGTAAACTCTTGTTCATCAGATCGATTTCATTTTCTAGCCGGTCGACTTGATTTTGGGAAATCCTCAAAGCCCCCGAATTCCTTTGGCCCCCTTCCGGTGTGCAGAGATCCGCACCCAAATCGAAAAGGTCGTTTTGAATACGCGCGAGAGCTTCGTCGACACTCCCAGTCGCCTCCAAACGAGCCAAGCCAATGGCTGCGTTTGCTTCATCAACCGCTCCGTATGCAGCCGGCCTATCCGAATACTTTGCTACTCTGTCACCACTTCCCAAAGAGGTAAAACCTTCATCGCCTCCTCGAGTGTATATCTTCGTCAACTTAACCATTTTACTACCCTTCGCTTCTTTAATCTTTCGCTATAGATAGCAATACCATGACTAGCACTATAGCAATTCCTTGAAACAAAATTCTGTAGCGCATAAACATATTAGACCTCTGCGGGCCTAATTTACCTCCGCGGGCCATAGAAACTAGGCCCCCGACCAACGCGCCGACGACAAGAATCACGGAAACGGCGAGTAATATGATTATTAGAGTATCCATTTTTAAAGAATATAGCTGTGATTAGGCTTTCTGCAAGGCAAATGCCAACATAAAGTAAGATTGATTTTAGGCAAATAGAGGTTTAGATGGGTTTCCTTTTTCACATTTCCCGTTGCAATCAATATGATCTGAAGGAATTTTTACCATGGCGTATTTCTGGTAAAACAGTCGGATACGTGCACAAAAAACATGCAAAACATCTTGAATCTTTTCCAAAAATTTTTGTGTCGATGTCGGATCATTTTGCTTTATCTGATACCCTTGTTAATCCAAGAAACAGAACTGCGGCCATAGAGGCGATGCTCGAGATACTTAGAGCCAAATATCCTAAACTCCGTAAATTGAACGAGAAATATGCAGTTAAAGAAAATGTAAACGGAAAAACGTTAATGGAAATTGATAGAGGGGCTGCTGATTTTTTTGGAATCTTAAACACAGGCGTGCATATAAATGGCATTTCCAATAGTCATGAAAATAAAAAAATGTGGGTAGCCACCCGCTCTGAGCAGCGCAGGACTTTTCCGGGCGAATTAGACAATATGGTCGCCGGCGGACAACCGAGTAAAATAACCCGGCAAGAGAATGTCATCAAGGAGTGTTATGAGGAAGCTTCAATTCCTGAAGATTTGGCAAAAGCGAGTGAACCGAAGGGATTTGTGAGTTATAATATGCAAGCTGGAACGACCCTGCGACGAAAAATTCTATATGTCTACGATCTTTACCTTCCTAACTCATTTATCCCCTTACCAAACGACAACGAGGTTAAAAAATTCGATTTAATTCCCATCGACGCCGTAATGGAAATAGTCAAAAATCACCCGCATGCCTTTAAATATAATTGTAATTTAGTAATTATAGATTTCCTTATCAGAGAGGGTCTAATTATTGATGATCACGAAGATTTCGAAAAGCTTGTGAAAGGCTTGCGCTGTCCAATTATTTAAACGCCGACAATAAAGCCGGACTTTTCTCCAATTAACGTCGCTCTCAGCATGTGACGAGCTTGCGTTAAATCGAAATCAGTTAAGGCCACATGCATCGTTGTTCTATTATCCCAGCAAAGTAAATCTCCGGCTCTCCATACATGCCTGTAGACATTTTCTGGTCTGGTTGCATGGTAACAAAGAAAATCAATCAATGGCTTACTTTCCTCGCTAGTCATCCCGTGGAAGTGAGAAACCCTCTCACTCACATATAAGGCTCTTTTACCACTTTCGGGATGCACTCGCACTGTCGGATGGGCTATGGCGGGGTTAAGATTTCGTGTCTCCTCAACTTTTTTTGCATCCCGTTGAAACAGACCGGCAGTCAGCGAAATATCATAAACTGAATGAAGTCCATCCACTATCTTTTGCATTGGTTTCGATAATGTTTCATATGCTTTTACCATGTTACAGAACATCGTGTCTCCGCCTACTGGTGCAGGCTCAACACAGAATAACATTGATGCCGCAGCCGGCCTTTGCGTATACGAATAGTCTGAGTGCCAATTCCGACCGACATTTCTTGTTTCTGATGGCCGTCCATTTATCAGCCTTGTCGTAATTTCCATCAGCTGAGGAAAATTTTCTAATCTATAGTATGGAGTACTCGCATGGTCATCAAGCTCACCAAAATTACTGGCAAATTCTATTATCTCGCGGGGTTCGGCGTTTTGTTCTCTAAACAGAATAACATGATTCTCGTGCCATATTTTCTGAATAAATGCAGTTTGCACATCGCTCAGGGGTTCACTAACTCTGATACCTTTAATTTGCGCGCCCAGCGCGTAAGCTAGTTGTTTAATTTCACTCATCTAATTCCCCAGATCAAATTAGCCACGATAGTAGCATCTAATCCACATAGAGCGTTTTGCTTGAAGACATTAACTCCTCCTTATAGTCTGGTTCCACCAGACCGTATTTTATCCGCGCTTCAAAAGCGGCCTCGGCAGCCGTCAGAGAATCCAATTTTGTTATTTCTTCATCTATCCGACTGAAGGGCACTACCGTAACACCCTTATTCCTCATCATACCACAAACCAAGTCACCTATAACAGTCGTGGCTTCAAAAGCGTCTTTAGCACACACAATGACGTCACCGGGCTCAGACAGATGAAGCGCTCCCATGACTGCTAAATTATCAGCAGGGTAAGAGAAACATGTCAGTGCTGACCCGCAAAAGTTTGCAGAATTCTTTTGGAGTGACTTTATAGAATGATGCATAGCCCCTCTTCCGTCTATACAGTCCGCTACTTTACTAGTACTGGCGTCTGTAAACGCAAGAATCTACTTTTCTGTTGGGCGCATAATCGGCGGGTTATCTAACATAAAATATCTCCCAATTGTTTATGAAAGCGCGAAACCACTCCATACTCTATATAGATTTGTATTCTGTTAAAATATATCGCATAGATGAACATTCAATTACTTAAATCTCTTAAAATTTCCGTTAGCCAAATAAAGAAAATATTAACAAGCAAGGAAAGACGTATTAATTCAATAAACCTAGATTTTTATCACATGAAAAAACCTCCATTGAATATATCTGTAAAAAAAGGGCTGGCCATTATTTTAGTGTTTTTTGGGCTGCCTATATTCTATTGCATTATGTGGTTAATGCTCAGCGAGTGGTCTTTTCACCAGATTAATAAGATACTCATCGAAACAGTAAGTCAGCAGAGGATTTCTGCACCACTACAGCTAACTCGATCAGGGTTTCCTTTTTCAATTTCTTGGCACGCCGAAAGAGTAAAGGCAGCAACATCTCTGCTGGATGGAGAATTGTCGTTACAATTTTCAGATATTATGTTCAGGACACCGCTATTCGACCCGACTACGCTCAATATACGCGCTGGAAGAGCCACACTAACGTCAATAAACCGACAAAAACAGATATCGTGGGTCTTTCAATCAAATGCTCTTAACATTACTATTAATAGCGCGGTCTTCGGGAAGCCTAGACTTTTGTTCAAATTAGAAAATGTTGAGCTGCTTCAACAGGAGGAAGCTACACCCATCCTTGACTGGCAGAATCATTTTGTCGCCAGTAAAATAGTCATCACTCTTAATCAAACTTTACAACCGGAAAGTCCAACTCAAAAATCTGCCCTGGATGTTTCTGTGGACCTAAAAGGTATAAATCTTAACTCATCACCGGTAGATTATTTCAATGATATAAAAAATGCCTACTTAGGTATGAACATAATCGGCTTTTTGGATGCTAGCAATGTAAGCAGTGTTGTGGATTGGCGCGATGATGGGGGGACAATCGAGATTAATAAACTGAGAGTGGATGCATCCCCTATCATCCTCGAAATGAGAGGAACATTAAGTCTTGACCAGGAATTGAAGCCGATAGGTTCTGGAACAGTTTTGGTTTATGGGGCTAAAGAATTTATTGAAGGAAAAGTGGGAACGCGTGACATATCAAGAACTGAGGGGTTAATGATACAGCTAGCACTGAGCTTATTACCCACAAAAATGAACCGCGATGGCAAATTATCAATTCAAATACCAATAACTGCTCAAAAGGGGAAACTCCAGCTAGGCCCTTTTATGATTACTGAATTATTTAGCATCGTTGGGTGATGGAGGTATATCCTGACGGGCATCTATAACCCCGCGCCTAATATCTCGAGTGCGAGTAAAAAGAGCCTCCAACACATCACCTTCGCCCCACCTTATTGCTCTTTGCAAAAGTGACAAATCCTCTGAAAATCTCTGCAACATTTCCAAGACTGCCTCGCGATTATTTAAAAAGATATCCCGCCACATAACAGGGTTAGAACCAGCAATTCTGGTAAAGTCTCTAAAACCGGATGCCGAAAAACGGATGACATCCGCTTGCGTTTGATCTTCTAGATCATCTGCAGTTCCAACAATTGTGTAAGCTATAAGGTGTGGCAAGTGTGAAGTAGTAGCCAGGACCTTGTCATGGTAATTAATATCCATTTCTTCTACCATAGCTCCAACTCCTTCACATAGTCTTCGCATTCTAGAAACCGCATTCCGATCAACGTTTTTTAAGGGTGTTAAAAGCCAGTAACGCCCTTCGAAAAGACCCTCGAATCCGGCCTCTGGTCCTGACTTCTCTGTTCCAGCTATTGGATGCCCTGGAACCAAATGGACGTTAGGGGGAATATATGGGATTATTTTTTCTATCGGTTGCGCTTTCACTGAACCAACATCGCTTAGAACACAACCAGCGGGTAGACTAGGCGCGATCTGCTTAACAATTTCTTCGTAAGTGCCAATGGGTGTGCAAAGAACGACGCAATCGGATCTTGAAACAGCTTCGTTTATGTCGTGGCAAATAGTGTCTACGATTCCTAGGTCTGAGGCCTTAGCTAGGTTTTCTTTATCACTGTCAACAGCGATTATTTCTTCGACTAAACCGGCTTTTGACTTTAGGGCACGAGAAAAAGAAGAGCCAATTAAACCAATTCCGACGATCGTAATCCTTCGGAAAACAAATGTGCTTTGGGTATTGACGTCAATAGCCACAGATTCATTCTCTTCTCAAAAATTCTGCAACATTTTTTACAACAATTTTCATCTCATCCTCTTTTCCAATGGAGAGCCTCAAATAGTCAGGTGCGCCGTAGCCACTCATGCCGCGCGTCATTATTCCCCTACTGGCTAGAAAAGACCCTGCATCACTAGCTGTTTTCCCATCTTCATTTGGAAATTTCACCATAAGGAAGTTAGTAATGCTTGGGAGGCAAATAAGACCAAGCCCTTCAAATTTAGAAGCAGTCCATGTCCGCCATTTTTCATTATGCTCAACGGCTTTATCAATAAACTCTTGGTCATCAAGGGACGCTACGGCGGCAGCCACGGCTGCTCTATTGGCTCCAAAAGGCTGCTTGACGACATGAAGAGCATCGATGATATGAGGTTTTGCATACCCCCAGCCCAAACGCAAACCAGCCAGCGAATAGAGTTTAGAGAATGTTCTTAGCATTATTACATTTTCGTACTTCTCGACTAGCTCGGCGCCACTTGAGTAATCATTTCGAACAACAAACTCAGAATAAGCTGCGTCTATCACTAAGAGTACATCTTTAGGCAGTTTGCTGTGAAGTCGCGCGACTTCATTACGCGAGAGATACGACCCAGTGGGATTATTAGGATTGGCAAGAAAAACAATACGTGTTCGCCTCGTGACACAATCCAAGATAGAATCCACATCGACTTTAAAATTATTATCATGAGCGGGCACGGGGCTACCACCAGCCACTTTCGTTGACATTGGATACATTATGAACCCATATTCTGTATGAATAGCCTCGTCACCCGGATCCAGGTATGCCTGGCAAATTGCCATAATCAATTCGTCTGACCCACAACCAAACACCATGTTCTCCGGGTTTAGGTCGTATTTTGATGCAATCTTCTCAGCAAGTTCAACCGGTTCCTCTTCTGGATACCAGTGTAAAAGGCTAGATTGGCTCTCCATGGCCAATAATGCCTTCGGACTGGGACCGAATGCGCCTTCATTGGCTGAGAGTCTGATGACACGATCTGTCACAGGTGCTGCAAGGTTAGGCTGGTAACGCACCATTTCTGCTATCGTTGGCCTTGGTTTAGGTTGAGTCATTTTTACCTCTAAAAGTCATTAATGCTACGAAGCTAATATTACGTTGGCGAAATTGCCAATGTGCAAGCACTCCGTTCCCTCTGGTACTTTAAGGCTTTCAGTATATCCATCCACAACCGCCAATTTCCAGTTACAGTCAGGCCCCAAGTCAATTATAT
>Ga0160423_10001232_pt1 | contig 21408 bp, 38 predicted proteins | sample CRUFie14St8metaG_FD_108191 | JGI IMG/M metagenome (GOLD analysis project Ga0160423, IMG submission 108191) | Marine microbial communities from the Costa Rica Dome - CRUD Field 142mm St8 metaG | ecosystem: Environmental > Aquatic > Marine > Oceanic > Photic zone | place: Costa Rica: the Eastern... | reverse complement strand
TAAGGAAGTAAAACCCACGGAAAAACAACTCAAGTATCTAAAAGACCTTGGATACGATGAGAAGGTGAAAACCAAAATGGAGGCAAGTGAATTAATTAGCAAATTAAAGGCCAAGAAACAGCAGGGTGGAGTCCACCCCGAATGATGAAGCCCTTTATATATGATTGAGAACAGGAAAGAATACAACAGGAGTTGATACAATGATTAGACTACGAATTTTGAATGAAACAGGCCATACAGATTTAATGCTCGCTTCATCTGAAGTGATTGAGCAAATTGGCGACCATCCGACCCATTGGGTTTTTATTGATGGAGAAATGGTTGCTAGAGAAAGTATTGCAGGAATCAACTGGGACACCGTTCAATCGGTGGACTTGACCCCCGCAATTGTTGGAGGGAATTACTGAAAGTAATTCCTTTCTGTTCTCAATCGCCCACAATCGGGGGAGTCGCTAGTTATATTAACTGGCGGCTTCCCCTTTTTTGAGTGATGGAAGCCGATTTACTCAATTTTATTCACGAAGATGCCCTCAAATTAATGCTTGATTTGAAGGGCTGGCGATACGCCAAAAACGCAATACTGCTTAACGGTTTAGCAGTTGTGAAGCCCGATTTTTACCCACCCCGTCATATCCTTGCGACGGGTCGGAAGGGCTACATTTATGCCGAGGGACAAACTCGGATTGACTACGCAGGGCAAGTGTTTGTTTCTGTTGAAGATTTATTCACAACACACGGAAAAGAAGCGATTCTTGATTTTAAGAATTGGTCTTTTGTGGAAGAAAAAGAATGGGTCTTAACAGATGGTCAAACACCGTTTATCTTTAGTTTTACAACTTTAGATGCCTTGCCAAAAAGGACAAAATACAGGTGTTGAAAAATGAAACAAGAACAAAACATTAAGATTCTATCAGATATTACGGTGCATATGAAATACGCTAAATTTAGCGAGGAAAAATCCAGACGAGAGACTTGGGATGAAATCGTTGAAAGAAATATGCAAATGCACATTAAGACTTATCCACAACTAAAAGAAGAAATTATAGATGTTTATACTCACTTTGTAAAAACAAAGAAAGTATTGCCCTCTATGCGTTCAATGCAATTTGGTGGTAAGCCTATTGAGATTAGCCCAAACCGTGTGTATAATTGTGCTTATATGCCAATTGATACTCATGTTGCTTTTAGTGAGGCTATGTTTCTGTTGTTAGGAGGAACAGGAGTCGGATATTCTGTTCAGCGACATCATGTAGAGTTGATGTCTCCTATTCAGCAACCTAACCCAAATCGCCAAAGACGCTATTTAGTTAATGATTCAATAGAAGGTTGGGCTGATGCAGTTAAAATTCTAATGGAATGTTATACTGGTATTAGAACATCTACTCCTACTTTTGATTATTCAGATATTAGGCCAAAAGGTTCTCTTTTGAAAACTTCTGGTGGAAAAGCACCCGGCCCACAACCATTGAGAGAATGTCTTGTTAAAATTGAAGGTATGCTTCAAAACATTCCTAATGGCTCTATGTTGAAGCCAATTCAAGCACACGATATTATGTGTCATATTGCCGATGCAGTTCTTAGTGGAGGCATTCGTCGTGCGGCTATGATTAGCCTATTTTCAGCAGACGACCATGAAATGATTGCTTGTAAATCTGGTAATTGGTGGGAAAATAATGCTCAAAGAGGTAGAGCAAACAATTCAGCAGTATTGCTACGACACCGGGTTAAAAAACCCTTCTTTATGGATTTGTGGAACAGAATTAAGGCATCTGGTTCTGGAGAACCCGGAATTTATTTCAATAATGATAAAGATTGGGGAACAAACCCGTGTTGTGAAATTGCTTTGCGCCCTTATCAGTTTTGTAATCTTACTGAAGTAAATGCTTCAAATGTAATTGACCAAGCCGATTTAGAATCAAGAGTTTCAGCCGCCGCTTTCCTCGGAACACTTCAAGCAGGATATACGGACTTCCATTATCTTCGTGAGGTTTGGCGAAAGAATACAGAAAAGGATGCTTTGCTTGGCGTTTCTATGACTGGTATCGCTTCAAATATTGTTGAGCATTTAGATTTAGAGATGGCCGCTTATGAAGTTAAAAAGGAGAATGAGCGTGTTGCTAAATTGATTGGTATTAATCCTGCTTCACGAACAACCTGCGTTAAACCTGCTGGAACTACTTCTCTCGTTCTTGGAACATCAAGTGGTATTCATGCTTGGCACAACGATTACTATATTCGCAGAATTAGAGTAGGTAAAAATGAAGCCATTTATGACTATTTGGTTCGTAATCATCCTGAATTGGTTGAAGATGAATTCTTTAATCCAATTGAACAGGCAGTTATCAGTATTCCTCAAAAGGCTCCCGAAGGAGCAATCACACGCCACGAATCAGTATTTGATTTGTTAGAGCGAGTCAAGAACTTTAGTATTCGTTGGGTCGGTGCTGGTCATAATGATGGTTTAAACACTCACAATGTTTCAGCGACTATTTCTATCAAAGAAGATGAATGGGAAAAGGTTGCGGAATGGATGTGGATTAATCGGCATTACTACAACGGTTTATCAGTTTTACCTTATGATGGTGGTTCTTATACTCAAGCACCATTTGAAGACTGTGATGCTGAAATGTTTAAAGAACTTAGCAGAACTTTAACTCAAGTTGATTTGTCTAAAGTTGTTGAAACTCAAGACAATACTGACCTTTCAGGTGAATTAGCCTGTGCTGGTGGTGCTTGTGAAATCTAGGTGGGAATATGACAACGCTTTTTAATTCCTATAAGGAATGTGAAAGTGTAATTATCCAAATGTGCAATTATAATGATAATATTAATCTTGATAAATTGACTATGGCTATTAATGTCTGTCAATCTCTTCAAGATGATAAAGAAAAAATATGGAGACTTTCTCAAACCTTTCTCAAGACTCTCTGGAATAACGACGAAGCCATACGCACAGGTTTTCATAAGTATTTTAAAGAAGAAGCAGAAAAAATAAAACAAATGTTAGATTATCATGAAAAAGAATGCCCTAAACATAATTGTAAAGTGTGCATTCACGAAAAAAATATCAAAGAAAAGATGGTGAAAATATATGAAAGAAAAAGACCCAAAATATATTCTCAATAAGAGAAAAAATAAACAGGTTGCTACTCGGTGTAGAGTCTGTGGAAATCAGTTGCTACTAGCAGAAGAAATAGAAAAAGAAATTCACAATTATTGTGATAATGATAATAAAAATATGTATGTGATGTGAAAATATGGCGAAAATTCAAATTTCAAAACCCGATGATAGCCGTTCATATAATAGAACTGAGATTCATTGTGAGACTTTTAACTTTAAAGATACGAATATTAGCCCAGATAGGTCAAAGAAAGACCCTATTCTAGCAGGTATTGAAGGTTTTTGGAGAAATTATCTCTCTCCCAAAAGAACAAGATATTACAAAAGGACTGGCTTTCAACCTACATTTAACCATTTAGTTAAAATTGGTTCCTGTCCTGTCTTACTTTCTCGTTCAGGTATTCGTTATGAGATTAATGGTAAAGTTGCTAATTTGGCAGATATTATTTCTGCATTGGCTCGTTTGACATATAAATCTTGTTTTGAAAAAGACCCTGCTAAGTTGTTGCTCACTTTGTATGCAACGCTGAATCTTCCTGCCGATGTAAAGTATTGTCTTGAAAATCGTATTCCTTATTTCTTTTATGATTTCAATGAGAGTCGTGAAAGAATTGAGGTTCGTCTTAACTGTCAGCAGATTGGCGATAAAGAAATCGCAGTTGAGATTAGTGATGGTATTTGGGGAACAATGACTGTCCGAGAATTAAATACTTTCTGTAATTTCTATTTGCATGGAAAGAAAGTGGGTTCTTGGGTAAATATTAGTCCTGATGAACTTTATTATCGTTTAATGGATGAAGATGCTTCGGAGTCAAGTATGAAGGTGATGAGAGCCTTCCTTGCACAAAACCGAACACAGGATATTGTTGAGCAACGAGCAATTGAGTTAGTTCAAGAACTTCTAAACCAATATCCTGATAGACTTAAGGCCACCTATGAGCCAAACGGCGACCTTTCTTCTCTTTATGTGAAGGGTCAAGACTATGATTGGAAGATTACTGACACTAAGTTCAAGTCTGAAGTTCAGATGGTTTCAACCTATGTCTGGCAACCAATTTCAAAAAGTGAGCCAGATAACTTAGATTGGAGAGGGCCAATCTGTATTGATAACATGGCGAAAGGTTCTTCGCTTGGCGACCAATTCGCCGCAAGAGCGTTAGCCTTATTAAATGACTCTTTTACCACACAAATTGTAAGCACTATCCGACGCTACCTTGTCGGAGATAAGAATGAAAATAGGATTGATTTTAATGAAATTGAAATGTGAAGAATGTGGAAGCCGAGATAACGAATTTGACGAATCTCTTGGAGAAACCGTCTGTTCTAATTGTGGTCTTGTTCTTGATGTTGAAATCTTTGAACAGACTACTTTAGGCATTAAAGGTGGTGAAGCCACCCATACCGCCAATCTGGGATTGTTTAATCGTGGATTAGGCTCATCAATTGGTGGTAATATCAAAAATATTAGGTCTCATGTAGTAAAGAAAACAGTTAATTCTGTTCTACCTACATATGTTATGGATGGTTTGCATAACTGCAATATGGTTTTTGCACCGTTTAGTCATCTTCTAAATCAAGAAGAAATGCATAAACTTTACCTTGATTTATTTAATAAAGGCATATTTTCAACAAGCGACACCTATGAAACAAGGGCAGTATCTATTGTGTATTTTATGCTATTGAATCAAGGTATGCCGCATACCTTTGAAGAGGTTGCTTTAGATTTATCTTCAGAAATACCGAAAGCAAAAAAGGTTGTAAAGAAGATAAAGAAACATGTAGGGTTTAGACCTGTGCGTGAGAACCAACACTTTCTTTTAGATAGAGTTCTTTCTAAGTTAAATGCTGGAAACGACTTCAACAAGGAAGCGGTCAAGACGATGGAATATTTTGAAACTATTCTTGAAGCAAATGACTATAACAAAACAGTTAATCACTATGAATGTATTTGTTGGATTACCGCAAATGCGATTCTTTCGCATACAGAAATCTCACAAAAATACATTTGTGAAAAGACAAACAGAAAAAGAGATAGTTTAATGAAAAACACTAAAACCCTGTTATCCTATCTCAATATGACTAAAGTCAAAGAAATTAGGGGGAAAAAATTATGGTAAAAAACAAAAAAGAATATAATTGGGAAATAAATCGTGCAGTAACTAAGTGCGATAAATGTGGAAGAGACATGACTCGCAAAGAATCAAGGCTTTGGGTAAATAATGGTGAAGTGTATGCTATGCACCAAAACTGTTTGCCCCGAAAGGTTAAACTTGAACGAGGATATGTTGAGGTGAAACAATGACATTTATCAAGGAATGGAATAGCGTTGCGAAAAAGGTCTATAAGAACGCCGTCAATCATGGTTTCTGGAAAGAAGAACCAAATGACGGAGAACGCATGGCTTTGATTCATGCTGAAATTAGCGAAGCACTTGAAGCCTTGCGTGAAGGTAATCCTTCTTCATCAAAAATTATGGAGTTTAGCAACCTTGAAGAAGAATTAGCCGATGCAGTAATTCGTATTATGGATTATGCGTTTGGTAAAGATTTAGATATTGCAGGAGCAATTCTAGCAAAAATAGAATATAACGAAAGCCGTGAATTTATGCATGGTAAAACATTTTAAGGTGAATAAGATGTGTGAACACGATTGGAAACAGACAGACAGTTATGCTGATACCTTTTGGGAAGGATATGGCGTTGATGCTGTAAAATTTGAAGAATTAGTAATTGAATACACTTGCACAAAATGTGGGGCAATTAAGGAGGAATAAATATGGAATATAAAAAAGAATTAGAAGAGGCTAATCGTAAAACTCTTGAAGAATTACGAACAGATTGTCCTTTTTGTGTAGAAAAGGTCAAAGAATTTATGCAAGAGTCTGATTTAATGATTATGTCAATGTCCGACCCTGTTGCGGCATTGGATTATATTCTAACCTTTAATTGGGATTGTCCTGTTTGTGAGAAAAATGTAAAACCTAACGATATTCTTCCTCTTTCTAAAGAGGAAGCCGAAGTTGAGAAGTATGAGAATATGGGGCATTTAGTTGTCTGGCATTCTGAATATGACGCATATCTAAACTATACTCTTGAAAAGAAGGTTGGAGTGGAAGATTGTGGGGATGAAAATTGTGAGTTTTGTTCTCTAGAAATTGATTGGAAAAAGATTAAGGAGGAATATGAATGAGAAAAGTATTAGTAATTGGAGCAGGTGGAATTGGAAGTTTTCTAATTCCACTTTTAGATAAAGTAGGGCTTTATGATATAACTGTGGCTGACCCAGATTCAGTTGAAGGTAAGAATATACCTTATCAAAACTTTAATCTAGGCCATGTAAGTCGTAATAAAGCAGCAATTATGGCGGAAAACTATGATTCTATCAGTGTTGGTAGTGAATACCCTATTTTGACCAAGAAGCAAATGCAAGGGTATGACCTTGTGATTTGTTGTGTTGATAACTTGAGTGTGAGGCGAACCTTATACAACACAAGTATTAAATGGTTAGACCTACGAGCGCAGGGTAGAAATGCCGCCCTTGTGTCGCACAAGGCCGACCCAAAAATGTATGATATGCTCTTAGCAGGTGAAGAAGGTTCATTCAGTTGTCAAGGAGATTCATGGGATGGAACAAATAAAGGAGTTCATTTTATGCAAGTCGCAATTGCAGGATTAGGAGCACAATGGACGCAAAGGTTCTTCAACGGAGAAGAAGTAAAAGAATACACCGTATTAAATATGTAAGGAGGAATAAATAATGCCAAAATATACACCAGAAGAAGTAGCCACGCTTGTTGTAATGAGAAGTGGAGGTAGCAGTTATAAAGAAATTAACGAGGTTCTTGCCGCAAAGTTTGGTAATGACCGAAAGCCCGAAACCTTGAGTGCGAAATACAATTCTATTATTTCGTCGGAAGATAAGAATAAGGTCAGTCAAAACTTGAGAGTCCAAACAATTAATAGCGAAAAGAACTGGCGTAGCGAAAATGCTACCCGTCGTCAATTGAGAACTTTGGCGGCTCTTACTTCTCCCGAAGCAACTCTTGGAGAAAGAATGATTTTAGCAGATTCTTTTGAACAGAAGGGAATGACTAAAGGCGAAGCATCTGATTTGATTCAAATCAATATGAACAAAGAAAAGCCCAAGAAACCAAAGTCAAAGAAGGCTGAAACGAAGAAAAACAATAAACAAAGGCCAAAGAAGGATGAACGCTTCGTTAGGAAGAGTTCTAATTATTGGACTCCCGCACAAACTATTCTTTTGTTTCAACTTTTTACTTCTGGAAAGAAGTGGAAGCAGGTTGCTGAGGTTTTAGGTAGAAGTGAAACGGCTTGTATTCAAAAGAAAGCACAAATGGTAAGAGATGGAGTTTGGGAAGATATGCAAATTGCTCAAGCGAAGGTTTCTCTTGAGGAAAAGGAAAAACCAACCGAAATTGAAGTCTTTGTTGAAAAGCATGGAAACCCACGAACACGCCACATCACAAAAGATGAGAAGAAAATGCTTCTTAAGATTGATGAAAAGTTAAAGAACACGATTCAAAATGAACTTGATAGAAAGAAAGAAGAAGAGTCTTACGAGACTTCTTGGACTCATTCTCAAGATATGAACATCTTGGTGAATTTCTATGAAATGTCAATTGATGAAGTTAGAGAAGCATTTGCACGACCTTTCTGGGTAGTGGCTCAAAGGCTTGAAATGCTCTTTGACTCCACAGAACCAGAGCATATTGCTATGCTTATGGAGGCTTCGGACATTGTTTTGAAGCGTAAGAGTCCACGAACCGAGAAGCCCCAAAAGCCCTCAAGAAAAGAGCGCAGGGCGGCGAAGAAGGCCAATAAGCGAGCCGCTAAGGTTGCTCGCCTTGAGGCCAAAATGGAACGAAAGTTGAACCGACTACGAGGTGAATAAACATGGGAAGAATTAAAGATAAAATGATTAAAGATGGTAATGATGATGGTGATGATATTTATGACCATTATCAAATTGAACAAGCAGAACTGGAGTATTTCCGACAGAAGGCGATGAATGATATTAAGACTCACTATGAGATTCTTTTGAATCAACAGTTGCGTTCTTGTGCTGGCCCAAGAGAAAAACTAGAAGGTGTTGCTATGCATCATTTAGAATTTCACGAAAGTATTTGGCGAGCATCTACGGAAACCTTGCCTAATCTTGAAGTGCAGGTTGTAATTGATGCAAAGAACAATTGTTTCGTTTCAACAGGAGGTCCGGGTTTTGTTGATTTCTTTGAGCCTCCAATTGGTATGAGTCTTCCTATTCGTTGCTGGATTCATACTCATCCGTTTGGAGCCGCATACTTTAGCGGAACGGACATTCGGACTGTTTCTATTTGGGAGCCAAATATGGAATGTGCCTATGTTCTTGGAGACAATCAGTATGGTTTTTGGGAGAACGAATCTAATCCTAAACAATTAGAAATCTATGTGAATAATGAAGAGCATAAAATCCAAACATGGGGTGAAGAAGAATGAAGAATAATATTTCAACTGGACAAAATTTTAAATCAATCAAAAGTGGTCTAAGCACAGCCGCTAAATATCCAGACAGGCCAATGCAAGAACCCGAAAAGATTTCTTTGTTGGATAGAGCAGAACGACACGCAAATGCTCATCCTAATGATAAAAATAAACCAAGAGAAAATAAAGGCGTTCAATGGCGAAAGAAGAACGAAAAGCGAACCGAGCGAGAGAAGCGTCTTGAAGAGTTTTACAAAACTCATGTTTATACTTGGGTTTCTCACGATAGGCGAGCATGGGTCGCTATTCCACCAATGGGGGAAGAAGAATGATTGCTATTGGTGATTATGTTTTGATTAATATCCCGCCTACAGTTATTTCGGGGATTCATGTAAAGAATGACGGATATGGTATTTGCATTTCTGCACCAAGTCTTCCACATATTGAAGGAAAGAGAGTTATGTTTGATTCAGACCAAAAATACCATGAGTATGAAGATAATGTGATTATTCATAAGAATCACCTTTTACTGTGTTTGGAGGAAGAATGATGTGTGGTGCTATTTCAACAAAATGTGAGACTGAAAACTGTGAGCGTTTTACCAAAGAAGTTTATTGTTCTCAATGTGAAGCAAATATGGCGCATCTTACGGGGGTCTAAAAATGATTATTCAAGGAAAAGAAGTAAAAGAAAAACTACTACAAGGAATTAATTTAGTTGCTGATACAGTTAAACCAACATTGGGGCCACAGGCGAAAACAGTTATTTTACAAGGTAATCCTCCAGTTGTGATTAATGACGGCGTAACGATTACCAAGTATGTTTCCCATGAAGACCCTTATGTTCAAATGGGAGTTCAATTGGTTCAAAATCTAGCAAGTAAAGCCCAAGAAGGTTCAGGTGATGGGACTACAACGGCTTGTATTCTTGCACAGGCTTTTTGTAATGAATTGTTTAATAGTGAAGATAATATGACAGCACATGACTTTAACCTGTTAATGGAGAACCTTCGCCAACAAACGATTAATTTCTTGGATAATATTTCCATGACTGTTGAAGATTCAGATATTCTAAATGTTGCTACAATTGCGGCAAACAATGACGCTTCTCTTGGTCATTTGATTCAAGAAGCGTTTAATACGGTTGGTCGTGATGGTGTTATCACCGTTGAAGAATCTAACAACTATACTACAAAATTGATTCTCCGAGAGGGAATGGAAGTTCCCGAAGGATATATCAGTCATTTAATGTGCAACACCGAAAGCGGCAAGGTTGAATTTGAAAATCCATTGATTTTCTTATCCAATATTCCTTTCCGTTCTTTTAAGGATTTGTTGCCAATGCTTGAGTATTCTTCGCAGAACGGAAGACCTCTGTTGATTCTTTGTAAAGGTATGGAAAGTTCAGCATTAAACAACCTATTGATGAATCTAATCAATAAGACTGTGGAGTGTGCGGCTATTCTTGCACCTAACTTCGGTGATGCACAAATTGATGAATTGGCTGATATTCAAGCAATTGTTGGTGGAAAGGTATTCAACCATGAAAGCAAAGACAATCCTCAACAGTTTGTTGTTTCTGACTTTGGAACCTGTGAGAAGGTTATAATCAGCAAAGAGAATACTACCTTTGTGGGTGGAGAAGGAAACGCTGATGAAAGAATTGCTACTCTTAAAGAAACATTGAGCGAAATGAAAGGATATGATGCGGCACGAATTAAGTCTCGTATTACCCGTCTTAAGGGCGGTGTTGCTACAATCAAAGTTGGTGCTTCTTCATCAATTGAAATGCGAGAAAAGAAAGAGCGACTTGATGATGCCCTTAATGCAACAAAAGCGGCTCTTGAAGAAGGTATTGTTGTTGGTGGTGGAGTTCCATTCATTCGTCTTGCTCATGTTATTGATGCACCAGATTGGTTTAGAAAGTCTGTCGTTAAGCCTTATCGTGTTCTTTTAGATAATGCAAATTATACTGAACAGACCCGTGTTGTTGCTTTTGAAATTGAAAAGACAGTTGATGGAACGAATCCTAATTGGGGATTCAATGCTGTTTCATGTCAGCATGAAGATTTGTTTAAGGCTGGAGTCTTTGACCCTGTTAAGGTTTCTAAGAACAGTTTCTTAGCGGCATTGTCAATTGCTCAGTTGTTTTACTCAACAGATGTTGCAGTATTAGTGGAGGAATAAATATGGTGGACGCTTTAAATCTTTTATTAGATAATGAAATTGTAAGAATGACTGTTGTTTATGCTGATGGTACACTAGATATTTTAATTAGACAAAAAAATGGAACATTTAGTGTAGAAAGGAGGAACCGTTGATGGAATGCCCTAACTGTAAAAGAAATATCATTCCTCATTTTGGTGGGTATCATATCCGAAGATACGGTATGTGTCAAGATTGTTGGGAAACTAAAAATAAGGGGGCTAAGAAGTGAAGAAAGCGATAACTGTCGTTTTACCTGCACCACATAAGGCTCAAATCAGATGCCCTGTCTGTGAAGGAAATAAATGTAGAGTCTGTAATTTTACAGGTTCATTAAAGATTGATGTTGAACCAAGAATCCCTATTCAAAGAACGCACATCATCAAGTATATTGCTGAGAATATCCAAACAGTAGCAAATGAATTAACTAAAAAGTATGGATTAAACCCTGAAGTTAATACTGTTGAAGTGCTAGAATTGAATGATGGTCAATATGAAGTTGTTCAAGTATCTTCTCTTGGTGGTGTTTGTTGGATTGTTAATCGTCTTGATGAGTTAGATACTCCAAGATATTTCACATCAAAGCAAGAATTAGACAGATTCAAACAGGGGTGGATGAATTGACAGATGAATTAGAAGTAAAAGGAACAATTGTTCGGAACGCAAACCAAGATTGTAAAATCAAGATGGGTAAGTATTGGAACATAGAAGTAGTGGACATTCGTTGGTATAACAGCGATAAGCCCACAAACAAAGGCATACGCCTAAATAGAAAAGAAGCAAAAACATTATTAGATATTTTAAGGAGGGAACTCAATGACGGAGAGAACTAAGATAAGTGAATTACAAGCAAAGAAAGCAGTAAGAAAAGCCAACCCTGAAAGACAATGGGGCAACTCTCATGGTCAGTCTCTAACAAAGTTTAGAGCAAAGGCTGGAGAATTGGTAGATTTATTTGCTTTATACATTGAACAAAGAATGCCTGTTCCACCGAATAGTGGAAGAGGTTGCCGTGTGCAATTGCCTCATGTTGAAATGGCGTTTGGAAGAATGTATCAGGCTATGAGACAATTTATGGATGATGAACTTAGTGCGAAGAAAGGAGAGGAAGAAGAATGATTAACCATGATTATGACAGACTGATGAAATGGCTCTATGAAAGAGATAAAGAAGTTTTTAACGATTGGGTTGTCTTCTGTAAAGAACAAAGTGCAGAACACAAAAAGAAGGCTTCTAAAGATAATAGAATGCTTGAATACTGTCTTACTAGGTATAAGGAAACATTCCCAGATACCCCACAACATATTGTAAGTGCCATTGATTTAATCAGCCATGAAAAGGATTTACCTTATGAAGATAAGATGCCCGCCATTCGTGCTTTGTTGCATGAAAGAGGCGGAAGAATCTTTAGAGGTAGTGGTAATTATTGGGGTCAATGGAAGAGAGAATTTGAAGAATTGGAGGAAGAAGAATGAATGAACTATACAACACAACCGTTGATGATAAAGCATTTGAAGAATGGGCGAAAGAGATGAAGGGGTTAATTCCTAATGATTTGAATCTTGACCACTTTAATCAAGGATACGCTGAATTAGCAGAAGGGGCTAATTATTTAGCAAGAGCCAGTTTTGTTTGTTATTGGGAAATCTCAATGAACAACAGCCTTGCTAGATTAGCACCAGCAATTACTCAAGCAACCCTTATTCACATGATGCACCGTTTTATTGAACAAGAGCAAATTGAAGAAGCGCAAGTCGTTTCACAACTTATGATTAATTTCTTGCGGCTTCTTCAAGCACTGGGCGGTGCAAATAATGAAGAAGAGTGAATGGAACTATCTGGCGAAAGCCATGTGGGAATATTCAGAAAAAAACGAAGGTAAAATCAGTCGCCTTCTAAAAGAACTGATAAAATTAATACACAACAATATGGAGATGATTGAAAATGACATGGGAGAATATGAGCAGAATGCTGCAAGCAACAGACCAATTGACACCGACTCAACAGATAAGTCGTATTTCACGGGACTTGGAAACATTTACGACGGAGAAAAGTAGTCCTTCTTTGGTTTTGCAGATTCTTGACAAAGATAAACTTGAAGCAAACAGTCTTGGATTAGCAAAGGCAAAAAAATGGATGGCTAAGATTTTTGGTATCTTTGATGATGAAATTGATGGATTGATGCATGCACACGACGATTTGGGCGAAGCAATTTATCATCTTGATTCATCAGCAGAAAAACAACGAAACTTTTCTGTCCAGTATGTTCACCGACTACTGAACATGAATTGTGGAAAGATTGATTCTAATGAATTTGAAATGATTGAGGAATCAATTTTGGCTATGTCTGCAAACGCACGACGCTGGTTCATTCGGTATATGCTTAGAACGCCACGAAACGGAATCAATGAAGGAACAGTTGCGAAGATTATCGCCAAGCATTACAATAAGAAGCAAGCAGATGTAAAGAAACATTTGAACTTCAATTCTATTGAGGTGGTTTGTTATCACTATAATGCCGGTTCTAATCCTCCATGCAATCTAACTTATGGAAAATTCATAAAACCAATGCTTGCTAAGGAAGTTCCGATGGATAAGTGGCCGACTAATTTTGTTGTTGATTACAAATACGATGGAAACCGATACCAGATTCATATTGATGGCGACAAAACTATGATTTTTAATCGTAAAGGTAAAATTGTAACCCGGCAATTCCCCGATGTTGTTGAATTGGTTCAAGACTATGATATTGAAAACGCTATTCTTGATGGTGAAATCTATCCTATCTTGGAAAATGGCGCACCTGCACCTCATAAGCAAATGGGAACAAGGGTTCATTCAAAGAATATTCAAGAGGCTATGGAACGAGTCAAGGTTGAATGGGTCATTTTTGATTGTCTCATGTTGAACAACGAAACAGTCATGGATTTGTCATATACGGAACGATTGGAGAAGATGAAAGACCTGCCGAATCAAGCACACCGAATCACTGAGGGCGACATTATGGCCTTTTACCATGAAGCAATCAACGAAGGGTTTGAAGGAATCATCGTTAAAGATGCAAGCCAATCTTACCAATCAGGAAAACGCTCCGTTTTCTGGGCTAAATATAAACCTCCGCAGATTAATCTTGATGTTGTTATCCTCTCCGCAAAATACGGGGAAGGTAAGCGGTCAAATGTTTTCGGCACTTACGAATTAGGCGTGAGGGCTAATAATGGTTATCACAGCGTCGGATGGTGTGGAACAGGCTTCTCGGATAGCGATTTAATCAACCTCACCAATACGCTACGGCGTAATGTTGAATCCTTTGATAACGGGCGATTCTTTGTTTCGCCTGTTGTTGTTCTTGAAGTTAAGGCAGATTTGGTTAGTAGAGATTTTAATAACGATATTGGGCTTAGATTCCCAAGATGTATTCGTATTCGTGATGATAAGTTTGTTGCGGATATCAATACCTTAGAAGATGTGGAGAGATTGGAATGAAATGGGATAAATTAACTGATGAAGAACAAGAACAAATTCTTGCAGACTTGCGAAAGAAATGGCCTCGTTTCAAAAACACTCACCCTCGCCAACTTTGGAAAGGAAAATCAACCACTAATGGTTGGAGAGAATACGAATTAGAAGACTTTATTCTTCGCATGGATAAAGGTCTTTTTCTTTCTTGGCGTGAGTTTAAGCGGGAATATGAAAACCAAAGGTTTGAAGAACTTGAGGAAAACATTAACAATTCTATTTTTTGGAAAAACTATGGGGAAAAATTCCCAGATGTGCTTCAAATGATTTCGGAAATCGTTTTCTCTCGGAGAATGAATTTTGAAAAGACTCAAAAATTTATTCGTCTTATGTTAAAACATTTCCGTCCAGACGGGTGGCCTATTAGAAGAGGTGAAGAAGAATGAGTAAATCAGATGCAAAAGCAAGAGCAAACCATATTGCAGACCAAACGGGTAAAGTTAGAAAAATTACAGACATGAGTTTGAAACAGGTAAATAATCATCTATCTACTATTTCTAGAAGAATTAAATGGGACAGTAAAATACTCATTCATTTGTATGAGCGAAGGTCGCAATTGATGGGAGAGCCTATTGAGCCTAGAAAGAATCAACGCAAGATAGCAGAGTGGATTGGTATCAAAAACATAAAACCTGAAAATGAACAGAGGTATAAACAATTGATTTTGTTATGTCTTAATATGTTTGATAGCGGTAAGGCTGACCTTCCCGTGATTGAAGCAATTTTGCGGCAGGTGATGGAAGAATGATTCAACAGGGAGATATGACAATTATTGGGACAACAACTTACCGTTGTTTGAAAATTGAAGACGGTATGGCTCACTTGAAGAACATTCTGCATGAACAAGGCAGACCAAAGATTGTTGAGCAGAAATACTGTCCTTATATTTTAGATGGAAAGGTTATTGTTCCAGAGAAGCCAAAACCAAAACCAATTCCACGAACAACTAAAATAAATGTGACTCAACTTATTAAAGACACAACTGATTTAACTGTATCTAATGATGCAAAGTATTTTATTAGTGAATGGGTTGAAACGGCTATATCTAATATGGTTAGCAACGCTGAGGAAAATGCTTTAATGATGGGACACTCTCGCCTTACTGCCGCACACTTCTTTTGGCTTGAGACAAATACCGCACCTAATGGTTATTGGCCTGAAAACAAAGAATACATGAATGAGAGTGAATAAAATGGTCAATGACCCAGTGTTGCAAGAACTGGTTAATAAATATGACCATGTGTTTAATCTTAATTTTCTTGTATATGGAGATTTGAAAGATGAAGAAGCCTCTCTTTTAACTAAAGGGTTAATTGTTATGATTTCATCTCAATTGACAACCTCACAACATGGAGAGGCAATATTGTTGTTTGACCCAATCTCTGAAGAAACTGCGGTTCTTCATGGAACATTCCAAGGAACAAGCCTAAATGTTATTTATGCTTCTTCTGTTGAGGTTGAAAAAGAAATTTTAACTCTAGTTGAAGAAACGATATTAGATGGATTAAAATATCTAAGATACAAAGCAGACTTTCAAGGAATAACAAGGAGCGTTTCTCATGTATAGTAAAGATATGCTCATTGGTATTCTTCTTGGTCTTTCTAAAATGGATTTTATTTTAGAAAGAAGTTCTGCCTCTAAAATGGGATATATTGTCAGATTGAGTTTATCTCTAAGAGCAGATGAAAAGTTCCTACTCGGTGTTAAGAGAAGCCTATTACAACATGAAATTACCTCTTCTTACAAAGAAAAGGAAAGTAAAACACGACCAAGACCTATTCTTAAAATAGGTGGGATAAAGAATCTATACAAGATAGTTGAAATGACACCGAATCTTCCAGATGCAAAAGACGAATGGACAGTATTTAGGGAAGTAGTGCATTTGGTTTCTCATGGAGAACACCGTAATGCAGAAGGATTAGAAAGAATATTTGAATTAAAAGGGGTAATTTAATGGGATTAACCAATTACAATAAAGAAAGACCAATACTACTTACAGGAAAACACGGAACAGGTAAATCAACAAAAGCAAAGACTTTTGTAAATGACCCTATCGTGATGTATGCAAATGATATTGACTTTGATGTAGGTTCCTTTCCGATTGAAAGGGGCATCATCATTGAAGATGTTCATTACAAACCTGATAAAGAAGCAATTCTTGATATTCTTCGCAGATACAGAGGTCAAATAGTTTTAACTTCTATTGACCAAAAATCTGTGCCGAAAAATATCATAGCGATGTGTAAAATCAAAAGAGCAGGAAGCAACAACTTTCTTCGTAATCAAGTGCAAACTATGGCTCCACATTCAGAGCCTCCCTTCTCTTACGAAAGGGACACTTATTCTCTTTGTTATGAATATTTGAAGGAGAGTAATCGTGATTTGATTAAAGACTTGCTTTTGTTCAATAAACCAGCCGATACGCAGATTCTATCTTGGTTGGCGGAAAATATGCACCCAAACAGGCTAATTTTTGTTGATGGTGTAGTCAAAAGGCGTTGGAGTCAGCGATACTTCTATGAAATGCTGGCGTATTCACATCAAGGAAACATGGTAGGTCGGTTAAATATGCCGAGAAGGAGACAGTATTCTAAAATACCATTTCTTTCTCGCAAGTTAGGTGTCAAAAATCCTGTTATATTGAATCAGTTATTAAAAGACCCAGAATTTAAAGAATGGGCAAAGAAAAAATTGACACACGCAGAATGCCGACTTCTTAAAATCGGTGAAAAGAGAAAAAGAAAGAAAACAGACCCAATTGAGGTTCAACAACAAACATTGGAGGAATATATATGAGAAAACAATATAAAAGGTTAATTCACAAAGTATTAGAAGGAGGAAAAATTATGTCATCAAGACAGATTCATGATGCAATTATTGACCTTCCTTCTTTTGAGAACAGTGGGTCTAATAGGCCTCATAGAACTAAAAAAAGAGTAGTTATACCTAATTATACTGTATTAGTTGGTATGTTGGCTAATGGTAAATATGGTTGTATTAGAGTGAATGATAAGAAACAGCACCCTGCTCTATGGAAATTAAAGGAGGAATGAAAATGCTATGGACAGAAAAATATAGACCGAAAACAATTAAAGAAATTAAAGGACAAGAACATTTTGTAATGGATGCTAGAAGTTGGATTGAAGAAAAAGATGTCCCTAATCTTCTATTATACGGAAATCCCGGAACTGGTAAAACAGGAGCAGGAATGGTTATAGCAAGAGAAGTATTGGGAGAAAACTTCAATGATAATTTTATTGAAGTCAATGCTTCCGATGATAGGCGTTTAGAAACTGTGCGAACAACTATTAAGAATTATGCCCAAAGTGGAACTATTGGTGATGTTCCATTTAGGATGATTCTTCTTGATGAAATGGATGGTATGACTACTGATGCTCAAAATGCCTTGAAGCGGATTATGGAGCGATATGCAAGTAATATTCGTTTCATTATTACTTGTAATGATAGAAACAAAATTATCTTTGCTCTTCAAAGCAGATGTGCAAATTATCATTTCAAACCTCTATCTAATGAGGTCATGCTTGATGTATTACAATCAATACTCAAGCGTGAAGAAATAACCCGATTTACCGCAGATGAAATGAAGCCCTTTATATACTCTCTTCATGGAGATTTAAGACGAGGGATAACCGAACTGCAAGCGGCTAAGGCGAGCAATTCCCCTCTTTCAAAACAACTTGAAATCGGTTTGACTGAATATAACGAATTGTTAATTTTAATTACAAATAAAAATGCAAATGCTCTCAGCAAAGCCCACGATTTCTTGTATGATGGTAAGTCAGTAAGAGATATTTGTATTGGTTTGCATGACGCAGTTATTAATGCAGAGAATCTGGATTCAGCAATAAAATTTAAATTCCTACGGACATTAGGCGAAAGTGAATGGCGTTCTAACACAATGACCCCGAAAGTGTTAGTATCATGGATGATGGGTCAATTACTATAAAAACAAAAAAACAAAAGGTGAAAAAAATGGATATGAAAAACCAAATTGAAGAAGGCGCAAAAGTCATCGGCTTGAGCGTTGAAGAAGCGACGAACAAATTGGAAGAGATTTGTTCCGAAAACGGCATTGAAACTTCTAACCCAATTGCATTGGGTCTTTGGAGAAACTTTGTCGCAAATACCCGACGAGCGCAGAAGTCTGGTAATGAAGAAAAGTCAAATGATTCTTTCTATAAGAGTGCTTTTGGGTTCTTTGTTTCTCTTGATGCGCCAAGAGATATGATGAGTTGGAACCGAAACCAAGCAAAGGAAGAATTTATGCGTGATTCGGATAATGCTCTTGAAAAGGGTATTGTTGCAGTAGCAATTGAAAATGCTCTCGGCAAATTCACAGTTTCCCGATTCCACAAGGGAACCTATGAAGAAAAGATTGTTTCAAGTCTGCCAGATGGTGCAGAAATTCTTGAAGATGGACGAATCTATATTCCTCTTGATTCAACAGAAACTTACATGAATGGAGGCAAGAACGAATTTTTCGGTAAGCCGCTTCCAAAGGAACAGTTCCGACGAACTGGTATTTTCTTTGGTCAAATCGGGAATGGTGAAATGAAGCCATACTTCTTTTCTTACAAGAACCAAGGAGGGGTTGATTTCTCACCAAACACCTTTGAATGGTGTCATTTCCTTTGTGTTCTTTCAAGTGATGAAACTTCTCTTTATGGTGCAAAAGATTTGACTTTTAGCAGTCTTACCATGAATGCTGAAATGGATAAGGAAAACGATTTGTATCGTGATATGTCTTCTTTTGACTTTGAAGATTGTCTGCGAAACAACTTTGACAAGCATCTTTATCCGCTTGTTGAATTGGAAAGGGCGCACATTGAACTACAGCAACTTGCTTCAAAAGAGCGTTTCGTCATTACTGATGGAACAGTGTGCAATATGAACATGACTCCAACAAAGAACGGAAACCGAATCATTAACCTAACGGATTTGAATGCTGAAATCTCTTATGATGATGATGCAATCACTACTTGCTGGATTCCTGAGCATCTGACTCTTGATTTCGGCATTGGTTCGTCTGTTATCGTTATTGGCCGAACAAGCCAACGAACAACTGATGAAGGTGTTGAACCAATCACAATCAATGTAGCAGGTCTATATTGTGTGATTCGTCATGGTTCTGCTATTGAAGTCGCACAACCTGTTGAGGAAGACTTTGACTGGTTTTGATTGAGTTTTACTCAATTTGTGTAGTCGTTGGCGACAATGACGGCCAAAAGAGGTGCGAAGCCTCTCCCTTATGGGGGTAAAATTATGGAAAATTTATACAATAAAAGATATTTAATTAAAAGTAATAGTTATATGATTGATTTATTCAATGTTGATTTTATTACTTGGAAAGAAAACGAAAATGAGACAGGAACCTATTGGGTTAAACTTCACATTGGAACGAAAGAAGCCCGATATGTCTGTTCTTCTTTAGAAGAATTACATGATTTGATTAAATCATGGACTCGTCTAAGGGGAGAAGAAATTGAAATTGAAGAAGAAGATTTAATTTGGTGATAATATGGGATTAACTAGTGGAAAAAAGATTGAAGTTGATGAAGGAATGGTGAACAATGCAAGAGTCCTCGCATTCAAGGATAAGTTAGCAAAACAAACAGAAGGAAGATTGGCTAGAAACAATCGTCTTATTTGTGGTATTTGGGGAGAACCAAAGACTGTTAAAAGCGGTTTGGCTCTTGATTTCCCAGATAAGCAAATTTATGTTCTTGACTGGGATGATGGTTGTGAACCAACATGGCGACAAAATCACGAAATGACCGATAGGATTACACTTTGGAATCCTGAAGTGCGAAACAAAAATGGTGAATTGGATATTCAAAGGTCGGAAGCAAATTCCGAAGACTTTGTTTTGTATGTTAAATCAAAGATTGAAGAGGGCGAAAATGTTCTATTCGTTTTTGATGGTGTGGATAAATGGCTTGATTGTTGCACTTTGCATGTAACTGGGTCTTCAAAGATTGGAAAGCCACAAAAGATGAAGTTTGAATGGGGAAAGCGAAACGCCCCCTTTTATTCTCTTTTGATGATGTGTAAGAATCTTAACTGCGACCAAATCTACATCACCCACTCAAAGGCTGATTATGGCGCAACAGGAGAAGTTATTGGTTCTAAACCAAACTGGCATAACTGGGGAGATTACCTCCATCAAATTATTTCAACCCGACGAACCCGCAAAAAGAACGATGTTGTGTATAAGGCTGAATTACTCAGCAGTAAAACCAATACATCGCTTGTTGGAAAGTCTTGGGAATCATTAACCGTTGGTGGCGGAAATGTTTCTTGGGACGGTATTCCTGAAATGCGGGAGGGTAAGATTTGACAACTTTATTCTATAGAATTTATGAAGAGTTTCTAAAGTCTGGGAAAACCCCATATCTACAAAGTGTTATTGAGACTTATGCAAAAAAAGTCAATTGCCCTATTGACGAAGCAAAAGACACATTTTCTTCAGAAAAATCTAATTATCATATTAGGCGAAAAAATAAGAAGCCTGTTCTACAAGCGTTAGATTATCAAATAAAACAAGGACGCGGGTATCATGTTTTTAATATCTCTAAAAAAGATGAAAGATGTATTTCTACATTAACTACAACAGACCATTATGTTCGTTGTTCTTTGCATGGCGCATATTCCCATGAGGGCAAATTGTATTGTCATAATCATAAGCCTAAAGAAGCAGAATTTAACACTTCGTTTCCTATTATTCAACAACTGGAAGAAACTAATTATGTCCCTCATAAAGACCTTATAGAAGAAACTGACATAGAAAAACTAAGAACAATAGCGATTGTTCTTCACAAAGAATATCCCAAAATTTGGCCCGATGTTCTTAATTTGTCTATAAAGAGATATAAAAATATTGAAACATTAAAAGAAATAAATAAACTTCAATTAAAAATAAACAAACTAAGGGAGAAATTGCAATGAAATTTACAATAGATAGTGAACAATTAGAAAAAGCATTAACCAAAGTTCAAATGAAAGGAAAAGGTATTAGTGGAAGTGGATTCGGTAATACGAGTCTTGGAAACTATGCTTCTCTAT
>Ga0160423_10001231_pt1 | contig 21453 bp, 21 predicted proteins | sample CRUFie14St8metaG_FD_108191 | JGI IMG/M metagenome (GOLD analysis project Ga0160423, IMG submission 108191) | Marine microbial communities from the Costa Rica Dome - CRUD Field 142mm St8 metaG | ecosystem: Environmental > Aquatic > Marine > Oceanic > Photic zone | place: Costa Rica: the Eastern... | reverse complement strand
GCGCAGCTCGGCCTCCATCGCGCTGCGGGGATAGCGTTCCTTGTCGACGCCATAAACCAGCGTGGCGTTAAAAGCCTCATCCTGTTCGGGGTCGAACCAGCCTTGCTCGATGGCAAAGTCGATGAAGTTGGCTGAGCCCATGAAGTCAGGATGCGTGGCAAAGTCCAGCGGGATCTCGTGAATGTAGCCGGGGTAGGACATGCGGATGTCATCGGGGCCCAGACGCTCAGCGATCCACAGTCCTTGACCGCCGGCAAAGTTCAGTAGCACCCAGCCTTCGTTTTCGTCTGCGAACATGTGCGAGTTGCCACCGTAGGTGGAGTAGCCGTGCTCATTGATGAGCTCGCCGATGATTTCCACCGCTTCTCGCGCGGTGCGCGCCCGTTCCATGGCAATGCGCGACAGGTCACTGTATTGCGGCCCCGTTTGCGGGTTGGGGGTCATCGCCACCAGTTCGGGTCGCGAGGGCGACCAGACATCCCGGCCCGCCAGGTTGTGCTCATTTAATCCGCCGTTGGTGAGCGGCGGCGGGAAGCCCTAGTATTCGGAGTAATTAATCGTCAGGTAGCGAAACGTCTCAGCCACCCGCGGAATCTCCATGAACTCACCGGGCATAAAGGCCGCGTCGGTGACCCCCACGGTGATCGTCGCTTCCTTGGCGTGGATCGCAGCGGGCACTACCTCGAGCCAGTGGCTCGAGACTTCGTCGCCCGAGCCAGCGATCATGACGCTGCCATCTGCGGTCAGGTTTTTGCCGATATAAATGGCGTAGCTGGACCAGGCAGGTAGGGCGATGAGCCAGCAGACTAAACCGCAGATAAGCTTATACGCGTGCATAGGGAGTCATCCGATATTAGTGTGTGAGGTGATAACGATGCCACTCTCGGTTGATTCGGTAGGCGATGCAACCGGATTCTGGTGGTTCAAGACTTCGCTGGCGAAACACTGATGGTGGCCAAGTTGGTGACCCAATCAGAATGCGCGATACTCGATGCAGGCCTTGCGACGCCTAGAATCTTGATGAGCGGCGCAAAAGGTGTCGCAATTGGGTCGCCTATGTCGCTTTTGCACGCATGTTGGGCCAAAATGCGGTGAGAAAGGCTTGATGCGCGATGCCCGTCGCGCTCGGGCACTTAGTTAGCAAGAGACAGTCATCGTGGAAACAGTAGGCAGCGTCAAAAAACAGACCACGAAGCGGGTGGGATTCCTGCTGATGGATCAGTTCACGTTGGTATCGCTGTCCAGTGCGATCGATCCGCTGCGAGTTGCCAATTCGTTGTCTGATAGCGAACTCTACCGATGGTGCTTGATCGGTGCCGGGGAGGGTGAGCAGATTTCTAGCGATGGCGTGCGGGTTAAGCTCGATCACAATCTGACTGACGATGTGGAGCTCGACCTTGTGATTGTCGTGGGCGGCATCGACATCGAGGACAGCGTTACCAAGGCGGACCTCAGCTGGTTGCGTAAACAGGCGCAGCGCGGTGCGCAGATGGGTGCTTTGTGCACCGGGTCCTTCGCCCTGGCCAGCGCAGGATTACTCAATGGTTATGAGTGCAGCGCCCACTGGGACTGCCTGACGCTCCTTACCGAGCAATTTCCCGGTATCGATTTTAATACGCACCTTTACACCATCGACCGGGATCGGCTGACCTCCAGCGGCGGTACCGTGCCTTTACACATGATGCTGGCGATGCTCGCCAAGCGTCATCCGCAATCGTTGGTGGATGGTGTGGCCGATATGCTGGTGTGCGAGCGCCACCGAAGCGATGCTGAGATGCAAGTGATCCCTATGTGGTCGCGCAAAGTCGAAGTACAGCCCAAGCTCAAGGAGGTGTTGCAGCTGATGGAGGCCAACCTCGAGGAGCCGCTGCCACTGCAGGACCTGGCCGATTACGTGCAGCTGTCGCGGCGACAGTTGGAGCGGCTGTTTCTCAAGCACTTACACAGCACACCCTCACGCTACTACCTGAAGCTGCGTCTTGATCGCGCCAGACGACTGCTCAAGCAGACCTCGCGCTCGATTGTCGAGATCACATCAATGTGCGGCTTTGTCTCAACGACGCACTTCAGCCGCTGCTATCGAAAATACATGGGCGTTTCGCCCAAGACCGACCGTACTCAGGACGTGCCCAAGGTCTTTCAGATCTTTGAGTCGGAATTGCCTCCTGAAGGTGCGGAGCTCGCCAACTAGCGCGCGCTGACGCCGCCTTGATCAGGCATTACCACTTCGGTTTCGATGTCTATCCACTCCATGCATGACTAACACCAAATCTGATATTGAGGCGTTAGCTAATGCTTTTGCTTGCAGCCCCCCAGACGCAGAGAGAGCAGCCCGGTGTCATTGGTGTTCCCAGTGTGGACCATCGTTGTGCAGCACTCGCAGAAACTCATGGCGCGTGAGTTACCGCTTAATGCGGTTTTGATGTAGGCCGTGAGCTTGCCGGTCAGCAATGCAAAGTTTTCCCTCGCGACCTGGGTGGTGAATTGAAACGCTGAGCCGCCCAAGGTCTGGCAATCCTTACAGTGGCAAACGCCCACCAGTGCCGGGTCGATGGTTGCCTGCCAGGTGATGTTACCGCACAGGCAGGCGCCATTGATTTTCATGGGCGGGGAAGTCTGCCTTAAAGCATCTCGTTGGCAAGTAGCTCGAGTACGACCGGGTCCTGCACACCCAGCAGCATGCTGCCCACCTCGCCGCGCTTGCCGGCTTCTTTCCATGGGCCGAGCCGTTCAATAATGCGCTCTCGGGGTCCGATGAGTGAGACTTCGTCGAGCAGTTCATTCGGCACCAGTGCTTCGGCTTCAGGTTTTTTACCGCTGAGGTAGAGCTCCTGAATCTGATCTGCCGCGTCTCCGTAGCCCAAGCGTGTCGCGTAGTCGTGATAGAAGTTTTTGTTCTTGGCACCCATGCCACCAATGTAGAGCGCGAGCCAGGGGCGCAGGGCATCGTAGGCAGTGTCAAGGTCATCGTTCATCGCGACCGTGACAAAAGGCGCTACGTCGAAGTCCTTCAGGCTCTTGCCGTTGCCGGCTTTTTCAAATCCCTGCCCGATAGATTCACCCAGCACGTCGTATTTATTCGGGTCCATCCACACGGGGAACACGCCATCGGCGACTTCGCCTGCACAGCGCAGACCGGCAGGGGTAATAGAGGCGGTATAGATGGGGATGTCAGAGGCTGCAGTGAGGATCGACTTCAGAGGCTTTCCGAGTCCGGTCGTGCCTTCGCTCTGGTTGGGCATCTGGTAAATCTGGCCATCGAATTCGACGGGGCCCTCGCGCTCAAAGATTTTGCGCATGATCTGGATATATTCTTTGGTGCGCGTCACGGGTTTGCCGTAGGGCACGCCGTGCCAACCTTCGACCACCTGTGGACCGGAGGCGCCCAAGCCTACAATGAAGCGGCCGCCTGACAGTTGATCGAGTGACATGGCGGTCATCGCACACATCGCGGGTGTGCGCGCGGGCATCTGCATGATGGCGGTGCCTACACGGATCTTTGAGGTTTGAGCCAATACATAGGCTGCCGAGGTGACGGCGTCGTTGCCGTAGGCCTCGGCGGTCCAGACCGAGTCATAGCCCATCGACTCCGCCTGCTGGATCAGGTCGATGGGAATGTGGATGTGCTTGCCAGAGTAACCAAGAAGAAAACCGAGTTTCATGATGCGGGACTCCTAACACTTGTTTGAGTGCGATGTGTCGAGGATTAAATAGCCGAAGAGTGTACGGGGGAACCGGCCGAGAGCCCACCCTGTGAGTGACTCAAGAAGGGACCTTAGCGTGGTGCCTGCAAATAATCATCCAGCGTCAGGTGGAATCGCCGGATGCGCGCCTCCTGATAATTTCCCAGTGTGACGCCCTTGCGAGTCGCTTTGAGTCCCTGCTGTTGTAACTGCAGATTGCCCGTGTCCTGATCGTAGACCGCCCCCAGCCATGCTAGCTCCTCTACCTCGGTTTAGGACTGCTCGAACGACACATACACGGGTTCAGGAGGATCAGGGTGCTTCGCGCCCTCATGGAGGGGTTTCAGCATGAGAATTTCGAACAGGCAGCTGTCGACGTCATCGCCCGTGGGCCGGAACCGAAAGGCCATCGAAATCATCGTGCCGGGGAAAAAGACCAGATTGGGGAGCAGACGGTACTCGATCGAGTCGAGCATCTCGCTGTCGGATACTGCTGAAAAGTCGACGTTTAGCTGTGCCCCCATCTCCTCGCGAAGGAGCTGCGCGCCCACTGCCCGCGCCGCTTCACCGTCTTCCAGTGTGCGTTGGGTCACCGACAGGCCCGCCAACAGCTCCTGCTCCGTGAGGGGCGGGGCGGTATTTAGACCGGTACGAGCGTCGCGAAGGCGAATGGAAGATGGCTTATCGGTCAGAGCGTGTGGACTGGAGTCGCACCACGCCCACCAACGACCCCTACAACGAAGTGATGCCCGATTCCTTGTTTGGTGGCCGGCTGGATGACGCGGTCTATGACCGAAAAAGGCGTTATAAAAAGACGAAGTAGCGACTTTCATGAACACGCGGGGAATTGGTGGCATTTCGACAGTTGCCATGATTGCATGATTGTGCAAATATGCACGCATGAATGCAGCTGAAACCCAAAAAACAGCAGACTTTCTCAAGGCCTTGGGCGAGTTCAATCGTCTCTCATTGGTTTACGAGTTATGTCGCTGTGAGTCGTCGCAAAACGCCATGTGCCTGTGTGATTGCTGCAGCGTAGACGCGTCGGTTGTCTCGAGACACCTCAAGGTGCTTGCTGAGCGCGACATAGTGACGTTTGACAAGGTCGGCCGCGAGAAGACTTATCGGTTGAACCGCACCGAGGTGGCCACTCAGCTCCGCGAGTTGGCCGACTTAATTGAAAACAGAGACTGTAAGAGAGGACATCATGACGTCTGAAAAATGCACTTGCGATTGTGAATCTAAAGTTTGCTGTGAAGCTAAGTCTTGTGAATGCTGCAAGACCAGCTGCTGCTGCTAGAAACTGACTCCGATAGAAATCGCATAGCGTGTCGTGCCGGTTAATATCGGCCGCACCAATTCTCTCTCGTTTTTCTGGCTGATTGTGCTGCCAGAGTCGTGCTTAAAATTGTGCAACCTCGCGGCTGAAAACATCTGGTTCAATAGTTATCCCCAGTCCGGGCCCACCGGGCGTTGTGATATGCCCGTCCTCAATCTTCACGCCACCAGCGGGATCATAGTGGCCCTCGATGTAGGGCTGCGCCAGCCAAGTGCCTTCGTAGGTTTTAGGGTTAACCGTCGCACCTAAATTCACACAGGCCGCGGCGATGATGTCGCCGCCCCAGGAATCATCCACAGTGTGGGGGAGGTGTCTTGCCTCGCAGAGGTCACGGAAAGTGACCATCGGGGTGAGACCGCCGATCCGAGTGATCTTCATACCAAAGCCATCGACTAGGCCGTTCGCCGCGTGGATCACGGTCGCCAGGTCGGTGGCACCTTCGTCGAGATACACCGGATGATGCAGCTGCGTGCGAATCGCCGAGATTTCTTCTAGCGTGTCGCAGGGCTGCTCCAGCACAAACGGAATATCCCGGCAGGCCTGACTCAGCAGCAGCGCATCCCGTGTCGGCATGCCCCGGTTGCCGTCCACCGCCAGCCGCACGCGATTGCCCACGGTTTCCCACACCTTGCGCACCACTTCGATGTCGATCTCGACCGGACGGCCACTGATTTTGATCTGCAGGCGAGGATAGCCCTCATCCGCCTTGTCTCGGGCGAGGCGCGCGATCTCGTCGGGTTCGCCCACGCCGGTGGCGTAGTAGGAGGGCACCCGGTTTGTGACCGCGCCGCCAAGTAAGTCCGCTACCGAGCAGCCGGTTTTCCTGCCAATCGCATCGTAGGCGGCGATATCAATGGCAGCTTTGGCATAACGGTGCCCGTTGAGCAGGCTGTCCATCATGCGATTCAACAGCATGGGCTTGTCGAGATCGACGCCTATCAGGTGTGGTGCCATCTCTTTTAGCGCCGCGCGGGCGCCCTCGGCGTGGCTGGGCGCGTAGATGGGACCCACAGGGCAGGTCTCACCCCAGCCGACGGTGCCGCAATCGCTCTCAAGGCGCACGATGGTGCTGTCGAGGTGGGTCACGCTGGCATTAGCCATACGGTATGCCCCGCCCTTGACCGCTAAATCTTGTTGGAAGAGGGTGATGTGGCGAATCTTCATGGCTCAGGTCGCCGTGTAGCCGCCGTCGACTGACAAAATGGTGCCGGTGATGTGCCGCTCGGTCGCCAAAAATAAGACCGCACGGGCCACTTCTTCGGGTTGGGCGACGTCGCCGATAGGAATGCTGCTCTGATTGCGCTCTAGTACTGAATTTGCGGCCGCTTGGGTGGCGTGCTCCGAGAACAGCATGGGGGAGTTGACGGCTCCGGGTGCTACTGCGTTCACATTGATCTGCTTGTCGGCAAGTTCCAGTGCCATGGTGCGGGTGAGCTGGTTCAGTGCGCCTTTGCTGGTGCAGTAGGCCGCCAATCCTGCCGCGCCCATCACGCCACAGGTCGATGACACGTTGACGATTGCGCCGTCGTAGCCGAGTTGCTGTGCAAACGCGCGGCTCAGGTAAAACACGCCGTCGACATTTGTTTGCATCACGGCGCGCCATTCGTCATCGGTGGTGTCGACCGCATCGCGGCGCAAGATGACGCCGGCGTTATTAATGAGTATTTCGACGGGCGCAGCGAAGGCCTCCTGGGCCGCGGCCATCGCCTTGTTGGCAAAGGCTGCGTCGGTGACGTCACCGATGCAGATCGCGGACTGCGCTTTGGTTTCTTCCACGAGCGACGCTACAGCGGCCTCGAGTTTGTCTGCCGAGCGGCCCACCAATAGGAGCTTGGCGCGTTGCGCGGCGAAGACGCGCGCACACTCGAGGCCCACGCCACTTCCGGCGCCGGTGATCAACACCACGCGACCGTTAAAGTCCCGGGGTTGTCCGCTCAATGCGTTGGGAGGGCTCATGGTTCAGAGTGCCGGCAGGGGAAGCTTGGCGAGGCGGCCGCCATCCACCACGACTTCTTGTCCGGTGACAAAAGCGGCATCGGCGCTGGCTAACCAGAAGACGGTGTTGGCTACGTCCTCTGGGCTGCCAAGGCGACCCACCGGGTGGAGAGCTTCAATAGCGCTGTCGACAGCTGCGCGATCAGGGTACTGAGCCAGCAACTGCTTATTGAAGGGGGTATTGATCCAGCCCGGTGCCACGGCGTTGCAGCGGATGCCGTAAGGACCGTACTCAAGCGCGGTGTTATGGCTGAAGGCCGCCACGGCGGCTTTCGAGGCGGCGTACACGCTATGCAGCGGGTTGGCGCCAAGGCCCTCTATTGAGCTGATGTTGACGATGGCGGGGTGCTGAACATCTCCCGCGCGCATCAGGGACAGGGCGTGCTTGGTGGTCAAAAACGTGCTTTTCACGTTGACTGCCATGACCCGGTCCCAGTCTTCCTCACGGGTTTCAGCAATGGGTTCCTCGATGCAAATGCCAGCGTTATTGACCAACACGTCGAGGTGCCCAAAGTCTAACTCCACTCGCTTCATCAGGTCCCTCACGCTGGCTTCCCGGGCGATGTCAGTTTTAATAAAGGTGACGCCCTCGGCCTCGGGCTCGTTCAGATCTGCACAGATCACGGTGTCATCCGCCGCTTGAAAGCGCGCCACGATGGCCGCGCCGATATTTTGGGCGCCGCCGGTCACAATCACGATACGGGATGTGCTCATGCCAGCCTCAGGTGTACCGCGGGCTATATGCCACGACGGTGCTGCGCTGCGCACCCAGCTTATCGATGTGGACTTCCATCACGTCGCCGATGTTGAGGTACTGGGGGGGCTTCATGCCATAACCCACACCGGGTGGCGTGCCGGTCATCATGACGTCACCGGCTTGCCAGCTGGTGTAGCGCGAGATGATCGATACTAGTTCGGCGATGCTGTACGTCATGTCGGACGTATTGCTCTGTTGCCTGACCTCGCCATTCACGTGCAGCGAGATATCGAGCTGGTTGGGGTCGCCGACTTCATCGGTGGTGACCAGCCAGGGGCCGAGCGGTTTCAGTGTGTCGGCACTTTTGCCCTTGGTCCACTGCGTGCCGCGCTCCAGTTGAAAGACCCGCTCAGAGACGTCGTTGCCGACACAAAAGCCCGCGACGTGACTCATGGCGTCTTCTACCGGGATATTCGCTCCCGCCTTGCAGAACACCACTGCGAGTTCGGCTTCCCAATCGAGTTGCGTGCCGCCCTGGGGCATCATCACCGGGTCGTGTGGCCCGTTGATGGCGCTGGCCGCGGTCAGCATGAACATGGGTTCTGCAGGGGGCTCGAGCCCCGCCTCGGCGGCATGTTTGCCATAGGTGAGCGCGCAGCCGATGATTTTGCCGGGCCTAAATACGGGTGCCCCAAGACGCGTGTCCGTGGGCAACTCGGGTAGGGTATACGGATCCAATGCGGCAACCTGCGTCAGGGTCTCGGGCGTGAGCGTCTGCCACGACCAATCTACGACCGTGCCGCTGAGATCCCGCAGCATCCCCGAGTCATCCACCAGGCCCGCTTGTTCGGCGCCGGCTTTACCCCATCGCATCAGCTTCATGGTGTTTTTCCCAAGGTGTGTTGATACATCCCCGCTAGGTCGATGCCCCGCGCCTTGGCTGCTTGAAAGCCCGCGACGGTGTCAGCAATCCCTGCGGTCAATGGTCGGCAATCAGGCAGGCCAATGAGCTGCTCCAGCGCACCGCTGTTGGCCTCAGCGGGAAAGGGCATCGGGTCTCCGGTCGCCTCGATCGCGGCATCAGGGTAATGGTCGTTCAGTAATGCCAGCATCTTGTTTACGGTGGCGGGTGTGCCGTTGAGGTTGAACACGTGGGCGCCCTCAAAAGAGCGGCTGGCCGCAGCGATGAAGCGCTCGGCGGCATCCTCCACGTAAACAAAACCCACGTCACCGGTGAAGGGGATGGTGTAAGCCTCGCCGACCTCGGCGGCCATCAGCGCAATGGTGGGCGCAGCGCTCATCCCCTGATCACGCCCTGGTCCATAAATGATGGCGGGGCGAATCCCAATGCTCGGTACACCCCAGTCTTGCCAGTAAACGGCGGCCATCTGCTCGCCGCATACCTTGTGCGCGCCATAGAGGGTGGCCAGCCAGTCATTGTCGCCCATGGCGGGTGCGGCAACCGAGCTGGCATAACTCATGCGCGTAATGCCCCGCTGCCTCGCCAATTCCAGTATGTGGATGCTGCCCATCACATTGATGCGCGTGCTGCCAATAGGGTCGGCCTTGCAAAAGGGCACCTGCAGGGCGGCGAGGTGAATAATCGCCTCTATGTTGTGCGTCTCGGCCACATCAAGCAGGCGCTCAAAATCAGTGATATCGCCTAGCTCCCAGGTGACGGACTGCGCGTCGGGCATGACCAGATGCAGGCGCTCGCGGTTCTCGGCGATATCGAACACCACGGGCGTGGCACCCACCTCGCGCAGCTGTTTAACCACCCAGGCCCCAATGCAGCCCGCGGCACCGGTGATAAGTACGGCTTTACCCGCGAGCTCTGGGCTATGGCTCATGACGACTTCTTCTCCAGTTTGTCGCTAAAGCTCACCAATCGCCCGATCGCTGCATTGATGCGGGCGCTGAGTTCGGCGGGGTGATCCTCCAGCGCGATCTCACTCAGCAGGCTTTCCAGGCGTGCCTGGGTGCGCCAGATCTCATGGCGGGCGAGCTCCGGGCAGATGCCGGGGTCATCCCAGTCGGCCATGTTGAGGGTATTGGTGCTGTCCGGTGCGTGGGCAGGCAGTACCTCAAACGAGGGAATCATCGTGATGCGATCCGCACGCTCGAGGAGTCGGCAGGCGCGGTGAAAAATCATGGTGCCCTGCTGCATAAAGCCGAAGCCGGCCTCAGGGAAAGGAATTGTCACGACCCGTTTCTTTGGCAGCGCCGTGTCCACACCTTCTTCGCCCGTGATACCCAACAGCGCCTGACCTTCCTGCTTGGTGCCATGGAAGTACTGGAATTCGCCCCCCTTCAAGACGCTGGGGTCGGTGATCATCATGACGATATCGAAGGCTACCGAATCCACGTGCCAGGTATCGACCGCACGGGAGATGTCCTCGGGCGCGTAGTTGATGCCGCAGGCCACGGCGGGCACTGAATGGCGCCCAAGTGGGATCCTGGCGATGTCTGACAGGTGTGCCGCCAGCTCGGGGCTGTCGCAGAAGTCGCGAATAAATTGTGAGCGGTACCCCGCGCCGCGCGCGTAGCTACCGAGACGATTCGCGCCGGTGCCCTCGTTGGCGTTCCTATTGTGGTAAATTTGCTCACAGACATGGCGCATGGCTGCGACGCCCTCTGTCGATAGAATGCGGAAGGCGCTGCTAACGGCAAAGGTGGAGGCGCACTCCGCAAGATCCGCTTCCTGATATCCCAAAGTGGCGAGGTCCGTGATCTCGGTCGGTATTTCCAGCGCCAGATGTTGGCCCGCAACGAACGAGGGCTCGTCTCCCAGAGGCAGATAGTCAGACGGTCTGCCAGGAGGAAAGGGGAGTGTGTTGGCGGGTGCGGTCATAGCGAACTCGCGAGCGGTTGATCTTCAGGCGCCGGCGCGGAAGTTGCGGCGACGTCGCCGTTTGGGCGCGTCAGGTGATTCAACCATTTTAGCTTCCGGCGGGGCAACCACCGAGAAAAGATGTGGGAAGGGGTCGCTCTGATGAGGCAGGCTCATTGCGCCCACAAAGTGGGCCTGAAAGTCATCGGCTACCGCCGTCTCAATGCGCTCAGCCTTCGCAATCGTCGCCGCGATCTCGACTCGCGCGGCGCGGTCCAGAAGCGCCATACGAGCGCCGGCCCCCGCGGCATTGCCTGCCGAGGTAACCTGCTCAAGATCACAGTCGGGGATGAGCCCCAGCACCATGGCGTGGCTGACGCTGATGTGGCTACCAAAGGCGCCGGCGAAGCGGATACGATCGACGGTCGTCACGCCCATTTCATCCATGAGTAACTTGATGCCAGCATAAAGGGCTGCTTTGGCGAGCTGAATTTGCCGCACATCATTTTGCGTGACCAGTACATCAGAGGCCTCAGGATCATCTGCTCTGTGAAGGACGTAAGAGAAGGTGCGGCCATCGGCCGTGATGCGTTGGGTATGATCAGCCAAGGCGCCGTCGACCACCCCGTCTGTGGTGATAATTCCCGCGAGGTACATCTCAGCGATGACTTCGATGATCCCCGAGCCGCAGATGCCCGTCACGCCGGTACCCGACATCGCGTCGCTGAACCCCTGCTCGTCAGACCAAAGCTCACTACCGATGCACTTGAATCTTGGCTCCAGCGTGTCCCGGTCGATGCGCACACGTTCAATGGCGCCGATCGTGGCGCGCTGCCCGCTGCTGACCTGAGCGCCCTCGAAGGCCGGGCCGGTGGGGCTAGAGCACACCAGCAGCCGCTTGTTATTGGCGAGGACGATCTCGGCATTGGTGCCTACATCGACGACCAATGTCATGTCTTCGTTACGATCAGGTGCCTCGGCCAAAATCACGCCCGCCGCATCCGCTCCCACATGTCCTGCAATGCAGGGCAGGCAGTAGAGTCGTGCCTCAGGGTGCGCGCTCAAACCGATCTCCGCCGCGCGCGTGTCAATCGCATCGCTGGTAGTGAGCGCAAAGGGCGCGGTCCCGAGGTTAACCGGGTTAATGCCCAGCACGATATGGTGCATGATCGGGTTGGCCACCAAAGCGATTTCGAGAATGTCCTCGACCTGGCTCGATGCCTCGGTGGCTAACTCTGCGAACAGGCCGTTGATTGCCTCGCGAATCGCACTGGTCAGTAACTCGGCCCCCTCTGGGTGCATCATCACGTATGAGACGCGGCTCATCAGATCCTCTCCGTAGCGAATCTGCGGATTCATTACGCCCGCTGACGCCAGTACGTCACCCGAGTTCAGATCACAGAGGTGCGCCGCGACAGTAGTGGAGCCGACGTCGATCGCAATGCCGCGAGGCTGGTCAAACAGACCTGGCCAGATCCCGGTAATCAGATGCTCCTGATATACCGCTACCGTGACACCGCGGTCCTCAGGCGTGAGCGCTACCTGTAAAGCTTGTAGTTGAGAGTTAGCCAGCGTGAGCCCGGTCACACCCCACTCGCGCTCGAGAGCCTCGAACAAAAACTGCATCTCGCCGCGTGGGTCTTCAAGGCTTGGCTCTGGGATCTGCACGTAGTAGAGCCGCGTCGCAGTATCGAGTCGGATATCACGGGATTCCATTTCCTTGCGCACGACTTGTCGGTGCACCTGGCTTTCCGCCGGGACGTCAATGACTGCATCACCGAGCAGGGTGGTATGGCAGCTGAGTCGGCGGCCTGCTTTTAACGGGCCTTTACGCTCATGGAATTTCTCTTCTGTCGCGGAGAACGCGGACAGGTGATCGACGTCAGATTCAATTTGATGCTTGGTGAAGGAGCCGGTGACACAGCTGATTTGGCAGCGACCGCAGAGGCCACGGCCACCACAAACCGAGTCAATGTCGACACCCAGTGTGCGAGCGGCGTCCAGAAGGGGGGTGCCGCGCGGAAAGAACCCGCGGCGGCCTGAGGGCATAAACAGAACTTTGACGTCGCCCTCAGCCAAGAATCAGGCGCTCCTGCGTCGTCCGGCGCGACCAGCGCGGCGGCCGCCGCGACCTTCGCCCTCGGCCGGGGGTTCGCGGTAGGCGCGAATCCAGTTCGTGCAGTCGGGGTCGTGCCCCATCATCACGTCGCCGCCGCGCACCGCCTGCATCACTTCAGCGTGCAGCGGGCTTGTGATTGCCGAGGTCATTCCTGCGCCCATCGCCATTGTCAGGAAAGCGGAATTGATACCGTTGCGGTTGGGCAAGCCAAAGCTCACGTTCGATGCACCACAGGTGGTGTTTACCTTGAGCTCGTCACGCAGGCGGCGCACCAGTGCCATCACCTGCACGCCGGCGGTGTTGATCGCGCCAATGGGCATGACCAGCGGGTCGACCACGACATCGCTGTAGGGAATGCCGTAATCAGCGGCGCGTTCGACAATTTTTTTGGCGACCGTAAAACGTACGTCGGGATCTTCGGAAATGCCGGTCTCATCGTTAGAAATCGCGACCACTGCCGCTTTGTGCTTGGCGACGAGGGGAAGCACGCGCTCGAGCACCTCGTCCTCCCCAGTGACAGAGTTCACCAGCGCCTTGCCCTGATAGACGGACAAGCCCGCTTCAAGGGCTTCGACAATGGAAGAATCGATACTGAGTGGCACGTCGGTAATCGACTGCACCAGTTGCACTGCCTCGGCTAGAATACGGGGCTCATCCGCGAGTGGGATACCGGCGTTCACGTCGAGCATATGGGCGCCAGCTTCGACCTGCGCCAATGCGTCGGCCTCGACCCGGCTGTAGTCGCCATTTTTCATCTCTTCCGCGAGGATCTTGCGGCCCGTGGGGTTGATGCGCTCGCCAATAATGACAAAGGGTTGATCGAAGCCGATGCGGACTTCACGGGTGGCGGAACTGATGGTGGTCGTGGTCATGAGTGTTGCCTGATGTTTTCGCTAGTGAAAAAGAGTTTGTTATCGGGTTAACGGAGATCGGTTAAGCCACCGGTTGCCAGGGTTTGCGGCCGCCGAGTGCATTGGAGCGGGTCACGATCTCGCCAATTCGGTCTTCCATTCGGTAGGCCATGATGCGTACACCACTTACGCACTCGATCTTGCGGACCTGCTCGATCAGATCGACGCAGAGCTTCACGCCTTCCTGCTTTTGATCTTCGGTTCCGGCTAAGCGCTTAATGACGTCATCGGGAATGTGCACGCCGGAGACATTCTTGCGGGCCCAGGCGCTGCGGCCTTTCAGGCGGTTCTCCACCGGCGGCTGAATGATTTTGATGGTGTCTAAGGGGGCACCGACTTTTTGGTTGCCTTCCCGAGCGTTGACCCATACGCAGGTCATCTCAGGTTTGATTTCGCAGCCGCCGTTCTGGCGCACGCCACCACGGGGCCCATTGCGCAGGGTTTTTGGGCAGTTCATGGAGCAGGCCATGCCTGTTTCACCCAGTGTGCACTGCCCGCAAGATTGTGAATCGAATAAGAAGCTTTTCACCGCACCCTGTACCGCGGCGAAGGGCTTGTCGAGCCGCTCATGGTCGATGGCCTTTAGTAGCGGGTTGAATAGGGCGAGTGTGTTTTCCAACGCCGCATAGCACTTTTTCAGCCAGCCTGCGTTGCGAGTAGACCAGAGTCGAACGGCTTTCATTCGGCCACCTCGACAAAACCCTTTTGTTTGACCAGCACGGCGAGCTGCTCGTCGGATACCTGCGACTCGATCTCTTCACCCAGGCGCTGCGCGATTTCCTCTAGCGACCCTTCAGCCTCAATGCTGGTGGTAACCCGGCGCCACTCTTCGAGGTAGGCGTCGCTGCCGCCTTTACCGGCGCGCATTGCAGCGCGGTCGATGGCCTCCTGAAAGCGCGCGGTCAACATATACTTGCCGCGCTCCCGACCGCGCTTGATCAGAACCTGTGAGGGAATGTCGCGCCACAAAATATCAATGCGCTGCATGGGGTGCTCCTGTGGCACTCGGACTCACGTTTGTTTCCTGCCAACGCATTAACTGACTCGTCATCGCTGACTGTAGGTCTCCCATGCCGGTCTGAAAGACCTCCAGAGGCAGGGCAAGCTGATCGGCTGCGCGTTGGGCGCCAGCCACTAAAGTGGCGTCCTCGGTTTGCGCGAGATAGACCACACGGGTGTAGTGGGCAAAGAGCGTGTCGCGCAGTGTGGGATGCGTGTTCAGCTTTAAGTCCTCGATCACCAGTCGATCAAAATGCCGCACCAAAAAATCAGTGAGATAAAATGTGCCCGGCTCGGCGTCCGCCAGTGCGTGGAACACGTCGGCCGTTGCGTAAAATTCATAACAGTGAGCGCCCGGCAAACGATCGACCTGCCAACGCTCTAGCAAAACATCAAGCCGTCCACCGGTGCCACAATCGGCATACGCCACAAATCGATGATCGTATTGCTCCGCGTAGCGCTCGAGCAGTGCCTCGACGCGCCCCGGTATCTCATCGGGCCGGTTATGCAAAGCAGCATCCAGACACTGGATATCGAGATGGTCCCAGCCGTTAGCCGTTTTTAGCGCGCCGATTTCCCGCGCGAGCGCTCCGCAGGCGATGACCAGAATAGAGGCGGGCATCGCCGTGAAGATCAGGCGCTCTGCGCCAACCGGCGCTCTTGAACCATGCGCACGGCGGTAGTGGCCGCTTCGGCGGCGTCGCGGCAGTAGGCATCCGCGCCCACGGCCTGGCCAAACTCCTCGTTGAGCGGTGCGCCGCCGACCAATACGATGTAGTCATCGCGGAGGCCTTTCTCGGCCAGCGTGTCGATCACCACCTTCATGTAAGGCATGGTGGTGGTGAGCAGGGCCGACATGCCTAGGATGTCCGGCTTGTGCTCTTCAAGTGCGGCCAGATAATCCTCGACGGCATTGTTGATGCCAATGTCGTGGACCTCAAAGCCCGCGCCTTCGAGCATCATCGCGACCAAGTTCTTGCCGATGTCGTGGATGTCGCCTTTGACCGTGCCAATGACCATGGTGCCAATCGGCTTGGCGCCGGTCTCGGCGAGCAGGGGTCTGAGAATCGCCATGCCGCCCTTCATGGCGTTGGCGGCGAGCAGTACCTCGGGGACGAACAGGATGCCGTCGCGGAAATCGATGCCGACGATGGTCATGCCATCGACGAGTGCCTTGCCCAGCACATCTTCGGCGCCCCAGCCGCGGTCCAGCAGGATCTGGGTGCCTTCCACGATTTCTTCGGTCAGGCCGTCATACAGATCATCATGCATCTGCTGGACGAGATCCTCGTCCAAGAGCTCTGACAGAACGATATCGTCTTCTTCGTCTGACATGGCAGGATCTCCTCTCTCAGTAATCCCGATCGGCAAATGACGCTTTCTGTTCCGTCATAAATGCCTGCAGTGCTTCATCAATGGCCGGATCCAGCTCTGGGGCCTGATACTCGGCCAGCATTTGTTTCCATAGTGTGTTGGCGCGCTGCGCCGCATCGAAGCTGCCCTCGGCAGACCACTGCTCGTAGCTGTTGTTGTCCGCCACGGTGGAGCGATAGAAAGCGGTCTCGAAGTTGGCCAGGGTGTGCGCTGAACCCAGGAAGTGTTTGCCCGGCCCGACCTCTTCAAAAGCCGACATCGCCTGACCGTTCTCGGACACATCCACTCCGTTCAGGAGCACAGCCAGCATACTGGCTTGGTCGCAGTCCATGATGAACTTCTCGTAACCCATGGCCAGCCCGCCCTCGAGCCAGCCCGCGGTGTGCAGCATAAAGTTGACTCCGGCGAGTGCCGAGGTTTGTAGGGTGTTGGCTGCCTCATAGGCCGCCTGGGCATCGGGCAACTTGGAACCACACAGGCCGCCGCCGCTTCGGAAGGGTACGCCTAACCTGCGAGCCAGTGCGCCCGCGGCGTAAATCACCATGCTAGGCTCCGGCGTCCCAAAGGTGGGGGCGCCGGTGGCCATGGAGACCGCCGCCGCGAAGGTGCCGAAGATGACCGGGCAGCCCGGGCGAATCAGCTGTGTTAGGGCAATGCCTGCCATCGCCTCAGCCAGAATCTGTGTGACGGTGCCCGTCACGGTAACGGGTGACATCGCGCCCGAGAGAATGAAGGGCGAGACCACCGTCGCTTGGTTGTTCTTGGCGTAAACCTTGAGCGAACCAAGCATGGTACCGTCGAATACCAGCGGCGAGTTCACATTGATCAGGCTGGTGAGCACGCAGTTCTGATCAACGAACTCATCGCCAAAAACGATTTTGGCCATGTCGACCGAATCTTGGGCGCGACGCCAGTGCGTTACCGAGCCCATCAGCGGTTTGTCACTGTATTTGAAGTGGCTGTATACCATGTCGTAGTGACGCTTGTTTACCGGCAGGTCGACGGGCTCGCACACGGTGCCACCCGAGTGGTGGATGCCGGGCGCCATGTAGGCGAGTTTCACAAAGTTCTGGAAGTCGTCGATGGTGGCGTAGCGGCGGCCCTTGTCGAGATCATGTACGAAGGGCGGGCCGTAGGCGGGGACCAGCACCGTGCGCTTGCCACCGATGGTGACACTGCGCACCGGGTTGCGGGCGTGTTGGACGTACTCACTGGGTGCTGTCGCCTGAATGATCTGCCGGCACATGCCGGTGGGGAAGCGCACCCGGGTGCCGTCGATGTCGGCGCCGGCCTCTCTGAACAGGTCGAGGACTTCGGAGTCGTCGAGAAAGTCGATGCCAATCTCGGCCAGTAACCTATCGGCATTTTGCTCGATCAGCTGCAGGTTTTCTTCGCTGAGAATTTCGACGTAGGGGATGTTGCGTTCGATGAACGGTGCAGCCGCAACAGAAGATTGTACCCGAGCCTCATGTCGTCCGGCCCGACCCCCGCCTTTGCGTCTGCTCGCACGTTCACTCATCGCGCTACTTCCATCACGAGGTAACGTTTACCTCTGGCTTCATGTTTCGGTCTGATCAAGCCGCCTCTGCTGACGTTATCGCTCAATCTTGCCGGGCCAAAACACCCCGAGAGCATCCGTTCATTTTACTGTCAAAGCCTGAAGAACGGTACTTTTTTTGCCGTTGTGCATCGTCAAATTATGGGCGCTACTGTGGAGCGATTGCGGCTGACAGGATTGGACTAAACCGACACGTATCAGACCAAAAGCGACATCAAAAACTGAAAATGTTGGGCACTGCTCCCGGGGCTGTTCTCGCTCATCGTGTGGGTTCCTTTTGGTCGATCGACTTAAAGGAATTGACGGTTTTTTACAGGGAGAGTTAGGCTCCAATACATAAGAAATCAGGGGGTGGTATGTCGATCGATTCTCAAGCCCGCATCGTGATCGTCGGGGGTGGCATTATGGGTGTGGCCCTCGCGTATCACCTCGCCGAGGAAGGCGAGACCAATGTCATGCTCATCGAAAAGGGCGAGCTGACCTCGGGCTCTACCTGGCACGCCGCGGGGCAGTGTCCGAGCCTCGTCGGCAACTACAACCTCGCCAAGATTCATGACTACGGGAATCGGCTCTATCCCACACTTGAAGAGAAGACCGGCCAGTACGTGAGCTGGCATGCCTCGGGCGGTATTCGTATTGCGCGCCAGCAGGCGGATCTCGACTGGTTCCATTCCATGAAGGGCATTGCCGATAACGTTGGCTTCCGCATGGAAATCATCGACCCCGCCAAAATCAAAGAGCTCAACCCGTTCTATGACATCGACGGCGTGATTGCCGGCGCCTGGACAATGGATGATGGGCACGCCGACCCTTCCGGCCTGACCAATGCCATGGCCCGGGGCGCCACTGATATGGGCGTGAAGATTGTGCGCCACAACCGGGTGATGGATATCAACCGGTTGCCCTCAGGGGAGTGGGAGGTTGATACAGAGCAGGGCAAGGTCACTTGTGAAATCGTGGTGAACGCGGCGGGGAGCTTCGCGCGTCAGGTGGCGCAGATGGTGGGTGCGGATTTACCGATCTGCAACATGGAGCACCACTACGTCGTTACCGGTGCGATTCAGGAATTTATCGACCGGGACGAGGAGTTCCCGGTCATGCGTGACCCCTACGCCTCGGCGTATATCCGCCAGGAGCAAAAGTCGGGCCTGATCGGCATTTATGAATCGACGGGCCTGACCGAGGCCTGGGGCCCCGATGGATTGCCGCCGTGGTCATCTGACAGTGAGCTGTTCCCCGATGATCTCGACCGACTCATGCCCTGGCTGGAGCGCGCGATGAACTGTATGCCGGCCATGTTGGAGGCGGGCATCAAACGCATCGTGAATGGCGCTATCCCTCACTCAGCCGACGGACCGCCACTTTTGGGACCGGTCGCGGGTATCGAGAACTTCTGGCTCTGCTGCGGCTCTTCCTTTGGTATTGCTCAAGGTGCCGGCTGCGGCAAATATCTTGCCCAGTGGATGATCTACGGCGACTCAGAAATCAATATGACGGGCTTCGACCCACGGCGCTTCGGTGACTTTGCGGATCGTGCCTACATGCACGCCAAGGGTTTCCAAGACTATGGTCTGACCTATGCCACACCCTTGCCGGGTGAAGAATTCCCCGCGGCGCGCGACTGTCGATTAACGCCGCTTCATCAAATCTTGAAAGCCAAGGGCGCGGTGCACACTCAGACCTTCGGCTGGGAGCGACCCAAGTGGTTCTCCCTCGACGGCCGTGAAGAGGAGCATAGCTACCGACGCAATAATGTGTTCGAGGTGGTGCGCGATGAATGTAAGGCCGTCCGTGAACGGGTAGGGCTCATCGACCTCACCGGCTTCGCCAAATACGACGTTACCGGCGCCGACGCTGAGACCTTCTTGAATCGTGTGCTGGCCAATCGCATGCCGCGACGCGATGGTGGTATCGCTTTGGCGCACTTCCTCTCCAAAAACGGCCGCATCCTCGGCGAGGCGACCGTGACACGGATTTCTGGCGAGCATTTTTATCTACTCTCTGCTGCTAGTGCCGAGCTCAGAGACCTTGATCATCTGGTGCAGCAGGTGGAAGCGGGTGAGGAGGTCGAGATTCGCAACACGACCGAGGAGCGCGGCGTGATCGTCTTGGCCGGGCCGAAGGCACGAGACGTGCTGAGTGGCTTGACCGACGCCTCGCTGGAGAATGCAGATTTTCCCTGGCGTACTGGCCAGCACGTCGAGATCGCAGGTATCCCCTTACTGGCCCTGCGCATCAACTATGTGGGCGAACTGGGATGGGAGCTCCACCCGGCCATGGCGGATTTGCCAGCGCTTTATGAGGCAGTGTGGGCAGCAGGCGAAGCCCACGGCATTGCGGACTTCGGACTCTATGCCATGAACAGCTTGCGTATGGAAAAAGGCTACCGCGGCTGGGGTGCGGAGCTCACCAATGAGGTGACCATGCTCGAGGCAGACATGGCACGCTTTTACGCGAGTGCCAAAGAAGACTTCGTGGGTAAAACCGCCACCGAAAACAACGAGGCCGGCTCATTGCGTCTGGTCTACTTCGAGGTCGAGGCAGAAGACGCCGACGTGCGCGGTGGTGAGCCGATCTTCCTCGGCGATACCTGCGTGGGCGTGACCACGTCAGGTGGTTATGGCTACGCTGTCGAGAAGAGTCTCGGCTTTGGTTATGTGCCTCCCGAGCAGGCTGAGCCGGGCTCGGTGATCGACATAGGCATACTCGATGCCCGTTGTCGCGCCACGGTGCTGGCTGAGCCCATCTACGATCCCGCCAACGAACGGTTGGCTAGCTGATGGCGGCGTTACCCGATCGCTGTGAGGTGGTTGTCGTCGGTGGCGGCGTCATTGGCGTGTCTGTGGCCTATCACCTCGCCGAGGCGGGCATTCAGGATGTGGTGCTCCTTGAGCGCAAGGAGTTGACCAGCGGTACGACCTGGCACGCGGCAGGTTTGGTGGGGCAGCTGCGCAACTCGATCAACATGACCCAGCTCGCGCGCTACACCAGTCAGCTATATCGCGGCCTCGAGGAGGAGACGGGCCAAGCCACCGGTTACCGGCAGTGCGGCTCGATCTCGATCGCGGCCACCGCCGAACGGTTTGAAGAGCTCAAACGCAGTGCCTCCATGGCCAAGGTGTTTGGGCTTGAGGTGAATGTGCTGTCGGTAGGAGAGATTGCCGAGAAGTACCCACTGATCCAGACCGACGATCTCTTTGGTGGCATCCATATTCCCTCTGATGGCTACGCCAACGCGGTGGACATCACTCAGGCACTGGCCAAGGGGGCAAAGAGTCGCGGCGCCCGCATCTTCACTGATACCAAGGTCGAGGCGATCTTGCGAGACGGAGACGAGGTCACCGGTGTGCGCACGGCTGAGGGTGAGATCCGCAGCAAGTACGTGGTGATCTGCGGTGGCATGTGGTCGCGCGATCTTGCGGCCTCGGTGGGGGTGAACCTGCCGCTCCACGCCTGCGAGCACTACTACGTGCTGTTTGAGGGGGTAGCGGGATTGAACCCTGAGCTGCCAGTACTGCGCGATTACGACGCCTGCACCTATTACAAATACGACGCCGGCAAATTGCTCGTCGGCGCCTTCGAACCCTCGGCAAAACCCTGGGGCATGGAGGGCATCTCCGAGGACTTCTGTTTCGATGAGATCGCCGGCGACTTTGATCACTTCGAGCCTGTGCTGCACGACGCGATGAGGCGCTTACCCGCGCTGGAGCAGGCGGGCATCCAGAAATTCTTCTGCGGCCCGGAGAGCTTTACCCCCGATGTGCGTTATCACCTGGGTGAGGCGCCGGAGCTCAAAAACTGTTTTGTTGCGGCGGGGCTCAACTCGATCGGCCTGCAGTCGGCGGGCGGTGTGGGCAAGGTCACCGCCGAGTGGATTCGTGACGGCAGACCACCGGTGGATCTGTGGGAAGTCGATGTCCGGCGCAACATGCCGTTTCAGGGTAACCG
>Ga0160423_10001229_pt1 | contig 21456 bp, 12 predicted proteins | sample CRUFie14St8metaG_FD_108191 | JGI IMG/M metagenome (GOLD analysis project Ga0160423, IMG submission 108191) | Marine microbial communities from the Costa Rica Dome - CRUD Field 142mm St8 metaG | ecosystem: Environmental > Aquatic > Marine > Oceanic > Photic zone | place: Costa Rica: the Eastern... | reverse complement strand
GTCCATCGGAGGGGACAACCCCTTCACCTGGAAGACCTTCACCTCGGAGGACTACTTCAAGGGAAAGAAGGTCGTGCTGTTCTCGCTGCCGGGCGCCTTCACCCCGACCTGCTCCACCTACCAGCTCCCAGGGTTCGAGAAGAACGCCGAGGAGTTCAAGAAGCTCGGGGTCGATGAGATCTACTGCCTGTCCGTGAACGACTCCTTCGTCATGAACAAGTGGGCCCAGGACCAGGGGCTCGAGGCCGTCAAGGTGATCCCTGACGGTTCTCTGGCCTTCACCAACGCCATGGACATGAACGTGCAGAAGGACAACCACGCCTTCGGGCAGAGGTCCTGGAGGTACGCCGTGGTTGCGGACGACATGAAGATTGTGCAGACCTTCATTGAGCCTGGCAAGTGCGAGAACGGATCCGTGGACGACGATCCATACGGCGCGTCCTCCCCCGAGAACATCCTCAAGTACCTCAAGGGCGAGGACTTCGATGCCGGTGCCTAAATCGCCTGATTCGCCTTTTCTTCTGGCTCCAGGTGTATTGTGCTGGGCACGCGCGCGGAGGGTAACGCGAGGAACGTAGAAATAGATGATATAGATAATTGGTTGGTTCATCTTGTTAATAACAAAGGCGCCGCGGCCAGACCCTGCGAGACGCTCTACCACTTTTCTTCAAGGTTGTTGCGGTGGCGGAGCACGTCGGTTGCAAGCTCTCGACTCTCCCCCCCCAGTCGGTACACTCCAAGAATGCTCTCTCTGGTCGTCACCAGATTCTGCCTGCCTGAGAATATATTGGAAAATGTTCCCTTGTTGGTAATTTCCCGCGGGGTCTCTTCAGAGAGTAGAAAAAACCCTTACAACAACAACAAGGGAATGGGGCGAAGAGGCAGGAAGGCGCAAAAAGTGCTGGTTTCCCGCCATCGCTGGGGGGAGAGACCGTAAGCGCGCGCAGGAGGCAAAGATGGTCGTCGAGCTCCGGCATGGAGTATCGTCGAGCCAGGGCCCGAGGTCCTACCAGGAGGACCTCACAATAGTCGTCCCGGACCTGCGGGCGTCCCTGAAGAGCCGCCCGGCCGACGAGCCCAGCACAACGAAACACACTGATGACGCATCACGGGGCGACGTGGTGGACTTGAGCAATCTGCCATCCCCCTCGGCGTATTATGGGGTGAGTGGAGTGGTAACGGACCGTTTCCCGCGGGCTTGGCATTGTGCGCCAGGGACGGGCGCGCGGAGTCTTCTACTTTTCCGCCCCTTGCGGAAAAATCGGGTCCCACACGCCACCACCTTCTTTTGGCTTCTCCCTTTCGCTTCTTTTGTCTCGTCCTCGTATCCTAACCCCGTTCTCCCCCCCCTCCCCTCTCTCGTGCGCTCAGGTTTTCGACGGGCACGGCGGCATTTGCGCCGCGACCTTCGCGAGGAACCGGCTTCTCGACAACATCTTGTCACACGAACACTTTCCCGAGACGCCCATCGAGGTCATGCGCGAGGCTTGTCTCGATACGGACGCGGAGTTCGGGGAGGCGTGCACCTCCCTCCCCGAGGAGTGCTCCGGGACGACGGCGTTGGCCATGCTCGTCTTGGGCGAGAAGATAGTGGTGCGTCCGAAAGCAAAGAGAGAGAGAGAGAGAGAGAGAGAGAGAGAGAGACCCTCACTTCTTTTCCTTGGGCGGTGCGGTGCTGACTCACTCCCCCCTCCCCCCCTTTCCAAGGTCGCGAACATCGGAGACAGCAGGGCTGTCCTCAGCAGGAAGGGCCAGGCCGTTGCGCTGTCGCAGGACCAGAAACCACACCTGTTCAGCGAGTGGGAGAGAATACAGAAGGCGGGGGGTTACATCGACGAGGAGGGTTTTCTGAACGGCCAGCTTGCGGTGTCAAGGGCCATCGGGGACTGGCATCTGGAGGACCTGAAAAGGAAGGAGGACGGCTCGCCGGGGCCCCTGATCGCCGACCCCGACATCAACGTCCACCTCTGCGAGGCTGAGGACGAGTTTGTGCTCATGGGCAGCGATGGACTGTGGGATGTCTTCTCATCGCAGGGCGCGGTCTCCTTTGCTAGAGACAGGCTAAGAGAGCACAACGACCCCGAGGCGTGCACCAGGGAGCTCATCGAGGAGGCCATCGAAAGGAACACAACGGACAACATCAGCTGCGTATGCGTTTGCCTGTCCGCGTCCAAGCCACCGGAGCTCAGGGCGAGGCGGGGGAACGGGGGAATGCCCAGGACGCTCTCCTCAAGCGCGGTCTCGGATCTGAAGAAGGCGCTGATTGACGTTGAGAGCAACAACTCTCTTGAGGACTTCAACAAGCTGGGAATCTCTGTCGGGCCGGGCATGGGCTCCTCCGCAAACCTGGTGGCCAAGGACCGGATACCGGAGTGAGAGGCGATGAACTGAAAATAGTGTCAACGTCATGTTAACTACACAAAAAAAGAAGAAGAAAGGGCTCCCACAAAAAATCCGCAGCGCGCTTGCCTAGGTGGCCACCTCCAGCTGCGGAGGCGACCCGCTGTCGCTCTTCAAGTCGTCCACCTCGGCGCGCTTCTGCTTGCCCCCTCCACCCCTCTGCTGCCCCCTCCCGCCCCCGCCGCCCTGGCCGGCATGGTTCCCCCTGCGGTGGTGGCCCCCCTCCCTCCTGCCGCCCTGGCCCGACCCATCCGACGCCGCGAAGATCTCCTCGATCTCCTGGTTCTCGTTCAGCAGCAGCGGCTGGCAGCTCTCATCCACTTGCATCAAGGTGGAGTGCCTGAAGTGAGCCACCAGAGCCTGCTTTCCCTGGATCCTTGCGTACGTTATCTCGCAAATCTTTCCAGAGTTGAAGTGCGACCACCTCTTGCCGTTGAACTTCTCATAGAGGTTGAGGATCCACAAGGGGTCCGTCAAGTTGATGAACGCGTACCCCACGTTGCACTGGTTCTTGAAGTCGATGGGGAGGTAAAAAAAGTCGTACTTGCCCTTGAGCTCCGTGTCCACCTCCGCGAGCAGCATCCTCTGCGTGTACTTGTTGGGAATGTTCCTGATCATCACCGTCGTCTTCCTGTCCTTGCCCTCCGCGATGCTCTGCAGGTTCAGGCTGAAGTGAGAGTTCTTCTTCGACTTGTGGTGGGAAGAGTCCCCGCCGCCTCGGCCCTTCTGCTGGAGGCCTCCTCCACGGCCGTAACCGTACCGGTCGTGCTGCTGTTGCTGGTCGTGGTAGCCCCCCCCGTGGCCGCCATACCTCGCTCTCTGGCCCGAGTACTGGCCCGAGGGGCCAGCCTGCTCCGCCTGAACTCCAAGTGCGGGGGCATACACTCCACGGTTGTGGTGGTGGTGGTGGTGCTGCTGCTGTGGAGGAGGGGAGGCGTGGAGGTCGCACACCCCAAACTCGTTGTCTGGTGCTATGCTCTGGCTCGCAACCGCCGCGGCGTATCCCGGCGCCCCGTGCTGAACCCTCTGCTGCTTTTGGGTCCGCCCGATCCTGCCAAACTGGATCCTAATCCTCCTATTCCACAGTTCCGTGTTGTTCAGGGCCTTGAGCGCAGTGGCCGCGTGCCTCTCGTCGTAGTACTCGATCATCCTCACCGTCGTCCTGCCGCTCTGGTGGGTCTGGCCGGACGAAATGTGCAGCGACTGGATGGCCTTGATCTCCCCGAATGCCTGGAACAAGTTTGCGATGACCGTGTTGGGCATGCTCTGCTCCATGTTGAACAGCAAGAGCATTCCCGCGTCCGTCTGGTTCTCCTTCGGGATGGAAAAGTGGATGTCCATCTTCCTGCGCCTAAGAGACTTTCCCTGCAGGCAGTCCATCGCCGCGATCGCGCTTCTCTCGTCGAAGAAGCTTATCATGACAAAGCCCCTGTACTTGCACGCCGAGTACATGTCCCTAATGTCACCGTAAGAACCAAAGAGGTCCACCAGCTCCGAGTCCTCCGTGTTGCTGCTGATGTTCCTCACGAACAGCGTCCTCGAGGTGTAGTCCCTGTCGCTCTGGTAAGCAAAATCGGCTACCTGTTCACTGCTGGCCGCCGACGAGGCCCTGGCGCCACTCACGCCAGCAGAGAAGAGATCCTCAATGTCAAGGCCCCTGGGGCTGGCCGGCTGGCTTCCCGAAATGGACGAGTCCGCCTGAGGGGAGGCCTGGTGCAGCGAGATGGGCTGCCGTGGCGGTGCGCTAAAGAGGCTCTGGCCCTGGTCCGTCATCGTCTGAAGGTGCCGAGGCAGGCGCTGGCCAGACGCGGCGGCCTGAGAAGACTGGTGAGCCTGAGGAGAAGTCCCGTGATGGTGCACGTGGCCGTGGAAAGCCCGCGCCGCCCTCTCGTGCTGCGCCGCTTGGTACGTCGGCCCCTGAAAATGGTGCCCCGAAGCATGTGGAGGCTCCACTGCGCGCGCGCTGAACCCGGGCGGCTCGGCCAGGACGTCCAGCCTGTCGCCCGGGACGCCCGGCCGAGTCCCGAGGCCCCGCCCACCCCAAGTTTGCCGCAGGTCGTTTAGGGAGGCCCCGCCCGCCATCGCGTCGTCCAGGAGCAGGTTAGAAACGAGGTCCTCCCACTCCGTCTCGTTGTCGACGTTCAGTGGCGTGCGGCTCATGGTTGCTCGTGGGTGCCGCCGGGAAAAAACCGGGCCCTTCTTCTCCAAGTCAAGAAAAAAAAAAAAGAGAGAGGATTCCCGAGCGCGCCGCGCCGGCTCGCACCTCACGAGGCTTGGCGCCGCGCCCCCAATCAATACCCTCGTCCCCCGCTCGTGCCGCCCTGCATGTCCCACCCCGACCTTCTGCCCTCGCCCACGCTCTTTTCCGTCTCCTGGACTTCGATTGCCCAGTTTCCCGCACCCGTGTGCGTGGGTTGGCTGCCGTGGCCCGTGACATCAGGTTCTGTCCGTGATTTTTTTTTTTTCAGGCAAAAAAAACGAGGGGAGGTTTCTCATCGCCCAGAGGATGGTGCCTGGCGAAGGGGATTGTGTCAGGGACTGACCTCTTCTCGTCACCCTCTCGTCGATCGATTCGTCGACGGGTACCGAGCCTGGGACGGGCCTGTGCGGGCGAAGCTGCAAGCCTGGAATCGGCAAGAACGCCGGCCAGAGCTGCAAGAGCCGGAGGCCAGAGCAAAAGAAAGAGGCGTTGAAGAAAAGGGCTATCTTGCACCAAAAGAAACCGTAAGGGCGTGTGGAGGATTTTGGCGGTTAAGTTTACACCTGCATGTAACTCGAGAAGTGGCCCGCGTTCTGCAGCAGGATATTGAGATAGAACCGCCTGGTGGCGTAGGTCCAGTACACCTGGAACAGCGCGAAGATGAGGTTGAAGACCGTCGTGATGATAAGCGTGGTCTTGGCGGCATTTTTGCACGTGTCGTAGTCCAGGCCAGGGTCGTTCATGCACTTTTCCATGAAGGCCTTGCTCTCCTTGCCACGCGAAATTTCCACGAGCATGGCGATGGCCGCCAAAAAGGTGACCACCGTGTACAGGACGTAGTACAAAAAGTACGCGTACACCATTTTGGGTATCTTCTTGATGGCGCCGATGAGGCCCACCACGCACAGCGGAAGGCCAACCACAACGCAGAATATGTCAAACCCTTGCCAACCCTTGGGACGCATCTGCCAACCTAATGAGTTCGTTATCATGTTCGCGACGCTTATCAGGTAGAGCGTGATGTACACGCACGTTATCGTGATGATTCCCACGCGAAGGTCGAAGCAGAAGCAACACTTCTCCCTGACGTTTGCACCGTTCGGGACCCTCCTCCCGGACTGCATGGTCGGAGGCGGGTTCGTCCCGAGGATGTTTTTGAGGTTGAACTTCGTCCCGGGGCTCAGGCCCGGCTGCGACATGGTCGCGAGCGGCCTAACGAGCTAGTCGACGACCACCAACGTCGGCGAGTTCTCTCCTGCGCCGCGCCCTGCGACACCCGGCGTTTCCGTTTTGTCGGTTTCGTCTGGGGGGAGCCGAAAACTGAAAACTGAAAAATCAAAATCTCAAATTGAGAGAGCTGCTGAGGGGCCGAGCTGGGGAGGGGGGAAACTGAGGGGGTGGGCCAGGGGAGAGAGAGAGAGGCCGGCAGTCCTGGAGACCGGACTCGAGTCGATTGACGGCGGCGAGGACGAGGGCGACGGAGGGGGGTATTCCCTCACCTTGATGCGCTCCAGCCCGTCGCGTGATCAGACTTGAAGGATCATACACACATATATTTTTTTCTTCTCCCTCCTCTCGACAACCCGGCCTACGGAGGCAGACTCCGCGTCAGGCAGTCGGGACCGCGGGAAGGACACCCATAAGGACGCACAGCGAGACCATGGACGCGCTGGAGAGCATGTTTCCCGGCGTGGAGTACGAGGTGAGCTCTCGTTTCTTCTCTCTTGCCTCGTCCGCGCGCGCTATCTCGACTTTCCCGGTCGACTTTCCCGCCCGTCGGGTCGGTCGCTAACGCTCGCGCGCACCGTCCTCGCCCGTTTCCAGACCCTCGAGATCGTGCTCGAGTCGCAGCAGGGCGACGTGGAGGCCGCCATAGAGGTTCTGCTCGAGATGGCGAAGGACTCGGCGCCCTCGGGGAGCGGCAGCAGCGGCGGTGGGCGAGCCACTGTGGCACCGGAAGCACCCCAACAGCACCCCATCCTCGAGCGCGACACGCAGATTAGGACGGACGAGGCGCTCGCCCGGCGCATGCAGGATCAGATCTTCAGCGAAGCCCTGCAGGAACAGACGCCCACTTGCTTCTCCCCGATCACCGGCCTGCTGTCCGGGTCCACGGCCCGGGGATGGTTCTCAACGTCGTCCCAAGGCAACCCCAGGCAAGGGCACCAAGGTCAGCCTGCCACCCTGGCCGACACGGTGGGCGGCGTCTGGAGCGCGGTCTCCGCGGTTGGGCAGTCCATCGCGAGCGCGGCGTCCACGTGGATGGCCCCGGCGGAGGAGGACGACGAAGACGATGGTGACGACGGCGAGATGGGAGCGGGAAGGGAGGCGCCGCGGCCGGCGTACATGGATGAGAGGGAGACTCGGCCGCTGAGGGGCGCTCAGGGCGGGGCGCAGTCCGCGGTCCACAGGAGGAAGCCCCAGGCGTCCAAGAAATCCGACTGAGGGGCAGTCGCGAAGTCTCCACCATCACTGTACTCTCTTTTCTGTCCACAGACAAAGACCACCCCGACATAAGTTCCAACGGGATAGCACACTCAGCACCAATTTTTATTGTATTTAAAATTACATCTCGAGCGTGATCTGGTACTGGCGCTCGTTACCCTTGCTCTGCACAAACCCGACCTTGCAGTCGAACCTCACCTTGTCGGGTATCGACTGAAGCATCTCAGGCAGCATCACGGTGGCCTGCTTCCAGTGCGTCTGCGGCTTGCTCGGCGCTGTGGACAGGGTCACGCCGTTCTCGAACTGGCACACGAACCAGAAGCAGAAGCCGTGGCAGATTCCCTCCTTTCGGGCGGTGAACTTCAGGTCTTGGGTGAAGCTCCTCAGGTCCTCCTGCTTTGCCGTTGCGCAGTCCACCTCCTTCACCAGCTGTGGCTCGGACAAGAGCATCTCCTTCGCCACCTGCTCGATGACCGGCGCTCGGAGCATGGCCTGGGCCTCCGCGGCGATGAACGTCTGCATCGAGAACCCGTAAACGTCGGTCCAGAAGCCAAACCTGTCGTTGCAGTGCTTCTCCATGTTGATGGGGGACGCGTAGAGCTTGGCGGTCCTAGGCAAGATCAGGCCGCCGGGCTTGAGCCACCTGTCCCTGGCGTAAAGAACAGAGTCCAGCATCGACTCGTGAAACAGGTAGAACCCCATCCACTCGCTCACGATCACGTCGACCTTCTCCCCGATGTCCGCGTCCTCGACCTTACACTGCAACACCTTGATCACGCCGTCCAGCATGTTCTCGCTGACGACCTCCTTGGTGTGGGCGGCGATGTCGGACGCCTCCACCGCGTACACCCGCGAGGCGCCGCACTTGGCCGCGAAGAGCGACAGGATTCCCGTTCCCGCCCCGACGTCCAATACCACTTTACCCCGTATCTGTTCGCCGAGGCTCTCCAATGCTTGCTTGTACGCCAGCGTCCGAGGCGCGTCCTCGAGCATGAGCCGGTGGACGTTGATGTCCCCATAGCTGTCAAAGTACTGGTCGCCCCCCATGGCGTTCCCGAGTCGTCGACGCGGGAAGTCGCTTTCGTTCCCCTCACAGACCCAGTCAGTCTGTGCCCGCTCGCCGCCAGGCTGCTGACTGATTTTTTGAGGCTCATCAGTCCTTCGATGAACAATAGATGATTGAGGAGTTACAATGTAGGAGTACATGTTGGACTACAAGTAGGACTATCCTTCCACGTCGATTCTCTTCGCTTCGGGCAGGTCCGGCAGCCGGGGCTCGCCATACCCCGTCGCTCTCGCCTTCCTGTGAGCCCTCAGCGCGTGGGCGTGCGCCGCATCCCTGACTTCCCTTAGAAGTAGCCCCGCGGGCCCGTCCGGGTCGACATCCAGTGGATCCCTCCTCCCCGGCACGAAGACTTCCTCCTTCCTCTTGGCCAGGGCGCACACCTGGACGTCGTTGGCAACCCCGGCGGCCTCCAGCCCCCTCAGCGCCGCCGCGAGCTGGCCCGCACCGCCATCGATGACGATGAGGGAGGGCAGGACAGCCGAGCCAGAAAACCTCTGCCGCACCGCTCCCTCCATGCTCGCGTAGTCGTCACCGCCCGTGTCCGGCAATTCGAAAGTTCTCGACATCCTCGGCCGCTGCTCTCCGTCCACGAAGACCACGCACGCCGCCCTATTGCTCCCACCCTGGAGGTGGGAGCAATCAAAGGCCTCGATCCTGGTGGGTGGAGATTCCAGGCCGAGGTCCGAGGCGAGGCCGCGGAGAGCGGACTTCCTGTCCACCGCCCTGGTCCTCTGCATGTCGTCAGATAGTCTTATCCAGTCTGCCAGCGACCCGATCTGGTGGTCCTCGTCCTGTTCCAGCCACGCACATGCTGTTTCGACCAAATTCAGGTACTTCTGAACCTCATCAGACGACGAGGCGTACTTGGCGGCAACCCTCGCGTTCGCGATCTGAAATTTCGACTCGAGCTTCTGAAGGATCTCCCGGCAGGACTGGGAGGAGACGAAGGGACCGAAGGCCCTCACAGTGAACTTGGGAACTTGGTACGTCACAGTGAACTTGGGGAGTTTCTCATGGGTCAACACGACCCATGGGAACCCATGATCCATGATGATGTTGAAGATTGGTTTGCAGCTGGAAATGAGCTGGGCTTCCATGAATAAAGCCTCCTTCTCGGAGGAGGCCTCCACATGTGTGATGTCCACAGCCTTGCGGAGCATCGCCTCCATCCTCCTGGCCCGCAGATCCGAGGACCTCGATGATGTGAAGTACCCCAATACCCTTTTTCTGATATCCTTCGCCTTCCCAATATATAAGTCGGCACCGTCTGCCGACTTAAAGAAGTAAACTCCAGGGACCCTCGGCAATCCCCCTGCGATTGCCCTGAGCCTCAGAGTGTCGTCCGATGAAGAGATCTGGATTCCTCGTTTCGACGAGCTGTTGAAGGCCGAGATCCTCCTCTGCTCGGCCTGGATGTCCTCGCCCATGATCTCAAAAATGGAAGACATGGAGGAGCTCCGTGTGGTCCGCGGGGTCAGCGAATTGGCACGATTGTACTCGAGCTGGATCGACCTCCTCCTCTCTGTTTCCTCAATGCACGTGGCCATGGCCTCCGTGACCTGGTCCGCGTAGAATACAGCTCTGCCTTCCCGGTGCCTTGCCGCGCGGCCAACCGCCTGGATCAGCGACGTCTCGCTCCTCAGAAATCCCATGACGTCCGCGTCCAGAACCAACACCAGGCTCACCTCGGGGAGGTCGAGGCCCTCTCTCAGCAGGTTGACACCGACAACGGCGCTGATCTCGCCAACCTGCAAATTCTGCAAGACCTGGGCCCTCTCGGTGGCGTTCAGATCCGAGTGGATGTACGAGCAGCGGACGCCGCCCTCCTCCTGCAGGTATGTCGTCATCTCCTCCGCGTCTCGCTTGCTCACGGTGAGGATGATGGTCTTCTCGTTCCTCTCCTCCTGCGACGCCAGCTGGCGCAGCACGTCCTCCAGGACGCCGTCCTTCTTGGAGTGCACAGAAATCACGGGGTCCAGACAAAAGGTGGGACGGATGACCATTTCAGGGACCTCAACCGGCCGCCCAGCTTCCCTGGCCGCGTTCGAGCTCCACACCTTCTCGCGGGCGTGCGGCGTTGCCGACAGGAAGACGGTCTGGGAGACGCTCCCCCAAAACTCTTCGCTGGTCAGCGGCCTATTCTCCATCGCGGATGGCAGCCTGAAACCGTGCTTCACCAGCTTCTCCTTCCTGGCCCTGTCTCCAAAATACATCGCCGAGATCTGCGGGATGGTGATGTGGGACTCGTCCAAAACGACCAGAAGGTCCTCATCGAACCAGTCCAAAAGGGTGTAAGGTTGAGAGCCCGCAGCCCTTCCGCTGAGGTGAAATGAGTAGTTCTCGATGCCACGGCAGTGACCCGTCTCGCGCAGCAGCTGCAGATCGCCCCTCACGATCTCCTCCAGTCTGTCCGCCGCAGCCTCATCCCCGCGACCCCTCAGCGCCGCCTTCTGCTGCAGAAGCTCCCGCTCGATCGACTTGGCGGCCTTCTCCACCCTCTCCCTTGAGCAGACGTGGTGTCTGGCCGGGTACAGGTAAATCGACTCGCTCCGCATCTCCAGGCCGCTCCCAACGTTCAAAAAGGTCAGGACAGACCTCTCGGGATCCGAGGGTGGGTGGACATACAGCACGAGCTCGCCCGCCCCTGAATCGTCCAAGAAGAAGTCCCCTGGCCCCACGTCCTCGGCCGTTGCGGCCTCCTCGAACAGGAGTTCTCGGAGCTCCCCTCTCAGCTCCTCGGCGGACCCGAAGGCCCTGCCGGTCTCCCAAAGCCGTGAGGACTCCACGTAGGCCCTTGGCATGCCGAGACCGTACAGGCAAGACACGCTGGCTACGATGCAAACGTCCTTGCGCTCCACCAGCGCTCGCGTCGCACGGTGCCTCAGAGCATTGAATTCAGAGGAAATGCTGGCCCGCTTGGCGATGTACGTTTTCGTGGCCTCCAGGTACGCCTCCGGCCGGTAGCGGTCATAGAAGCTGAAGAACATCTCGACGGCGTTGTCCGGCAGGTACGTCCTCAGTTCTCTGGCCACTTGCGAGACCAGTGTTTTGTTGGGGCACAACACCAAGGTGGGTCTGTTCACCTCGGCGATGACGTTGGCCATCACGAACGTCTTGCCCGTCCCGGTCGCTCCCTTAAGCAAGGTGTACCTCTGCCCCCCCCGGACGGAGGCGACGACCCTCTCGATGCACTCGGGCTGATCCCCTGAGGGGGAGAAGGGTGCAGAAACGGAGAAATCGCCTTGCGCGGAGCTCGCGAAGCAAGCGAACCCACGTGCCCTCGGTGGGTGCGAGTGCGGCCACAATCCGATGATGCATCCCGTCCCAGACCAGCGTCTCGCCAAGAGTGCCGCGGGCCTCGGTGTCGTGACTGGCCTCGTTTTGGCCCCGAAGAAGCTCAGTCTTCTCATACCTCCACACCGAGCGCACGCTTGTCCCATGGCTTGATCATGCCGACGATGCCGCGGGATCGATCGGACCGCAAGAACCTCTCGCAGCCCACCTTACCGGCCGCCGGACCGAACTCTTAGCTCCGCAGAGCTCTCGGGTCTCGGGCTGCCCGAGCGCTCTGTCCCGGTACTCCCAGTGCAGGATCTCCTGGCCACATCATCATGATGCCTGCAGATCCAATTTTGGTCGACGAAGTTTCCCAACTTTTCAAGAAACTTCGTCAGAGAAAAGGCAGCCCACCTCGAGGTGTGTCGCCAGTGTGAGTGTGCAAGATGAGGGTGACGATCGCGTACAAGGGCAAGGAGTACGACTTCGATGTGAGAGGAGGTCCCCCAGGTTGTCGAGACCTTCCCCAGGCGCTGACCCCCTCCTCTCTCTCTCTCTCTCTTGATTCACTCGGTTTTGCCTTCGTCTCGCTCGGTCGGTCGGTTCTCGGCCCACGCCCACACCCCCAAGGCCAACGCGGAGTCCAGCATCGCGGACGTCAAGCGGGAGGTCGAGCCCGTGACGAAGCTGCCTCCGGAGGCTCTCAAGGTCTTCTTCAGGGGGAGGCCCCGGCGAGACGATGATAAGCTCGTCCTGCTCGGGGTCAAGCAGTTTCAGAAGCTGGTGATTGTCGGAAACCCGAACTGGAACCCGCCGCAGCCGGAGGGAGCGGCGCCGGCGACGACGAGCGGGGGGGCGAAGACAAAGCTAGACGAGATCCTGGACGCGATCAAGCCCTTGGAGTCGGAGGCCATGGCCGCCGTGAGCGCGGGGAGCGCCACGACAGAGACGCAGAAGGCGCGTCTCCAGGAACTGCTGACCCAAAAGATGCTGCAGCTGGACTCGGTGGAGGTGCAGGGCTCAGACGGGAGGGAGAAGAGGAAGAGGGCGATCCAGAGCATCGAGAGGCTCTGCACGGACATCGAAAACATGGGCGACTAGGGCGGCGATGGAAACGCTCGCTTCGATCGAGGTAACTTAAGGGAGCAGGGGAGTGGGCGCGAGCGGGAAGACCCTGCCAAGGTAATAATGTACAACTAATCTAAAAGTAAAATCGGAAGGATGAAGGACCCTCCGTCGCCGTTCTTCTCCTTTGCGGACGGGAAGGAAGGGTCACGGCTCTGCGACTGTCGTCGAGTTGCAGCAAGGGTTCTCCTGCACAGTGAGGTCACCACAGACCTTGGCGTCCCCGGGGCCACAAAGGGTAAGGTAGCCGCGCTTGGCGTACTGGGCGACCAGCGCCTTCTCCACGTCGAAGAGGTGGCCCGAGTAACCCGTCTTGAGCTCGGTCCCCCGGAATACGTAGTAGCTGGCGGAGCGAAGAGAGAAGGTTGGGATGCACGAAGAGAGACAGCGTCAGAAACGAAAATTGAAGGGGGAGGAGATGGGAAGAACTCACTGGTAGGGGTACTCCCCCGCGAACCTGCTGCCGCCCATGCCGTACACGGTGACCCTGTCGCACAAGATTACGGCGGAGATTATCGCCAGCATTCCCGAGGTGGCCTTGCACCTGTCGCACTTCTTGTCGGACCCTATGCACTTCTGGAAAGCCAGGATCTTCTTCCACGCCGCCGCGGCGAGGCTCTTGTTGAACTGCATGACCTCCGTGCCTGACTTCCTGGTCCACCGCTCCACGTCCTTTTTCACACTCGAGACGCCCAAGATCGAGGTGTACTTGTTTCTCCCGCGCCTCACCTCGTTATCACCCCTCGTAATCAAGACCAGCCCCTCCTCCTTGGGCAGCCACTTGTGGCCCTTCACCCACTCCGTGACCCACTCCTTGTTGATCAGCCGGAAGCTCGCCCGCCTGCCAACGACGTCCTCGTACCCCCTCGTGGGCGCCTGGTTCATCCGAAACACCATGTCATGCGAGTCGATGACAGCGCCGTATTTGGTGGCCTGCAGGTTTCCCGCGTTGCCGACCACCGCGCACGTGCCGAACTTGATCTTGTGATTGTCCCGCAGAGCCCTCAGGGCATCCCTGTTCCTCAGGTCTCGCACCAGACCGACGCGGCTCGGCAAGTCCCTCAACGAAGGGTCGTGGCAGATCCCGTGTCCTTTCCTCTTGTCGCCCTTCTTCGCGCGCTCGGCCGCCCCAGAGTTGCTGCTCAGGAGCTTCGGGAGGTGGACGTCCCCCCTCGCGACGGTCGCCGCCGCCGCCACGAGGAGGACCCCCACCCACACCCGCACGAGCAGCCCAGGCGACACCATCTCTCGGCCCTCACTCAAGATCCGAGCCTTGGGATCAAGAGCCCGGGCCGCTGGTTTTCTGGCAAATGAAAATGGTGAAATTGAAATGTGAAATTGAAATATGAAATTTCGCGCCGCTCGCAGAATTTCGCGGAGGAAGCTCCAGGAAAACGCGCGCGTAGGGCCAAGGTGGGCGGCCGTAACGCATGGCGCGCGGCTTGGAGGAATGGGAATGCCGCGCCAAAGCAGAAGCGATCCGCGCGCGGCAGACGAGAACGGACATCGACCTCGAGCGCTCCACCCCGCCGCGAACCGAAGACGAACCGTAACCTAACGCGATGAAGACCTTTGCTACGTCGTTGCGCACTGTGGCCTTGCTGGGCGTCCTCCTCGCCCTCGCTGTTGGATCGGCGCAGGCCCTCGAGAACAGGAAGCTGCTCCAGGCTCCCGGACCCCCGGGACCACAGGTGGGATCAATCACGCCGATCGTCCTTCCGCCCGCGCTCTCCTCAGCAGCTGACGACCGCTCCGCTCCGCTCCGCTCCGCTCGCAGGCCGCCCCTCCCCAAACGGCGCCCCCTCTGCCTCCAGGAAACGTTGGTCTCCTCCCCCGCTTCCTTCGGGGCGAGCAGGGCCTCGTGCTCAACTCACCCATCGACCCGGCGCACTTCATCACGCCCCTCCAGTCCGTCGGCCTTTACGTTGGCCGCGTCGGTGAGTTTTCGTCCTTTGTTGAGCACCACGAAGAAAGTGAGACTGATCCAACGCTGACTTATCGTCTCGTCACCCACTCCCTACCGCAGGGCCCGGGGCGTACGGGAGCCTCTAAGAGGCCAACGCGAGCCGAGGGCGGGAGAAGCACTAATTTTTGTTTTGTGCGTGTCACGCGTTCACTTGGTGTTCAAGCCGGACAGTGAAGAATACGATGCGGTGTCGAAAAAGGACACAGAGCCTTCCCGGGGTTCTTATATCACACAGTTTCGCGGCAGAGATAAATACATACACGCACGGGAGAGGGCGCCGGGCCGCGCCCCGCCCCCACTTTCTTTCCCCAAAGCCCTCCCTTTGCTGTCCTGTCTCATCCCGTCCTCTCTCTCTCTCTCTCTCTCTCTCTCGAAATCTCCACCTCTGCTCAGCTCAGAATCCCTCCACGCTCCTCTGCGCGCACCTCCGAACCTTCTTGTTGTAGGACTGCCTGTCGTTCTGGTACTGCTGGGCGGCCTCCGGGTTGGCCGGGCTGGCCGGATTCGGATCACACAGAAGGCTCTGGATAGAGGTTAGGATGGTGCAGATGTTGTGGCAAGGAGACCACTGGTCTTGGATGATGTCCATGCACAGCGTTCCGTCGCTGTAGACGTTGGGGTGGTAGACCTCCGAGGTGAACCGAACCCTTGGGGGCTTCTCCGGGTAGCTGTCGCTGAAGATGATCCGCAGGGAGAAAACCCCGCCCTCCCACGGCGTCTCGTCAGGTCCAAAAACCGTCGCGTTCCACACAAAGAGGTTGTCCTCCGAGACCGGGCTCGCGCTGCAGCCCTCGGGAGGCTCCTGCTTGATGGACTTTAGGTCCGACAAGAGTCGAAGCGTCGCGGCCGAGGACATCTCTCCTAGATCTCTGTCTCAACCCCTCTCCACAGCACCCGGTTTTCTCCGTCTTCCCCCGTCTCGCCCGCGAGAATCCACCCGCTCGCGAACCGACCCCTTCCAAGAATTCTCCGCCCCGCCCTAGTCGATCCTGGGCATCTCCCCTCGGACCCCCCTCCTTCGTCGACTTCGGGCGCACAAGACGGGGACGAGAGAGAGAGAGAGTGCGCGTAGCGAAACGAGGAAAAGTGCAGACGTGTCAGTCTCCCGCGCGGGCGAGAAAAGGCTAGCAGGCTGGAGTCCGCTGGAGCCTAGAGGAGGGGTCGAGCGCCCTCCCCCCCGCCGCCGCCGTCGCGAGCGGGGCCCAGGCGTCCCGTCTCCCCCCGCGAGGTCTCCAAGCATACAAGGGGTCACGACGAGAGGCCCTAGGGGTCACGACCGCGTCCTCCCTCGCGAACCCCTTTCGGTCGCCGTCGGAGGCTTTCACGGAAGAAGCAACGTCTCCACCTCGACCTCTTACCTCTTTCTTCCAAAGTGCGCGCGGGCTTGCCGCTCGTCTCTGCCGTCCCTGTTCCTGCGATGTCGTTTGTGAGAGCTCGGACACGCCACAACACACCCTCCCGCCCTCGGATCCAGAAACCACCCCCCGAAATTTCCACGTTGCCGAAGAAAAAATTGAAACCCCAAAATGCAGATGGTTCGAGAGTGCTAAACCGGTCTTAACCCTCAACGTTTCTTTTTTTTTTTCCGAGTTTAAAAAAACTGCGCGACAGATCGGCTGCAGCGAGAGCGATCGCTCGCGTACAGAAGCCAGAGCGAAGGTACCATGTCGAGAAAGCGCGTGAAGATGGAGGCCGAGGACGACGCCCTGCCCGCTCTCGACCCGGAGCTCGTGGCCTACTTCACCAAGAAGAAGCCCAAAGCTTTGCAGGGCTCGAACAACTCCCGAGAAGAGAAAACAATCCCCCCTGCTTCCTCGCAAAAGAGGAAGGGGAAGGCCCCCGCCAGGAGGGGCGCCGGCGAGGTGGGCCCGTCGCCGGACGAAGACGAGTACGGCGCCATGGTGAGGGCGGGGAGCAGGGAGGGTAGAGTGCGCCGCTATGGAGGGGCGGGCGCGGGTCCTTCCACAAGCGCCCCCGAGGTCAGAGGAGACGAGGCCAACAAGAGTTTGAGGCCAAAAGGGTCTGTAAAAAAGGAGAAGGCCAGAAAGAGGTTCCGCTCCCATCAGTGGCTGAAGCAGATCAGGACCTACCAGAGGTCAACGGACCTGCTGCTCAAAAAGGCGCCCTTCAGGAGGCTCGTCAGGCAGATCACCGCCAAGGTGGAGTGGGAAGTGCTGAAGCTGAATGAGACCGCCAAAGTGCACGTGCACAAGGACGAAGGGCTGAAAAAAGGTTTGTTCGCGAAGGTCGACGCGGCCCATGACAATGTGATCAAGCTCGAGGCGAAGGAGAGAAAGCTGCAGAACAGTAGGCCGAAGAAGAAGAAGGAAAGAGACCAGAAAAAGAAGGATCTGGCGGATGTCAAGGAGGAGATGGCAGAGGCCAGGGAGGAGGAGAAGAGGGTGAGCGGGGCGACAAAGGAGCTGGGCAAGCTGACGGACTCGAAGCTCAAGTACCGCTGGACCGTGGACGCGATCGATGCCCTCCAGGAGGGCACAGAGGCCTACCTTGTGGAGCTCTTTGAGTGCTCCAACCTGTGTACGGTGCACGCCAAACGGGTGACCCTCCAGCCAAAGGACCTCCACCTCGCCCAGCGCCTGAGGGGGGACAGAAAAGATTGGGGGAACTTCAACTTCAAGGATTGAAAAGTAAAATAGCGCTATGTAGTTTACACAAGAAAGCCGCCTCTGCGCCTCCTCCTCTCTCTCACAGTCAGAATCACGCGGCCTGGACGGTCTTCGCGCTATTTCCCACCAGGAACTTTTCCGGGTCGATCGTCACGCTCTTCGTGGTGTTGTGCGTCTTGTAGATTCCCACGAGCCTGTCCGCCAGCTCGAACATGTTGTTCCTGAGAGAGATGATCACGAACTGGGCGTTCTTCGTCCTCTCCTTGATGTAGTGGGCGACGATGGACACGTTTCTGAAGTCCAGAGCAGCATCGATCTCGTCCATCACGTACAGAGGTGTGGGCTTGTAGTGGTGCAAGGCGAAGACCAGGGCCAGGGAGGACAGGGTCTTCTCTCCTCCCGAGAGGTTCCTAATGTTCTTCCAGCTCTTCTTTGGCGGTCTCACGCTGAACACGATTCCCTCGATGAATGGGTCGAGCGAGTCCACGAGCTCCAGCTCCGCGTCTCCCCCGAGGGTGATCATCTGGTACATCTCCTTCAGCTTGAGCGCAATGGTGTTGAACCCGGCCATGAACTCGTCCAGCCTCCTCTTCCTCAGCCCGTCGTACTTGCCCCTGACGCTGTCCCTCGTGGCAGTGGAGGCGTCCAGCTCTGCAACCCTGGACCTGTAGTCCTCCTCCTTGGCCTTGTACTCGGCGATGGTGTTCAGGTCGACCTTCATGTCGGCCATGGCGTCCTCCAGGGCCTTGGCCTGCGCCTGGATCTCGTCCAGGTCCACGGAGTCGAGCTCCTCGCCGTTTGGGGTCTCGGGGACCTCGCCGTCCTCAAAGGTGGAGGCGGCAGCCTTCTTGGTCGAATCAATCTGCCTGAGGATCTGCTTCTTCTCGTTCTGGTGGGCCTTCTGCTCGGACTTAGCCTCGTCCAGCTCGTGCTCGATGTCGATCTCCGCCGTCTTCATGGACTGCAGCTCCTTCTGCAGCTTCTTCTTCGCCTGCTCGGCGGCCTTGATTTCCTCGGCCTTCTTGTCCACCAGCTCCTGGGTCTGCTTGCAGTTCTCCATCACCACGAGGGCCTCCTCCTCGATGCTCTTGATGTCGTCCTTGGCGGCCTGGACCTTCTCCTTCATTCCCTCGGCCTCCTCCCTGCTCTTCGCGATCTCCTTCTCGGCCTTGGCCATGAGCTTCTCGTTCGAGCCAATCTGGACCTGCATCTTGGAAATGTCCGCCGTCATCTCCTCGATGCTCTCCTGGACCTGGGTAACCTCCTTCCTCAGCCGCTTCAGGGGCTCACCACCGACATTGTCGATGGTCTGCTCGAGCCGGGCGGCCTGCTGCTGCAGGTCCTCAGTGTTCTTGTTCAGCTCGTCGAGCTTCTTGGTGGAGGACTTGATCGCCGACCGGAGCTCCTGCATACGCTTCTTGTCCTTTGGCTCCAGGGCAACCTTCTCCCTCATCTCCTTGAGGACGGACTTGGACTCAGCGGCCTGCTGCGCGGCGGCCTCGATCTCCATCTCCGCCTTTGGAATCTCCACCTGGAGCACACTGATCGCCTTCTCCGACTCGGCGATGATCCTCTTCGTGGACTGACGCTTCTCCCTAACCGCCTCAAAGCTCTTGGAGACCAGGGCGAACTCCTCCTCGGCCTCCTTGGTAAGACGGTTGAGGTCCTCCCCACCGGACCCGAGCTTGGACGCGGAGCCCACCAGGATCCTTCCCTTCCTGGGCTTGCCTCCTCCGCTCATGGTGCCGCTCATCTCGATGACCTGGCCCTGCAGTGTGACAACGCGCCAGCGCTGCTTCTGTCCGTACGCGATCTTCTGGGCCTGCTCGAGGGTCTGGGCGACCACCGTGTCCCTCATCGCGAAGTAGAAGGCCACCTTGTGCTCCTCGGGGTTCTTCATCTTGATCAGATCGATCAGCCTCTGTGAGCCCTGAGGAGGAGCGACCTGCAGGCTCGTGGCCATCCTCTGCTTCAGGGCCCTCTGCTTCTCAAGGATCAAAAAGGTGGCCCTGCCCAGCTCGAGCTTCTTGAGGTACTGCACGCAGTCCTGGGCGTCCGCCACGGTCTCTACGACGATGTGGCCGAGCCCCGGGCATGCGGTGCTGACAGCGACGTCGTACTTGGCGTCAACGGCGCCCAGGTCGCCGAGCATGCCGTGAATTCCGCTGAGCTTTCCCTTCTGCTGGGCGCTCATCAAGGCCTTGACGACCTGGTTCTGGTTCTGCTCCGAGTGCAGGGCGGCCTTCCTCTCCTCCACCCTTCCCCTGGAGTGCTGCATCTTGGAGCTCAGCTCCTGGTACTCCCTCTCCAGGGCCTTCGAGCCGTCCACGGCCTTCTTCAGGCTGGCCTGCCTGGCCTTGAGGTCGCCCGCAAGCTCTCCGAGCTCACCCTTCTTCACCTCCTCGGTCTTCAAGGCCTCGTGGATCCTCTCCTCGGTCTCGGAGATCCTCTCCTGGGCTCCCTTCTCCTTCTGCTCGATCAGCGTGAGCTCGGCCTGCGCGACCTCAATGTCCGCCTCCACCTCCTTCTTCTGGTTCTGCCACGGCGCGAGCTCGAGGTTGACCTTCTCCAGCTCCTCCCTGTGGCCGCTCAGCGCGTCCTTGTGCGAGTCCAGGATCTTGTCCATCTTCTGCTTCTCGTATGCAAGCCTCTTCTCCGCAGTCTCGATGCTGGCCTGGGTCTTGGGGATCTCCTTGCCCATGCGCTTGGACTCCTCCTGCATCTTCTCGATGCTCTGCTCGGCCTTCTTCACCTTGGCCTCGAGCTTCTTCTGCTTCTGCTTCAGGAACTTGTGGTCCTCGCGGAGCTTGATGTCCTTTCTCTCGAACTCCTTGAAGTCGCCGTTCACCTTTTCGAGCTCCGCGAGTAGCACCTTCTGCTGCTTCACCTTCTCCTTGCACTCCTTCTCGGAGGACTTGATCTCGGCGCTCGCGTCGGCCCACTTGGCCTTCTCCTCGTCCATCCTCGCCTGGACCTCCTGCTTCCTGCGCTCTGCGCTCTCGATGAGCTCCTCTGTGTTCCTGAGCAGCAGCTGATACCCAACGAGCTTTGCGTACACAAGCTCCTTCTCCTTCTGCAGGTAGGTCTCGGCCTCCTCCTTGGCACTCTCCAGCGAGTCCTTCTCCTTCTGCACGACCTTGACCCTCTGGATGACCCCGGAACGCTGTTCGTTCAGCGTCTGCAGCTCCTCGCCAAGCTGCTCGATATCCTCCACGTAGCACCTGGTGCCAATGATGTCCTCCAGATACTCGAGGAGGCCGGTCTCGCCCTTGTTCTGGGCCTTGGGGGGCATCAGCGAGATCTGCTCGACCTCTCCCTGCAGGATTAGGAAGCGGTTGTTGTCGAGGTCGACGTGCTTCTCCTTGAGCGTGCGGATGACCTCCTTGAAGCTGCTCTTCTTGTCGTCGATGTAATAGTCCGAGGAGTTGTCCTTGTAAGCGGCCCTACTGATCTTGAGGTCGGAGTTCGGCACGACCTCAAAGGTTTCGCCCTCCACAACGTCCACGATCTCATGGAAGTACACGTCCACCCTGGTGTGCCTCAAGTTCTTGAAGCTGCTCGAGTTGTGAATGAGTTCAGACACCTTGTTCAGCCTTAGCTGGTTCGCGCGCTTGCCAAACACAAAGAGCATGGCGTCGATGACGTTCGACTTCCCGCTCCCGTTGGGCCCGACTACCGAACTGAAACAGTGGTGGAAGGGCCCGATGCGCTGGGTCCCGCCGTAGGACTTGAAGTTCTCGAGCACCATCTCCTTGATTACGAGCCTGGGGCGTGCCTTCGGGGCGGACGTGGGCGGCGCGTCGGCGGCCCCGAGGCTCTGTCGCTTCGCCGGGGGCGAGACCACCTCCGCCGTCTCGTTCTCGAACTCGACCATCTTGCTTTGCGCTCTCCTTCCCTCTTCTCTGCGTCGCTCCGCTCTCGCAGCGCGCGGGCTCATTTGTGCCGACAGATGAGCCCCCCCCCTCCCCCTCCCGAGTTTGAAATCGCTTGGGAATCCCAACGGTCTGCCGAGCCGCGGAAATTTCCATTTTTGCTGCGGCCTGGATCCGAGGCGGTTCGCCAGCAAAATCGGATAGCCTTTTCGGTGCTGTGCTGCGCGGGAGCCCAACAGCCCAGCAGCGAGCTTAGCAAGCAGAATCGCGCAGGGCGGTGGTATTGTGGGCGACGCTGCGGGTGTAATTGCGCGCCGCCATGGCGACAGTCTCCTTCTAGAGCGAAGCGAAGAGCCCTCGCTCGCGGTCCCGACACCCCCGCCCCATCCCCGCCGCGCGTCTCTGTCTTGAGGCCGTCTTTGTGGAGACCATGTCAGCTCGCGAGGGCAGAAAGGATGATGTGGGGAGGCGTGGGGAGC
>Ga0160423_10001227_pt1 | contig 21469 bp, 49 predicted proteins | sample CRUFie14St8metaG_FD_108191 | JGI IMG/M metagenome (GOLD analysis project Ga0160423, IMG submission 108191) | Marine microbial communities from the Costa Rica Dome - CRUD Field 142mm St8 metaG | ecosystem: Environmental > Aquatic > Marine > Oceanic > Photic zone | place: Costa Rica: the Eastern... | reverse complement strand
TTAATTGTTTATTTACATTATGTTGCATACGAAGCATGATGCCATCTACATACCCAAGATTATTAAAATCTGCTTGTTCAATATTTGCACCATTTTCCATATCGTCTAGTATGCACTCACAAGAACTAATAATATTATATAAATAATATTCTTCTTTACTTATGTCTTCTCTATTTACTTCTTCTTTCATTTCTTTTAATCCTGCTTGTTTTAAGTAATCTTTGTATGATTCTAAAGAATTATCACCAACATATAATAATATATTATCGTTACAATAAATTGGCATTATGCTACTAATAAATCTTCTTCGACTAATTCACCATTCTTTGTAGGAATGACAACATCAACAAGAAAATCTCTGATCATTTCTGTTATTTGAACCAATTCGTGAAATTCGTCAAAGTCTAAAGCGTGAGCGTCACCTTGTCCACCATAAGACATACGATAACCTTCTCGTAATGGTGCAGTTTTACCTGTGCTTTTTCTGACCCAATTACCTGTTGTGGGACATTTATCCCATGTAAAATTACTATGAAAAGAATTTAGATAAACTAATATATCAAGATGACCTTTTACATTACCAACACTATCTTTTCTCTCTGTCCAATCAATAAAGTCAATATTAGCAGATGGAAAATCATCTTTTACATCTTTTAATTGAACCATAATTCCTTTGTAGTTTTCTTTGGTATAATATGTATATGGTTGCCCACCAAATTGATTTGTTTGAGTTGCTTTGCAACCTGTTTTCTCGCACATTTTTCGATCACGATCACTTTTGCTCTTCCATGATAAAATATGTTCAGAGGGCAAAACCTTCTTTACTAATTGATTGCTTTTGAAGATAACATTTTCGGGTGACCATGTTTTCCAACGAACATTTGTGTTTGTGAAGTAATTCATTTTTATTCCTTGTGTTTATGATTAATGATTGTACTTTACTAAACTTCTTCTACCATGTCAACAGAAAAATTTGCAAAATGATGACCATGCTCGTCATAGAACGCTTGCACGATCTCAACCGCATTAAGCACATCTTCGCTATTATCACCAAGAGCAGAAGTTTCTGCTTCATTCAAAACTAATTGTATTGCTTTTTCTAATTTCATAATTTATTTGTTAAAAATTTGATTCCATTCATCTTTTATTTCAATGCTTGGCATTTCATTTAATCCAATGCACCCATCGAGTAGAAGATCAATTATTTCACTCACATTCATATTCATTGCTTCTCGCTCGGCAATGTCATAACGCATATCATCTATTGATGGTTCTTCGTCTCTTTGTTGTTCTTTAGTTGTTCTCATATTTTATTATTCTTCTTGTGTTGCTACGACCAATAGCTTGACACAATTAGCGTCACCTGTCAAGCCAAAATCGTCAGCGATTTCGCCAAATACACTTCCATCTTCGGGGTATACGCTTACCCAACGACAATTTTGTTCTTTGCCATCGACTTTTGTTTCGACAATGTCCCATTCGTGTTCAAGCAACCTAGCTTTTTGATATTTAGTTAATTTCATGTTCTAAAGTATCTATCTTTTTGTATAATTTGTCAAGCACATTTTCTAAATGTATAATATGATCTTCTTCATCAGGAGCATTTCTTACATACCACTCAAGTGCATCTTCTAGTTGATCAGTAAAAGTATGTGCATCTTTTATTTCTTGCCTCTTTTCTTCTTCTGCTTTTAATGCGTTTAATATTTTTTTATTCGTATCTATCATGTATCGTAAGTAGGATCATTACCATAAAGATCGTCAATTCTTTTGTCAAGATAATTCCAATCTACTTCATCTGCTTTTATTTTCCATGCAATTTCTCCATTTGTAGGATCAGCATATTCAATATTAAAATCACAATCGTCAAGAGTTTTGTATGGATCATACTCTCTGACTATTTGCTCTGCCTCATCTCGGCTTTCCGCTTCAACATAAAAGCAATTAATTATTTTAACTCCAACGCAATATTCTCTTTTTTTATTATCCATTTTTTTCTTTGTAATAATTTTGATCTAGTAAATCATCTAGTAAATGTACAATTCCCCAACCTAATTCTCTATCTAGCTGAACAGGCTCATCTTCTCTTTCTTGTGAAGGTTTGAAGTCATGCCACAAGATTGCGAGCAAATGATCTCTTTGTTTTTCTAATAATTGATAGTCAATGTTCATATTGATTTAATAAATATTAAAACACAAAATATAAATAATGTCAAGGCAGGAATAACTTTTACAAAATTATCTTTAGCCTTGATGTGCATCCATAATGCTCCCAACATCAAAATAGTTGTAACTATCATTGATGGCAAAGTCATAGGAGCATAAAACAAACCAAAGATTAAAAAGAAAGCAAACATTGGTTTGACTACTTTCATTATATCATAAAATATACTTGGCAAGCCAACTTCCAAAACTTCTTCTCGCAGATTACTAGCATTGCCAACTCTAAAATTAGTTGGAACATGAGATCGAATCAACCAAACAAAAAGAATAGAAACACCAATAACTAATTGCAAAATTTGTGATACATCCATAGTTTATCGTATTTGTTGTTCCATTTCCATTATTTGGTCTTGGGTAAGTTCGCCTTTAAGTGTGCTACCCCATTCAAGTGGAGCATTATCATTTAAATCGCAAGCAATTTCTATGTTGCTAACATTATGCCATGCACAATCCGCATAAACTCTTCCATCCTCATTGAGACTTGGTTTTTCAAATTGATCGGGACAAGTGTTTTCGATATGCCTAGCAATAATTTTAATGTCAGTTTCGATGCAAGACAAACGATGTCTAAGCTCAAGATTTTCTTTCATTAATCTTTCCATGTTTTGTTTGTTAATCTCGCTCTCTACTTCTGTGAGATAAGTAAAAGCGTCTGCTTTTTGTCTTTCTGCAAGAGTAAGATTTACTGATTCTTCGTAAGTTGGATAATCGTCTCCTATAATTTCTTTCATGCTTATACCTTATGTGAATTATTTATTATTGTCAAGCGTTTATTTTTGTGGTGGAAATCTACCATAGTTTCCCATGCCATCGTAGTCCATAAAATCAGCATTAACTTCACTCATTATTTTATCCATTTGCTTTTTCGAGGAGCGAACATTTTTCTTGCGATAAAACCAATTAATTATTGTGCGAATTATTTTCATAGGTCTTTATTTAAGTTGTCAAGGTTCGCATCTGCTTCTCCTCTAATATATGCACCAAATTCATCATCATCCATGTGCGATGTTCCACCAAGAGGATTGCAAGCAACAACACTTGCACCTTCTTTCCATGCGGTACTAATCATATAGTCTTCATCTAATTGGGCGAAAGCTATATTTTGTGCATCTTCGGGTGAATCTGCTACTATTTCAAAAGTACGATATGTCGTACTACTCATCTCTACTTCGTATATTTTTCTCATAATTAATAAATGTAAATTGGAGTATACTCACCAACATAAGCTCCGTCAATATTAAAATAAAAATATTCTCTTGCTTCATCTACGCTCATACCATCTCTTTCTGTAAGAGTTTCAAGAATAGAATCGACAGAATACACAACTCTACCCTTAGTATCATAACCAAGAATAGAATCATCAAACCCATCGGCAAACATTGCTTCGGGATTGTTTTCTTTTATTTCTTCTATTAAAGCCTCTTTGCGAGCTTGATTATCTTTTTTTAGAGTTTTTATAATGTCCATACTTTCATCAGAACATACTTCTTGATCTTTGTCAAGAGTTATTTCTGTTTCAGCACGAATATTTTTTAACTCATCTAAGAATGGTAAACCTTCAGAATTTAAACATATCATGCCTCAATTATAAATGAGGCAACAAAAGATGTCAAGAATAATTTTTTAACATCCAATTAATATGATCTTTTAATTCGTAACAAAATCTTTCTTTATTATCTTGTTGAGTCCAAAACCAAAGTTGTTCGGTTAGAATTTCTAATCTGTCTTTGATCTTTTCTTTTTCTTCGATAGAAAAACTATCGTTGGATAAAACATCTTCAACTAAAACTTTATTTGCACTTATTAAATTTTTTATATGTTGCTCACTCATGACATCCACCCCCACAACATTGATCTGATCCACCCATTACCGCAATTTCAACTATTTCTTGGGCATATCTTTGCAATTCGGGTTCTAATTTATTTGCGATCATTTCTCTCGCACTTTCAGATTGTAAATTGATTTGACAACTACCTGTGTTATCGCAAGCAATTTCATTTAAAATTTTTAAAATTATTTCTTTCATTTATCTTATCCTTTTGGTTTAGTTGTATAAGTTACTTTGTTTTCTTGTTCCATTAGTTTACGATAATTATTTAAAGTTTCTAGTCTACTTGACGCATCATCAAGTAAAGACAATGCTTCTTCTGCATTTTTATAAAAATCTTCAGTAGAATGATCCCCTATCCCAACAGGATTTTGACCCAATAATTCAAGACTCAACTTGGCTTTAGAAATATCCGCTTCAGCGGAACTTCTTAACATTTCGTATAATTGTTCGTTCATAATATTTATTCTCTACCTGTTAGTATATGCCATATTTGAAAGCAAATCAAGAGAAAAAATGCTCCAAACGCTCCAAATAAAAGTTTTATTTCGTTAATTTTATTTTTCAATTTTTTTTCTGCACTCCCAATTTGATTTTGCCATTTCTCTTTGTCTTCTGAGTTCATTGCTTTGTTTTTGTAGAATAGCGATAGCTTTGTCTTCGTTCATGTCAGCATAAAGAACTTTTTGGACACAAACTTGCACTTCTCTTGCAGTAACTCGATAGGGAAAGTTTCTGTAAAGAAACTTATAAAACTTGCCACTTATTTTGCCGTGTTTTAATTTTTTGTGCAAGAATCTTCTGTAATTGCAGTTTTTAGTATTATGTATTGGTTTCACAATTTTATATATCTTTTATTTTCTCCATTTAATGTAAGTAACTTATTTAAATCATAAGCCTCATCTTTTGTTAAGAGAATTTTTTTATTTGTTGGTATTCTTTCGTGACCATGTGGACGATTCCAATCAACTATAATATATTCACTTTTTTCTTCTGTCATTTTTTGTCTCCCCAAAACCCGCACACGCAAGGTTTATTATCTTTTTGATTTGCACCATCTTCATAACCCTTGTCATAAGATTGATGTGAATTTTTACTTAATATTTTTTCAAATTTTTTGGCAAGATATTCTTGTGCGTCCGACCAACCCTTATCATAACCTTTACGATAATTAATTTCTTCTGTCATCTGCTGATTCATTTTCTTTTTCCTTTATTTTCAAATTTTCTTTTCCAATATTTTCCGCAATCTCTTAAAGCAGAATTTGCATCTCTAATATATTCTAATGTATCATTGATTAATTGTACTTGTGCGTCTAATGTTTGCGATTTATTTTTATTTTTTATTTGCTCAAGAACTTCTTGAATAAAATTAATGTACGGACAGGTATCGGGCGGTATTTCGGGTTCTTTATTATTTGGAAAAAGACTATTCATGTTTCCAAACTTTTGCTTCTTTATCTATTTTAGAACTTAAAATCATTATTTTACTATACAAAGGGTACAACCAACTAAAACAATCATAATAAAATAATTTACTAATTAAATCACCAAAATAATATAATATTTTACTTAGAATCAATCTCATCTAGCTTTGCTTTAATAGCATCTTCGCAAAGTTGATTAAAGGTAATTCCTGATTCGTGTGCAAATTTCATATATTTTAAAAGTTCTTCATCATCAAATTCTAACTCAACACTTTCATATTTCACTTTACGAATTAAAACCGAACCATTTCTTTCTTCAAATTTTAAATCATCACCTTCTTTCCATCCTAATCTTTCAAGAACATCATCGGGTATGGTAAAAAATAAATTACCATCAGTAGTTTCTTTTAATATTATTTCTTTTTCAATCATTGCGATTCCATAAATTATTAATTGATATACATAATAACACAACACCTACAACTATGGCAAGTAAAAAATCCATTATTTTTTAATTGCAGATATAATAGATGTTACCCCACTTTCATTCTTAGTATGCAATTGCTCACCATTTACAAAAGTAATTTTCCACCAACGCTCTTTTTTATAGTGGTCATATCTTTCTTTAACATAAACTACATTTTTGGGGTTAATGTAGTATTTTTCATTATTTGCGTCTTCTATTTGTATCATGCTTAATTTTATCTTGAGATCGTTTAGGTTGTTTAAAAACTCCTTTTTCCCAATCCCACAAATCCAAGTGTGGAACTTTTCTTATAATTATGTTAGGATTGTTAGGTTTTAGAGCTTTATAAATCATTTTTGCTTGAAACACAGACTTAGTGCTATGCAAAGGATTCTTGGAAGTGTGATTTTTTTTTACAATTTCGTACATAACACTCGCGTTCGCTTCTAAAACAACAGGCTCTTCAATTGGTAATTTATCAAGCCCCTCTTTTTTAAGAATAGATGCTTGTTCTTCCGTCAAAACCCATATTGGATTCATTTTTGCTCCCTCGCAAGAGCATACGAATAAAAATATCGCAACTAATATAATTAATAAAAATATTTTATTAATTAAACTTCTAAATTCATCAAAAGGATTCATAATTAAAAAACATAATCGTCATCTTCTTGTCTAAAGAGATTATTTTGCCACTCTTGAACTTCTTCTTTTGTGTGACCTTGCAGATTGTCATTTCTTTCCTCTTCTGTGAACCATTGGTAATCCAAATTAAAAATAGAATCAACATTGCAAGGATGATATCCCGCATTTACGAGCAATCCTTTGAATTGTTGTGCGAGTTCATATACATCTGATCCATCATGCACTTCATCAGATTCAACACTATAAATTTTACCATGTAATGTGAGCGATAATTTCATAATTAGTTCCAATCAAAGTCTATATTATAACCTACTGCCCTACGCTTGTCAAGCTTTTTCGATGGACAAGTTACTTCGATGCAAATATCTCTTCCCCAAGGATCACCTGCTATGATTGGAGCACCCTCTTGATCCATTTCTTCTACCCAATCAATATTTAAATCATCAGATGGAAATAGATCATATTCTGACTCGTCATCTAACCACATAATTGGTGCAGATAAATCGTCTCCAACTAAGTCTTGTCTGATTGTTAACCAACTATCTACTTTGCTCATATTCCATTAATCCTTTTATTTGATCTCTTGCTGATGCCCAATAGCTACTTTTCATGTCATCAGTTTGACCATATTGTTCTGCTTGAATCATTTTCATACCATAATCATGCCATACCTTGCATATCTTGTCAATGTTTTTATCATCGGGTTTTACATTGTAATGATTCCAACAATTTTCTCCATCGGTAGTTTCTGTCTCTATCCATTCAGCAGGAAAACCTTGGGAGAAATACATTAAATAATTATCCTTGGCAAACTTAAAAGCAAGAGACACAAAGCTATCTTCTCTTTCATGTGACTCATAAAGATCGGCATCTTCATACCAAGACTCGCGAACACTAATCTCAAATTGAAAAGTATCTTTGATTGCAACATATTCTTGCTCCCATTTTTGGCGATTATCGTCACCATGCTCTAGTATGTCAACGCTATGATCTTTACCATACCATTTCATATGTCTAGTGACAGGACTCGCATAGATAATCTTTTGAAACTCTTCAAGGAGTTCTTGATTAGACTTTGCAGTCATTTGCGTTCTTCTAAAACTTACTGATAAACCTTCTCCGCTCATAACTCAAACATTAGCAAATAATATAACAGCAGTCAAGAAAAAAATAACCAAAAGCTCAATAACGAGATAATCATTATAAGTAAAAAAGCCAACCAATCGTTCACAGAATAACTTAACCAATATCTGTTTGAAATGCTTCACGATCTTGAAAAAGAAATCCCACATGATTTTTATCATGCTTACTTTCTAAATGATACCTAACAATGTTTGCAGGGTAAATTTTACTAAAATCCTCAAGAATCACATCCATATAACGATGATGCGAGGTAAGAGAAAAATCTAAAAGTTTTTTTGCACCTTCATTGGATAATCCTATACCATGCAAACACCTAACGAATCCCGAAACAGAATAAACTTCATGTCCACGAACGATATTTGAAGTATTTTTAATTGTAGAACGATTAAATAAACAACAACCTAAATAAAAAAAATAATTAGATATTTTTTCATATTCAATTAATTCACTAATATCAATAGATTCAATTTGATTGATGTCATCTTCAAATACATAGCTCCATGCATCTTCAGAATTAACAATTTCATTATAAATTGATTGCATGGAAATTTTATTAGATATAACCGCATCTTGATGATAGATAGTAGGAACAATACAAACATCAAATCCAATATCAAGCAATAATTGAAGAGAAAACTTTGTTCTTTTAGATTCGGGACGATAAGCCAATAAATAAGCTTTTCGTATATTATTTGGCATCTGATAAATAGTTATTATTAGATTTAGTATTATTTAAATAATGAAGATAATTGACATATTTCATATTTAAAGATTTTGCTTCTGCTCTTAATTTTTCCTCATTTTGTATCGCAAATTCTTGAGGACAATCCATGCCTTCAAAGTATGGATAATTATGCAAGGTAGACATTTGTTGCTTTTTTGAGCAACCAACAAAAACAAAACATAAGCATATAAAATATTTCATATACATTATATTAATCTTCATATACAATTTTTCCATCTCCTTCTTTATTATAATGAAATAAATAATTTGTTCTATCTGTATCTATTTGATGATGGGGATTATCTTTAGTTGGTGGATCAACTGCATAACAAGCGACATCCCAAGACCATTGACTTGGATCATAATATATATACTCACCATCATTAGTAAATTCTCCAATATCATCACCACAATAAACATTGTAATCTATGTAAGTGCCATCTTCTAGTTGGTAACTATTCCAATAGTCAAAATTATCTCCGTCAGTTTCGACTTCGGGATCAGCTTCAACTTTTTTAATATGAGTTAACGCTAAATCGATTATTTCTAATGCAACTTCTTTAGGTGCTTCCCAAGGTTTTTCTAGTTCAATCATTATTTCGTTTCTCCTTCTTCGTTTATTACTTTCATTGCCATTGTTCCATCATCATAATCGGGAAAATTAAAATTGGCAACACTTTTTTTAGTAAATCCTTCGTACTCTTGCCACATCGCATCATAACGAGTTTGATGTAACTGACTCATGCCGATCAACATATTTAGCAATTCATCTTCTGTATATTTGCGAGGAGAATCTCCAATCGCATAAATCATTGCGTCTATATCAGATTGAATCTGACTCATGTTGCCCATTGCTTGTTCTAATTTATTCATGATATTTGACTATATAGGTTTTAAATTTTCTGTCAATCAAAATATCATTTATCATTGAAAAAATAACATTCCAACTTCCCCCTGCGAGTCCACAAGAGATCATCCAAGGCAAACCCAAAGTCTTTTCTACCCCTTCATGCTTGGATTGCCATTCAATATGACCCGCCACTTTATTTAATGCAATATAAAATGCTTCATAATTAACTGATCTTTTGTCTCCAATCTTAGATTGCGTATACATATTATAAATGCCTTTATTTTGAGTGGCATCTGTTACCGAAAAACTATAATCCCCTAAGACATTAGCACCTTCGTACATTGCATAACAATCAGCTTCATAAGCTTTAGGGTAGCGATCTTTTATTGCCCTAGCAATTCCTGCACCCATAACATTATGTGTATTGCAGGAGTGAGCAATAAAATCTATATCATTAGGGAAGTCAAGAAGATTGCCGTCTATTATTTGAATATTATCCATTCATTTTTCCTTCTAAATTATTTCGCAATATTCTAATCGCTTTGTCTTTTTGCTTTACTTCACATTCCCACTTAACAGGTTGATCGGGGTCAACAGCAATATTTGGTGGAAAATTTCCAAGGGCAAAGTAATCTGCATGAGAGCGAGGTTTTTCGGGATTACCTTCTGACCAATGAAAGACAGGGGAAATGAAATTGTTATCTCCCTCTCCATTATTAACCCATGTGTACGCACAACGCTCGGCTTGCCATTGAATAGAAGATTCTTCTGATGGGTTGCAAAAATCATGCAAGTTGTCATAACAAACAGGGATCATTGCTCCGAATGTTTTAAACAAATAGTCACTAAATTTTATGCAATTATCTACATTGAAGAAACCTTTGTCTTCGTTCTCGATAGTTAGTCGATTGTAAACACCTTTGTCGCACATAGAAAGATTACGAAAAAATCTAGTTGCAACCATTTCCAATGTTTCATCATCTTTTGGTGAATAATTGATGTGAATATTCATTGGGGCAGTATGATCTTGAGGTAAACCTAGTTTATCAAGAATACTTGCTTGAAAATTTAGTTCATTTATTGTGCGGTCTACTTTTTCTCTATCGGGAGACGCAAGAACATTGAATTGATCGGGGTGAGAGCCAATTGAAATATTAAATTCATTTGCAATTAACCCTGCAAACTTCAATTCATTATCTATAATTGATTTATTTGGAAGCTCATCATAAGAGATTTCCAAAGTTCTATCAGTAAGCAAAGGAAAAAGAGCGGAACTAAGACGATAATGCTTGATGTCATTGAAAGCACAATGGCGAAGTACATAACGAGTGACATGAATATTGTGAAGAATACGATCAGACAATTCTTTAATAGCTTCATTTCTACCATCCCTTTCTGTTAAATCATTAAAGCGTTTGCGAGTCATTGTGCGAAAAGAATATTTTACTTTATCCTTTTCTTTTAGTTCTTCGCTGATGCAAGTTAAACCTAGTATTTGTGTCATGTAGACACCTTACATGAACACAACTTATTTGTCAAGATTTATTTTGTATTTTTAGAGATTCAAACCGATCAAATGCACCTTGCATTTTTAAAATTTTATCTCCTTTACCTATTGCATGAAAGGCAATTGTGTTATTATTTACGCAATCTCTCGATATAACATCGTTTGGAAAACGATTTATAATATTTTCATACTTATTTCTAACATTAAAATTAAAAATACCTTGATTTCCATTAAATTTAGAATTTCCAATACAATTCTGACAAGCTTGATGCCAATCTTCAAATAAATTTATGGTATTTTGAGTAACCTTGCACAAAATAAAACCTGTATTAACATGATTCGTCTTCCACCCTTCACGCATAAAACAGACATCATGGCTATCAACATATTTAGATAAAGCATCAAAATGTTGCAAAGGCATCACATCCATATCCATAAAAATAACTAATTGATTTAACGGCAATGTTTTTAAAGTTTGCAAGTTATGCTTTACTTTATTAAAAACCATTTCCTTCCATACCGCAGTCCTAAATTTACCACTCCCCGCTTGGGTCGATTCAAGTTTTTGAAAATCATAATTAATTCCTAAACGCTTTAAATGCTTGGTACAAAGTGATACTTGATCATCAATATGTTCAGAAAAAATACCTTTAACAAGAATAGACATCACTTATTTGTCAAGATTTATTTTGTATATTTACTTAAAGCATCTTCCAATGCTTCTTGGGCAGTTCTGATTTTCATATATTGTTCTATCTTGGTTGTATCCAATACGCAATTTGATCGTGGGGCAATTGTTTCTTTGCCAAAAGATTCTAAATCATCAAAAAATTTAAAGTCTTTATTTGACAAATTATGTTTCTTAATTAATTGAACAACATCTTTTGTAGTAACGCTACCTTTATTTGTGATATTATAAATTCCATGTGGTACTTTTTGCTGTATTAAATCCATTGTATATTTGGCAAAATCAGCTCTATGAGATAGAGAATTTTTCGCATCTAATAAAGTATCGTAAGATAGTAATTTAGTCAAGTAGTTTCTTGGAGATGCATATTCATCAAATGGAATACGCAATCTAAAGATATAGCTATTTGCATTATTTTGCAATACAACTTTCTCTGCAAGAGCTTTAGTTCCGCTATAAAAACTACCATTTTGGAAATCAAAATTAGGAGCATCTTGTTCGGTGAAATCTTTTTCATATCCACCATAGATACAGCCCGAAGATATTTGCGTAAAATTATATTTGCTTTCGTGACATAATTGAGCCAACATTGCAGGAAGTAAAACATTACCTTCTATGCAATCAGCTTTTGCCAACTCACAAGCGTCAACATTTGGTTTGCCGATATATCCTGCGCAATTAATTATATGCAAATCATCACCTAAAATATAAAGATTATATTTGAGTTCTGCAAGATTTGTATAATCAACATCGCTTCTACTCCATGCGACATAAGGTAAATCGCGTGACTTTAGTTCTTGTATAATAGCTTGTGCTATGTATCCGTTTTTACCTAATATTATGTACATAAATTATTTTGCTAAAATTATTCTCCGTATAATGGTTCTTTTAAGTTATTAACTAAATTATCATATTCTGTTTGTAAATTTTTATATTTTTGAAACTTTTCATCTAATTTTAATTCGTTTGATTTCCAGTCTCCATATGGCTCCCATGCGTATCCTCCAATCTTTTTTATATACCCAGCGACAGACATTTCTGCGTTTGTATTAATTTTATGTTGTAAAATGTTTTTTATCTTTTCAATAAAATTGTCTGTGTATTTTACAATCTCATCATATCTAAATATGAAAATATTTTTATGAGTTTTGCCTATGGTTTCAATATATTTTAATGACTTTATTGTTAATTTAGTTTTAACTTCCCAGCTAGAAATATTTTTAATGTAATTTCTTTTAATTATTTTACTTATATAATCATCTTCTAATTTCTTAATTACTATAATTATAGGAATATCTTGTGGAATGTTTTTATGCACAAATTCCAAGTTTCTAATGTAAGCAGGTGTTTTATCTACAAGATATTTTGATTTATAAATTAGTTTTTGAATTGGGTTGGAATCATGATAAGAACCTTTATACTTAAAAAGTAAATCATATTTTTCTTTGAAACTTTTACCTGTTAGATCAATTTCTTTGCTTAGACCCCAATGATAACCGCTGCGATATATCCATTCGCAGAATGGCTCACACGTATTAAAATCTTCATCTAGCAACAATCCAGTTTCAAATCCACTAAAAATATCAGGATGACTAAATACTATTTTTTCAACAAATGTAGTTCCGTTTCTTTCAGGTCCTGTTATGATGCATATAAGCTTTTTCATTTCTCAGTTATGTTGATGACTTACCATGCTCTAAACCTTTAATTTTATATCCTGCATCAATGATAATTTTACCTAGTAATCTTTCGGCGTCATGTGTGAATGAATAATCTTGAATATAACCATCAGGCATTTTTTTATACCATTGATCTATTATTTTGTCTGTTAAAATTTGTTTATACACTTGAAAATCGACCATAAACATAGTGCCACCAACAAATTGATAATAATCGCCATTAAAATATATTTTTGTTGGCGCTTCTTGAGCTTTTTGTTTTTTTTCAATAGCAGTATCTATAAGCCAAGTTTTACTTCCGCACATTTTATAGTCATCATTTTTCAATGAAACGATATTGTTTTTAACAATTGAATCTAAACCTATTAAATCATTAACCAATAATTCTCTCCATTCTGTTCCAAGCGCCCGATTGTATGGAGATTTTTTCGTATGAAGTTTGATTAAATAATCGTAATCTTTATTTCGTATTTTCTTAAAAAGTTGCAAGAAAGGGCCGATGTCTTGACCCTTATTAGGGAATTTAAAAATTTTTGCAGACGGAAAAGATTTTAATATTGTATATGATAAAAAAGATATGTCTTTGTTTTCTTCACACAATGTAATATATAGGTCGAAATGTATGTTTAAATTCTCAAGCTTTTCTTTAAAGAAGTTCCACAAATCTGCGTAGTAGACATGCAACACTATTGCTATTTTATAGCTTCCAGGAATTGAGCGCAGTTTCCATTTTGTATAGTTTTTTAAAACTTGTGGGTTATTTAATGCACCATACATGCCCGAACCTTTCACTTTAAAAAACATAACTTCTAAAGGATTTAAATTAGTTTTAAAATAAGCGCCATTATGATTAATATCGCTGTGCTGTTCTGAAGATCTAGATAGTTCCAGAGGTATTATTTTGTAACCTTTTCTGATTAAAAGCTGACTCATTTCAATTTCATGTCCAATTATAAGATCTAATTTATTTTTGCCAAAAGAGTCGAATATTTTATTTTTTATTAAAAGTTTTAAAGCGGTTTTATCCATGCCAAAACACCAACTTTGAATATGTGCGTTACTGCCTTCAGGCTTTTTAAGTCCATCTTGGAGGAATTCATCATATTCTATATTAAACCATGTAGCTCCAACTAATTTGACTTTATCATCTATTTCATGTAGAAACATCTCCACCCAATTCATTGATTTTGGCACATAGTTTGGTATAAATGGGCCTCGACAAGTGTCATTCATGAAAATGAATCGATCAAAATCTTCTAAATTAATGTTATCTAGCGATTGTTTATATGCTCCGAAATCATAACCTTCATTGTGCCCTTTAATAACGGATATGTTTTTTCTCTTAGGAATAAATTCACCACCCGTTTCACTATTAATTATAAAATTAAAATGATATTCGGGCGAGTCAATTAAACCCAGTTCAGTAAAAAAATGTAAATTTTCTTCATATATTGAATCATCTGACCTTTTAAAATGTACAAAAGTAATTAAAGTTTTATGTTTTTTGGCCATATAACAAATATATACTAAAAAGCATAGTTAAAAATCTTGAAATCTTCTGCGTAAATTTTTTGAACCAATTCCCTTAATTCATCATTATAAAAATATTTAATTTCAGGAAAAACTGTTTCATCTATAGAATAAATTGTTTCCCCGCAAAAAAAATCATCATCATTTCGTTGAGTTGCGTTTTTAAATTCATTTTTGTTAGCAAGAAATATTTTTATATCAGGAGTTAATTGTTCCAAACCAAAATAATTATACGCTTCTATTATTTTTTGATTAAAGCTTTCTAATTGAATCTTAAAAACTTCATGATCTTCCAAAAGATTTAATGAAAAATGTTGAGGAGTAATATGAACATCAATTTTGCCAAGATTTGATTTTCGATCAAAAAGATAAAGTAAAAAATTTTTAAAAGTAATACGATTTAGTGAAATTTTTCGAGATAACCCATTGTGACCAGGCCCTCCGCATACTTTATTGGTAAAAGCGCTAAGAACTCTATCGTATGGATTTCTAGACAATACCATAACCTTCTTAAATCTATTATTAAAAGGAAAATCTAAATCTAAATCATGCCACTTGTTAGTTGGCTCATTATCTAATTCGTTTTGATGCAAAAACAGAAATAATTTTCTAAAAGTTGTGCATCCACTTTTCGCCGACCAAGATATAGAGTACTCGTATTTTTCTGAGCTAGCTTTCATCAATAATTTTAGGATTTTGTTTTATTGTTTGCTTGGTAATCAAATCTTTTATTCTTGTTGTTGACCAATTGTGCGAACGAGTGGTATATATAACTTTCGGGGGTAAATCATCTCCTGTGAATGGTTTTGCTGTTCCATCTGCGTTAATATAATCTTCTCCAAGTATACGAATATCAGGCTTCCAAAATTTAATTAATCCGTACAATTCTTCCTCTGTTTGATACATATATACATCATCAATGTATTTTATAGCCATGAGAGTTTTGTATCTCTCATATAGCGGAACCACGGGCTTGTATTTGGTATTACGCGTTTCTGATGGGTCTGAGTGTAAGAAAACCAAAAAACGATCACAATGCCGTTTAGCCTCTTCAAATGTATAAATGTAACCTGGATGTAGTAAATCAAAGTTACCTGCGGTGAATCCTAATATTTCTTTATTCATATTCGTAATAATATATTATACTCCTTTACTTCTTAAATCCCCTTTGAAAAAGTGGACCCCTTTTGGAAGTACAATAGACGGGCGTGGGTGTGCATAACAATTATTGCCTTTTATTTTTACCAAGTCCGCTATAATATCACCAAATCCACCACCCCCCTTCACAAAATGTTTTGAATTGCACATAAAAACAAAATCAAGGTCAGCATCTTCATTTGACCTTGTCGTTACATTATAATCTTTTGATTCAAAAAAACTTTTTAACTTTTTAATATATTCCGTAGATTTTTCGAAGCCCACTTGAGGTCTATGATTTCCGTATACAAACACCATATTTTTAATAGAGGTTGGTAATTTTTCTAAAATATTTTTATAATATTCTAAATTATATACATAAGGACTAATGAGAGGCCCGTTTAAAAAATCATCCACTGAATTATCTAACAGTTCTATAGTATCCCCCACCCTTAAATGCACAACAACAACATCGTTTGAAGGTTTAATACCTTTATATTTTTCTCTTTCTAAAATTGATATCAATGCGGCATAATTTATATTTTTAAAGCGTAAAGTTTCTTGAAATTCGTTATATTGGTCACCAATCGTACCTCCATTTGGAGATTCAATTCCTAGCCTTAACATATCACCTAGTCTATACTCAAGTGGCCTTTGCTTAGCGCTCATAATTGTTTGATGTTTCTCATCCCTCTTTTATTATACAAATTCATATCAAATCTTTTAATCCTTCTTCAAAAGTTACACTAGAAAGCCAATTTAATTCATTTTGAATTTTACTATTATCAATTGCATATCTCCAATCATGACCCAATCGATCTTTAACAAATTCTATTTGATCTTCATTTTTGCCTAATAATTTCAGAATAGTTTTAACGATGTCAATATTACGCACTTCATTTTTACCGCCAATATTATAAACTTCACCAATTTTGCCACCATGTAAAACTGCATCAATGCCCGAACAATGATCGGAAACATGAATCCAATCACGAATGTTCCTGCCATCTCCATAAACAGGAAGTTTTTTTCCTGCTTTAGCATTTTGGATCATTAAAGGTATTAATTTTTCTTTGTGTTGGTTTTTGCCATAATTGTTTGAGCAACGAGTAATCAAGATAGGGTAATCAAAAGTTTCATAAAAACTACGGCACAATAAATCCGCACTTGCTTTACTCGCAGAATAGGGGCTATTAGCCTGCAAGGGAGTATTTTCTGTAAAAGGATCGTCTTCTTCTGTTAAACTGCCATATACCTCGTCTGTGGACACTTGAAGGTATCTCTCGATACTTGGGCAATCGTGCAACAATGTCAATAACGAATGTGTTCCATTGATGTTAGTGTGAATAAACGGCTTTGAATTGTTTATGCTATTATCTACATGACTTTCAGCGGCAAAATTAACAATATAATTTATATTATTTTTTTGAACTAATCTTCTTATGTCTTTTGTACTATTAATATCATATAAAGAAAGATAATACCGACCTGATTTATTGATTTCGTTATCTATGTTATCATAATTAGCCGCATAAGTTTTTGCGTCAACATTGAAGATGTTATAATCATACTTATCAAATATATACTTTATAAAATTACTGCCTATAAAACCTAGACCGCCTGTAACTAATATATTTTTCATTGTATTTCTTCGTATGGTATAGAATCTTTTAGTTCGTTTTCGTCGCAAAGTGGAGCAAATTTTATTTTATCTGCTTCAAGTATATTATAATAAGATTTTTGGGCATCTTCAAGCATTAGTTTAAGGGTGACAAGCAGGTCTTTGGGGCTTTCGGCAACTGCTTCGGGCTTTTCACTGTGAGCAGAAATCTCGCCATCGTCATTGTATATAACTTCATACAAACCATATGAATCATCATTATCTTTTATTATTCTGTAGTTCCACATACTTGTTCCCATCTATTATCATAATTAAGTCTAAATTTACCTTGGTATCCTTCATGCCCCCCTATTTTCTCATATGGAGCGAATAAAGTCAAGTAAAATTTTTGATCGTCTTTTTTATATAAATAATATTCTTTACCAATAACAGGCTTAAAGCGCATTTCAGCATTGAATATAATCTCATTCCATTTAAAATCTTCAGCTAATTCTTCAAATTCTTTTTTTAATTTATCGAAGCGTTCCTGGTAATGTTTGTTTGCCGTATGTACCGCACCAATTTTCCATCCGCCCAAGCTATGATCGGGGCGAATAACAGGAGCGCCTATGTTGCTTGCATAAGGTAATGAATGAGGATTCGGGGCAACATTATCAGGTAAATCTTTTTCATTCATTGTCTATTTTTAACTATATTATTATAATAATCTTTATCCCAAAATTCATAATAATTTGTTTTATGTAATCGTTTGGAATACTTGTTTAGTTCACTTAATCCTTGTATTAATAATATAGCATATTCTTTATTGTTTGTTTCTATACCATTAATTTTGTTAATCTGATCAGGGTGATCCCATATCAACCATAAGTCATTTATTTTTGCAAATTGTTGATGATCGTTACAAAATTCTTCTAGCCATTTTTTATCAAATTGTTTCGGGTTGCCATAAATTAAATATAGCATTGGATGTTCTTTGTTTTGCATGCATTCAAATGCATCTGCCATAAAATTAGTAGACTCTATAATTTTAACCTTATCTAAAAAACCTTTTGCAAACGGGCAAATGGCGTGACCGCCAAGCTCTTTTCTTTGCAAAGAAATGTAATCAATATAATCTCGGATCATGACCCCGAATATATATAATAATTAGTTTCTTTAATTTTATAACCAAGGGATTGATATAATTTATTGGCGGCAATTCGACTTGGTCTAGATGTTAAATGAATGGTCGAGCAAGACATTTTAGTTGCTAATTCATGCGCTTCTAACATTAATTTTTTTCCAATTTGTTTTCCTCTAAAATCAGAGTCTACAACAACATCTTCTATTAATGCTTTTTTTTGTGCCAACATATTCACGGAAATCAAGCTTAATATACCCACTAAATCAGACCCACAAAAAGCGCCTAACAGAACAACATTTTTATTCATAATCAAGTCATTAATCTTTTCAAAAGACAAGTTTTTGAAATTAGAGCTTAATTGACCCAATAATTCATTAATTTTATTAGTAATTTTTAAATTATTTTTTGTGATTTCTGTAATATGAATATCATTCATTTTTTAAAAAAATTTCTATCATCGTAAAGTTTTATCTTTTCTAGATCGCTAACCCTCTCTATACGAGAATCTCTTTCGCATAAAAATTTATAGCGCTCAATATCATCAGACCATTCTTCGCCCGTCCAAAATTCAAAACCTTCGTAATCTGCTTTGTAGATACATGATTTTTCATAACCAAAGCCAAGATACATATAATCTTTTCCTTGTTCTATACAATAATCTATCTCAGCTAAATTAGCATACTTGCCTAAATATAACTTTGGATTCTCGTAGTCCCATGCAAATTGTGTCGAAAAAACGCTATTAGACCCAACATCCCTCATAAATGTAAAAGCAATAGGTTCAGCGTTTAAATAATACATTAAAAAATATTTACGATGAGATTCTGATAAAATTAACGGCTCTAAATTCCAGTCCTTGAACCCTCGATATGAGAGATACTTGTCAAAAATATTATTTAATACATCTAAATCAATCTCATTTGCGTTTAAGCATTTTGTGACAATTTCTTTACATTTTTTGCGAGCTTTGCGAGTGCTCCTAGTATCAGTAAATTTTTTTAGATTTATTCTTGTTTGGCGAGCTTGATACCAATGTGATTTCAAGACATTATCAAGAGAATCTTTTTTTATTAAATAATCATCAGGTAACCATCCTTGATCAAGCGCTTCATCTTCTTCAATTAAAGCAACTTCAGCCATGCAATCGAAGAATAAATAATCATATTCAGTAATAGCTCCTGAATAATGTTTAAAATAAACCCTCATTATAAAATAGCTCGATCAAGAAATTTATGTTGAATATCTATTGGGCTGAATTTTTTTAATTCTTTTAAAATAACTTTTGGATCAAAATCTTTACAACTATAAACATCTAACTGAATTAAATTTGGGTTTGTTTTTTCCCAAGAATGTAAAGATATATGGCTCGTAGTAATTAAGCAGAAAGCACTTATGCCCTCGTTGTACTGCTCATCACATCTTACAGCTTTCGGAGGCGATAAAAGCTTCATATCAATTAAGTCAACAAGTTCGGTTAACCAATGCTCCGCAAAAGTTTCATAAACGAAAGGCGTTTGCGAAAAACTAGCATTGATCAAAAGATGTTTGTGCTTCATTCATAATGAATACACTATTTTAGTATCCAATACTTTATATCTTTTATAAAATCCTTTGTTTTGATGATTGAAATGATGTCTTTTCTGCCTTTTCTTTGATACAATCTATATAAAGCTTCTTTAGGGCTAGAAACAAATGAATGATTTTTTAACTTAGATACGCACCAATTTAATAAATCTTTTCGTGCAACTATCAGAAAACATTTTTTATGCTCGAAAGCAATATAATCTGCTTTTCCTTTTAACCATCCATCAGCGCCTCTTACATTTTTAAATTCTACCCAAGTCTCACTATGGTTATATCGAGAGTCAGAACGAGAGGTTTTCTTAAAACCTTTTACATCAACTAATGAATTATTAACTTTGAAATCCCAATGCTCGTAAATATCTTGCTCTTTAGTAGCTTTAGTTACATTCCATTTGCGAGACAAGCAGAGATTACAAAAGCGCTTTTCGCTCTCATTCATTTATCTCAAAAGGTCGTAACCAACCTTCGCCAAGATGAATTTGAGCTGTATCTTTTGGTCGTCTTGTTGGAAGGTTGAGGTGTTGAACAATTTCATCTAATTGTTTTCGATTAATCCTTAATTTTTTATTGTTTACCCAAATTACATGAGAACCTGTTATGTTAAAAGGGTGTGGCACAGAATTAATTTGTATATTATATACTTCTCTGATGTCAGGGATGAAATTTGGTGGAGCAGTTGGTGGTAAAAAATGCTTTGGCAAATCGGGCAATGGGGGGTGAGGCAAATCAATTTCCTCTTCCACTCTATGCGATTGACAGCCAAACAAAAACAACAAAACGAACCACCATATACTTTTCATACCAAAATAATTTTATAATATTTTCTTTAATAATTCTATTTGTTTTTCAACATCTTCTAATTCTTCTTTAATTTGTTGGGTATAATCTTTTTCTTTATTAACTTGTTGAAGCAAACGACTTGCTAGTTCATTTAATTCTTCCGCGCATTTTAATAAAATTTTATTGTCTTTATTCATAACATTTCTTGAAATAAATTAGTAACAGATCGCATTCTTGCCCTCATTTCATCAGTCAACGAAATCAAATCAAGCATTTTTTGATAAATAGCTTTTTTTTCTTCATCTTTTTCATGATACCAAAGAGTATATACTTCATGTCTTAATTTATCTCGCTCGTCTTTATTCATAGTGCTTTGCATAGTTCTAAGCCTCTACCTGTGATTTTGCGTTTGCCATCAATCTCGACAAGACTTTTGTTAATAAGATAGAGTTCATGATCTCTTTGTAATGCAGTTTTGCTCAAGCCTAATTTAGCAGATAAACCTGTTAAGGTTGCA
>Ga0160423_10001226_pt1 | contig 21472 bp, 10 predicted proteins | sample CRUFie14St8metaG_FD_108191 | JGI IMG/M metagenome (GOLD analysis project Ga0160423, IMG submission 108191) | Marine microbial communities from the Costa Rica Dome - CRUD Field 142mm St8 metaG | ecosystem: Environmental > Aquatic > Marine > Oceanic > Photic zone | place: Costa Rica: the Eastern... | reverse complement strand
TACAATTTGATTTCTTGGGAATGTTTCAAATTCAATTTCACCAAATTCTGTGTTATCTCCCACAGCTCTTGTTTTGTATCTAATATTAAACTCACCAGATGGGTCCATATCAGCATCAAAGAAGATTCTAATTTGAGATGCAGGTACATCCAATTTGATAATCTTAGTAATATATCCAGCTTGTTCAGACCTACTTGATATACCAGCTTGGAAAGCTGCAAATTCAGTTTGAGCAGTTGCTGTTGAAACACCAGTGACTGGAGTAGAAACTAAAGCACTCACATCTGAATCATCAATATATGTACCTATGTTATTTTTATAAGCAAACATAGTACTAGCTGCATCCAATCTTATGACAGGTGACACGAACTTATTAGTTGTTTTTAAAGTTAATTGTTGTTCAAAATCTGCAGTTGCAGTTCTATTCATTGAACCATTAATTAATCTTGGTGATGTAAAGTTTAAAATTCTATCTGTTGGAGCATTTGCAAAATCTGTTTCTTTTACCTGAGGTGAATCATAATACTGGTCACCTGTACTATAACCAAATAAATTTGATGCAGCTCTCAATATTAAGTTAGCTCCACTAGTTGTTTTAATTTTAGATTCAACTGTTGTTTCATCAAGGATAATTGGTGATGTATTTGTTCTTACTGCGTCAAATTGTATACTACTTGTAGCAACTACATTATCTCCACCACCTCTACCAGCTCTAACAGTTTTGTGCCAACCACCTGTGACTGGATTAGTTTGAATTGCTGAAGCATCTGAATCTTGTTCACTCAAGTCAATCATATAACTGTCTTGAGTAGCATTCTTAACTTTATGTCTTGCTCCCACAGTAGATTGTGTTAGGTTTGTAAGTCCATCAACATTATTAATTAATGAAATTGGAATACCATTTAGTGATGCTTCACCTCTAAATCTTACTAAGTCTGAGTCAGCATTATTACCAATAGTACCATTTCCACTTACACCAAGAATTCTTACCTGGTGAGTATCATCAGGGCCGTACATACCATGGTTTGGATGATGTACTTTTATGTAATATGACTTATCAAATGTTTCAATGGCTAATCCCTGAGCAGCTTGACCAATTGGTTGTCCATAGAAATTAGCTTTATCTCTCATAGTAATTACTGAATCACTAGTAGTAAACTCAGCTCTATTTGCTGTAAATGTTAAATCTCTGTTTTGTTCTGGTGTCCAAGTACTACCGTTTTGTGAACTAAAGAATGAACCATAGTAGCCTCCAACATTTGGTTGCTTATCAATTTTACCACCAGTGTTTACATCTTCTTGGCCTTGTTGTGCAGTCCAAACAGATGTAGTATCTGATGGACTAAGTAAGACAATTGCATACTCAGTTTGTTCTCTTAAAAATACTGGTGAATCAAATCTAAAGTTTGTTTTAGTAGTTGGTTTTGTTAAGTTCTCATTTGCCTTTGTGACATCTACTCTTGCTCTACCTAAAATTTGTCTACCAGGATAGCCGTTTTCAGTGCTTCTAATTTCCATTAACACATGGTCATTGTTTACTCTAGTATCTACAAATCCTAAGTAAACATCCACTGAAGTTATGAAAGAACCAGTTGCTCTTGCATTTTGATTAGCAGGATTAAAGTTGTTAGGGTCATTTCCTGGGTCAAGAGGTAATGTAAATAATTGTGCTACTGGGTCACCAAAATTCCAGTCAAAGATTGGCCATACAAAAGGTGTAGTCGTTGTAGTGACTGTCGACCTTGTGACATCTGAATTTGATGTAGATATAAGTCTATTACCAGCTTCTCTTGTAGCTCTTATTGATACTAAATCACCAACTTCAAAGAAGCCTCTTGCTTCATAAGTGACCTGGCCTTCAGTTGTTGCTGAGCCGTCTTTATCAGTTAATATCAGAGTTTTAGTACCTGTTTTAAATGTCTGTGCAGGTATAGTAAATCTACCTCTAATTTGTCCTTTACCATCAGTTTTAAGAACACCGACTGTACCATAAGTTCTAGAAGTAGTAGTTTCAATTGGTAAGTAATCTGTTTGTTGGCAATTATTAGAAACATCAACAGAATCAAATACCGCTTTCAAATCAGTATTTGGTCTAAAACCTGTACCTACAAATTCTATTACTCTTGACCTGATGAAAGCATCATCTCTTTCTCTTACTTCTCTAATGTTAAAATTATTACTACTAGTGAATTCTTCTTCTTGTGCTATGAAATTTCTTGTTGTTTCAGTACCACTTTCAGTTTCGGTGGTGGTTGTTGTAGTACCTAACGCTCCAGCCAGTCGGCCCGGACCAAAAATTAAATTATTCCACCAGTTACCAGTAGTAGTAGTTGTAGTAGTAGTTTGTCCAGTCCAGTTAGTTTCTGTAGTGTTAAATTCTGTATTTGGAATATCTCTTGTCACTGGTGTTAAGTTATTAAAGACGTCTTCTGATACAGAAGTTGTACCTCCACCAAACTCTGTTCTATCAATAAAGAAGTTTTCAACGATATTCCAAGATGGGTCTCTCCAAAAATCTTGATTTGGTGTTAAAGATATAATACCACTATAAGTCCAAGCAGCATAAGGATTAATTCTTACAGTTTCAGAAGCAAATGTTTGTTCTAACATCGCTTGTTCAGTATAAGATTTTATAATATAACCTGGACCTTGAGTTAAGTAGTACGGGTCAATATTTGTACCAGCATCTGTTCTTTCTAATTGTACATCTCTTTCTACTGATGGAGCTCTTAAATTATTTGATTGTGTATCAATTGAAGCTCTAAATTCATTATTAGTTAAATCACCAGGAGTACTTATAACTGATGAAAAGTCATCTACTATAAATCCTGATTTTAATCTTGTTCCAACATTATCATGTAATGCTTGCGATTCAAGTAATGATAATGAAACTGCACTTTCAAGATTTCTAACACGTTTTTCGATTTTAGAAATATCTTTCATAGTGAAACCACGTTGTTGTCCTTCAGATATAGAAATAGTTTTTTCTGGATATCTGACAGCCGGTGGTACATCAATAGTTGCTAATAACATAGTGCCTGGAGCTAAATCAGGTTCGTCAGCATCAGCTGTAGCACCTACACCAGGAACTGTTTTAATTTCAGCATCTTTATTAAGAACAAATGATATTTTTTGTCCTAAGAAAAACTCTGCATCTGTAGAGAATTGACCATCAGGCATTACATGAGTACCAGTGTTTTCTAGTTCTCTCCATCTAAATGATAGTGGATTTTGTGCAGTGGAATAATTAGAACCTAATCTTTGTCTAAATCTAAAATCTACAAAGTTTCTTAAATTAACACCTGCTAGAGGTTCATAACCGTTAATTTCTTGAGGGTCTTTAAAATATCTTGGGTCGACTGAATAAAAACCATCAGCCGCATATGAATCTACACTATAGAATAAACCTTCAAATGGGTCAGCATCAAAGTAAGAATAGAATACTAATATGTCTCCATTTGCAGGTGCAGGTACTGATTTCTTACGGATTATAGAACCAATACCATAGTAATCAGCTCTTTGACCATTATCAAGTAAATAATTGTTTGTAATATCAGTACCAGGTTTTGTAGTACCCACTGAAGTAAATGTAATAGTATCAGTAATAGCAGTTTCTCTATCAGGAACTTTCAATGTAAGAGCTTCACCCTCTACAAATGCTTTACCTTTTTCAAAACAAACTTGTACTTCATCAGCAAGACCAGTACCAGATTTAGTAATATGATAACCTGTAGAAGCTGCTAGTGTACTTTCGCCAGTTGCTACTGTATTTGATAGTGCAACTCTTGCTCTAGTTTTAGATTGTTTACCTATAATTAATGTACCTTGTGGAATTGTAGCACCACCAGATATAGAAAGTTTTATTGGACTAAAAGCAGGACTTGGGTTTGTTGTGCTCTCAGTAAATGAATTATTATCAGTTGCTTGTACAATTTTGTATACTTTATATATGTCTGGGTAGTAAAGATTAATTCTTCTATCTTGTGCTGACCAAGATGATGTGACTGCTGTAGTTCTTGTATTATCAGTGTTTCTAATTTTTAAGACTGCATATTTTAGAGTCTTTGTAATCTCTACAGCATCATCAATTCTTGTTCTCTTGTAATCACCATTTCTATTATGACTCCATTGACCATCAGTTAAGTTAGGTGTTACTGATAATCCACCTTCAGTGGAAGTAATAGTAGGTGGAGATTTATACATGACTTCAAAGTCATTATCAAATGGAACTGTACCAGACCTTAATGTTTTAAATGTTTTACCTGAGCCACCTAATAGTTCACCACCTACATTTTTAAGTGTAGCACCAGAACCTGGAGTCCATTCTGTAGTAGCAGTAAATGCTACATTATCTGAATCATCTTTTGCAGCTCTAATTTGTCTTACTGATGAAAAGTCATAAACAACTGCAGTTTTAATTTTTGATTTTACTGCAGTGAGTGCAGTTCTTGGTACATCACCTGAAAGTCTGGCACCAACAGCAAATGGTGCTGATGAGTTAGTGACTAAGATTCCATTTCTTTGTTGTGATTCTCCAGCAATTGTTTTTGTACCTGGAACATCAGTCCAATCGGAATCATTTTTTCTTGCACCATTTAACTTAATAACATGACCAGTTTGTACTTTACCAATAAGTTCAGCTTTAATTTCTTCACCACTTAAATAAGAATCTTTGTGTAAAATAGTGTGGTCAGAATCAAAATTTGAATTATCAGAGTCACCTAAAGTAATATGCTGGAACATTTTTATATCATGTAGATATAATCTACCTACATTATTACCAGCATCTGTGACTTGTACACCATAAGGTCTAGCAAATCCAATAGTGATACCATCTGAATCTTGAAGGGCTAGTTTGTTTTGGAATGAACCAATACCACCAGCTTGTGTTAGCAACATGCCTGATAAAACTCCACCAGACATATTTTTAACATCGACGTAAGGTGCTCCTTTTACAGCTAGTTTTGAGTTAAATTCTTTTTTAGCTTCAGTGCTTCTATTAATATAAAGGTCTCTTGGTGCATTTGTCTCTAAACGATAACCATCAACATAAGCAATACCTGGTGAAAATGAAACACCAAATCTATCAGAGTCATCCCATTGGTTTTCTCTAATTTTAGGTAAGAATTTTTTTACATAGTAAGAACCTGATTCTTCAGCTCGTCTTTTAGCTAACTCATCACCTAAGAAATTATATTGTGGGTTTTGACTATTACTACGACCTTTGACAGCTCTCTCAGTATCTCCAACTATTACACCATTATTGATTTCTATTTGCTTATAGAAAGTTGGGTCAGAACCTTGGTCAAGAGTACTCTTAATTAGTACACTTATAGAATTTTGTAATCTGTTTGCACCTGGTGCACCTTCATTAGTACTACCACGAGCATTATCAAATAGTGTTGCATCATCATTAGCTGTTATCGCTTTTGAAGTGATAGAAAACCCAACTGCTGCAGTAGGTGTATTTGTAGTAGATGATACCACTACATTTTGTTCATTTACTCTTGTAAAAAATCCATCAATATAATAAACACCACTTTTAACAGTAGCTACAGTCGCTGGAGAAACTTTTGAAAAGACGTTTACAAACGATGTAGTAGTTCCTGGATTATCTGCAGTCTTTGAATAGATATATCCTTCATCACTATCACTAAATTTTTTACTTGAGATATATGTAAAAAAGATAGTACCAGATGTAGAACTCTCATTTATACCTGTGGGTGTTTTTATAACTTTAGCTTGTACATCACCAGCTTGGTTTGTAATTAATGTCTCTGAAAAATTACCGATGTTAGCTTCAACTGTTCCAGTATCAGCACCAGAAAGTGGGAAATTAACATTACCAGCACCAGAAATTAGGGTCATGGCATGTACTTCAAAGTTTACATGAATATTACCTTCATTTACTCTAGAGCCATCTTTAAATATGTGGTCACCAAATCTTTGAATCTGATTTTGAGTGATTGTTTGTAGCTGACTGAGTTCACGAGATTGTACCGCGAAGCCTGGTCTAAACAGGACTCTTAAATAATCCTTTTCCGGGTCATAATCGTCGAAATAAGGCGATACGTTTAAATTAATTGTTGACATGTATAAATCTCTTCATTCTATTTATTACAATCTCAATAGTATATTCAAAGATTCTATCTGGTCTTTTGACCTTTGTAGAGCTTTTTCTAAGTAGTCTACAGATAGGAATCTACCACTGTTAAATTTAATTTCTGCACTCGTAACTTTTTTAATAGTATTGTTATGTGCAGTTGAAATAATTGAATCACTATCACTAAAATTCTTTCTTAGTTTACCAGTGTTTATATAGTAAACTTCTTTACCTTTGACAGCAACTACTTTACCAGCTGTATCTGAATCACCGTCTTTAAAGAAAGTATCATTGATGCTGAAGAGTGCTGTATTATCACAGGTTATTTTTTGTGCCACTGAGTAATAGTCTTTAGCACCAATCAAATTAGTGGAAGCATCAATTGGGTTTTTTAATAGACCAATCATAGAGAATTCACCAACTGCTAAATCAGCAAATCCATTTTCTAATGGTATCACCCTTGAGGTTAACATAGCATCTCTAGCTTGTAATTCATCTCCTGCATCAGCTCCATGTCCCAATCCAGGTGACAAGTCTAATCTATAACATCTTAGTTCTGAATCATTTTCAGAATCTATAGCATAAGGTAAAGCTGTATACCCTTTACCATATTGTTGTACAGTAAATTTCCAAACTGCAGATTGTTCACTATCTCTAGTAGCAGTTGCTTTGAATACTTGCGTAGGTGTAGCACCAGTACCATCAACACCTCTAATTTTTACAGTATTTTTAGATGTAAAACCTCTTAGTTTATCTGAATCTGGTCTTTCATTTGGACCGTGTTTGATTCTTATATTAAAGATAGAGCCTGCAATAGCATTATTTTGTACTTGCAATTGGTCATATCTTGATGTACCACTTGTCACTGTTTGAGATTCTTCAGTTGATACTCTTTCTGGTACAGGCATAAAATCTTCAGTCATAAATAAAATAGCATCTGAATTTGTAATGGTATACATGTACTGCCACCAATGGTTATCAGATGTTTTAAAAGGTAATGATGATGAACCAGTCGGAGCAACAGTTGAATTTACTCCAGATGGAGCAAATAAACATTTATATACATTTTGTCTAGGCACACCTTGAACAATTTCAGTAGACATGACATAGTAATCACTATCATTGGATGTATCTGTATTCCAACCAACATATGTTCTATTACTTACCCAATTTTTTCTTTTAATTACTCTTGATACACCACCAGGTAAAACACGGTGCATTGTGACTATATTTCTATAAACGTTTATTAAGTCTGAATCTGTGACATTTTCTGATAAATCAGAATCATGGAATGGATAATCTTCTGAATCAGTGTACGCAATATAGGCATAATAAGTGTCATCACTTTTTGTATTACGAACTTCATCACGAGTAGATTTTGCTATCAGCGTTTTTAATTCGTTTGTTATTTTACCAATTGTCGCCATTAATTTTTTCTCTTAAATTCAAGATTCTCTTTATAGTCAGAGTCTGAAATAACACCCAGTTGTTGCGTTGTATTATTTATTCCAGCACCGGAAGGAAATGTAGCATTAACAATAATAGTGCTACCACCAGTTAAATAATCCCCAAATGCTCTAGCTGTTCTTGGTGATTTTACATCTGAGAAACCTCTTACTTTTTCTATTGCAAATCTATTTCTAATCTGACTATCTCTTGCAATTAAATCAGAATCCATTTCTGAGTCTGGAGCAATAAAATTAATATTACCAAGTGCTACATCTTTACCTGGTATTCTCCAACCTTCATTAAACTCTGAGTCTCTTAAGCTATTAAAGATATTATATTTTCTCTCATAAGCATCTATATCATAGTACTTAGTATCACCTTCTTCAAATACTAATTCATTGTTTAGTCTTAATGCTGTATTAAAGTCTTCAGACTTACCTATTCTAATCTCTCTTGTTCTATCAATAGCTTGGTTAAATGTGTCTAGGTCATTATCACTATCTTTAATTCTTGTATAATCTATCTTTTCAAAAGTAGAAGCAGTTAAAGCATCAAATCTTTGGAATATATCAGCAGGTATGTCTGAATCATAGACTCTAAATTGTTCAAAGTCTTCATACTTAATTTGGTTAATACCAATAGTTTCTATATTGTCATATCTCTTAGCACTATGAAATTCACTTGGTACATAGTGTTGACTTCTATTATTTACTCTTGATTGACGTGTAATTTCACTATCATGTTTTTGTGTAGTCATTTCTCGTTTAAAGAAATCTGAATCAAATCCTGAACCAAGTATTAATTTACCATCGCCTTGTCTTGGTGTAAAGTACATACCAAATTTTACTTTTAAATCTGAATCAGAATCAATGGCACCTCTTACATAATTATAATGACCTTCACTATCAAACACTGACCATACTTTATGTACTAGTCCAACTGGTTCATAATCAAAGAATGAATTACCTCTTTGAGAAAGAATTGATGATTGAACGTTTCTTTGTGTATAGTCTGCAGTTAAGAATGTGCCAGAAGCATCATTTGTAGGTGATACAATATTAAAAGGGTTGGCACCAAATTCTATAGAATCAGCAAATACAGCTACACCTTCGGTAGACTTATCATTAAAGTAATCATCATCTGCATCAAAAGTAAGATTAGCAGTTTCACTACCAATATTAGAAGTTGGTTTTACAGTTTCAGATGTTTTAGAGTCTGCTAGTGTATTTACATTCAATTCACCAAATAAGTAAAGTCCTGCTGGATGTAATGTATCTTTAATTGGTCCACGCCACTTATTCATGTTTAAGCTTGACTGAATAATATAAGAATATTCTGAAACTGTAAAGTTATCTCTGAGTACACCACCTGATACAGAACTTAAGAATCCACTCTCATTTAAGAATGTTTTTTCTGTTTCTGTAGTAAGAGGGAATTGAACATTAATTTTTGGTGATTCAAACTGCACTACAGTATTAGATACTGGGAAAGTTTCTTGTGAAAGTTTAGTACCATCTTGTGGATTTACTTTAATAACTCTTAATAATGCATGTGGTATTTTATCAAACCTATCAATATCACTATCTTTCGGAAACTTCATAGCGACATTTAGTGTTGACACAACTTGTTCACTATCAGCTCTACTTAGTGTAAAGCTTGTACCATCTGTAGATTTAGTTGTGACTACACCACCATATCCTGTGCTAACAAATGTACCAATATTTTTAGATGTACCTTTACCAGTTCCATCAGAATCAGCTTCATCGGCTGATACAAAGACCTGAGAAGAATAAGTTTGAGTCAGCTCTGAATCATTTGCAGCTGAATTTTGTAATTGATTAATATGAAACTTATCTAATCTATAAAGTCTTGGGTCATTAATTTGAACTGGAAAAGCTTGTACTGCATGTCTTGGTAATGGGTTTTGAACAAAAGGTATACTAACTGAACCACTTACATTTGTGCCACCTAAAACATCAAAGATTTGGTTTCCATTATTATGATTAATGTTTTCAGTAAAAGAATCTGAGTCTAATGCTACAGTTGTTCTATCACTGTCTCTTCCAAAAGAGTGTGTTTTATTCCAAGTTCCTGTTGCAAGACCATTAGATAATTCACCAAACTCATAACTATTATCACTATCATAAATTTCAGAATCATTACCACGAACGTTTGAAGGATAACCATATTTTTGTCCTGGTTTACCTGCAACTCTTGTAGTTGCTGTAATCTTGTCCCAACGAGCTGTAGCAATAGCACCATTTTGAGCATTTTCAGCTCCTGTGATAGATGCTACTTTCCGTAAATTACCTCTTCCATCTGAATCCACATCTTTTATTGGTTCTTCAGCACCGGCCCAGGCACTTACCCATCTAGCCCATTTTCGAGGACCTTTTTCTCCTTCATTCCATGAATAGTAGGTTGGTGTGATACCTTGAATATCAAACTCTGAATCTGATTTCCATCTTTCTATAAAGTCACTATCACCATCTGAATCGTAATACTTTATACTTCTAATTTTCCAAACATAATTTTCTGAATCCCATGCCACTGGCATTTTAATTATTTTAAATTTATTACCACTCTTAAAGAAGTATTTCCTGTTAGATGAATAGTTTACATAATGGTCATCAATTCTTGTCTGAGCGTTTAATCCAAATGCAAAGGTTGAACGAACTTTACCATGAGCATATTGCATACTTCTAATACCATTTTTATGAAACTGACTTTTGTGTAAGTCGAAGTTTCCAGGAAATGAACCTATCAAAGGGTTGTAAAAAGAGTTGGTCAAATTTTTATCTGAATCAAGAGCACTACCTGGAGCATATCTCACTTCAAAGTCACTATTTTCTTTACCTTCATATAAGTAGTTCGTACCAAGTTCTTCTGTACCAGCCCAATATAAAGTATCACTATCATTTGTAATACCATCAGAATCTTGCAAGGTCAAATTAATTGTAATAACTTCGCTATCATGTCTCATACTACCAGCATCTGAATCTGGTGAAAAGTGTTGGAATTCGATTACATTTCCAATATCAATGGACTCTTGATTTGCAATCCTGACAGCAAATGGTGATTCAATTTGTGGTACACCAAATTGGTCTGAATCAAAGAAACCTGTTTGAGGTGTAGATACTTCTAATATTCTACCGACTTCAGATGAAAGACCTCTAGCATCTAATCCAGCTCCATCAATTGTTCTTATGAAAGGTTCTGGAATATGTGTGTACTGTCCTTTTTGGATAATTGGTACTACAACAGGTTCAAAATCTTCAGCTAAATATCCAGTTCCACCAAGTCTTACTTGACTACCGTCAATCTCAGTGACAGCACCTTCTGCATCTACAGCAGTTACGAAAGCTAGAGCACCAGCACCATCAACTCCACCTTCACTAATAAACTCAATTGTGTCACCAACTCTGTAATTTTTACCACGATTTCTTATCATGACTCTATCAATCTCACCAGACTGAACTTTAGTCACCTGTACTGGAATACTATTTGCTGTATCTTTTACAAAAAACTTATCACCTACTCTAAAACCAGCACCACCTTCCACAATTGTGGTATTACCAATATGATTTAAAAGTTTTACTCTTACTACTTTTGAAGTGTCAGTAGAGTCTCTTAAAAATACTTCTCTACCTTTTACTAGTCTTCCACCAATATCTGAATCTGGATTTTTAGTAAGATATAAAGTCAGAACTGTATTGTTATTTTTTGTGACACCTGTAAATGTACCGTCAAGTACTGTAAGAATATTTGCTGATGCATCACTATCTACAGTATCACTATCTAAACGAATTGTAGATAACTCATAGTTAAAGTCACTAAGATTAGCTTCATTTAAAACTACTTCAGCTTTAATCTGAGTAAAGGATGTAAAAAGAGATTCTGAAGCTTGTATAATCTGAGTCTTTGGTTCAAATACATCTGCCTCTTTACCAAATAGCATTCTAAATAAAAGCTTAAATGCATTTGGAGTACCTTTAGCTAAATAAACATCTCTTGCTTTCTTAAAAATTACTTCATCAGTGACTGAATTACCACTAATAGTAAAAGGTGTTAATTGTTTACGAAAATATTCTTTGAAAGCTGTAAGTGTAGTATCTACATCTCTATAAGCTTCAGCATTTTGTATTAAGTCACCAGCATTTGGTACTGATTTAAAAAGGTTTAGTGCAGATGTAGAATCACTATCTGTTTGTTGTTCAAGATATTCATAATAAGCTTCGACAAATAACTGAAAATTAGGATGTTCAGATTTTATGAACTCCGGTAGCTGCTTTTTTATTATTGGCAGTATGTGTTTTGCCATTACTTAGCTCTCGATGCATTAAACAAGTTTAGTGAAGCTGTATCATCTTTATCGATGGCTGTCACTGTTGAATCTCCAACTGATATTTGTAATAAGTAATTTCCTGATGTTAGTACATCAAATGAATCTGGTATAGCTATGAATCCTATCTTTCCGTCTTCAGGGTCAAATTCACTGACATTAACTTCTCCAGTTTGATAATCTACAGTACCTGCAGTAGTATTCACAATAATATTATCATCACCAATTACATCTACTAATCTCAGAACTCCTTTACCATCATCTACAAATTTAGAGAAGTTTGTTCTGCCAGACCTCTGAAATAAAGTTGAATTTATTACACCACCCACCGAAGCTTCACCAGCAAAAGGTGCTGTGAAAAGCTTATTGTTAAAACTGAATGAAGCATTATCTAAAAGTCTATTTTCAGCATTTACATCAAATCTTAAATTAATTCTTGGATTAGCAGATACGATGGCTTTATCAAGTGCTAATATCTCTTGTGTAAGTTTTGATACTGAAAAACTTTCTAAGAAATCACCAATATAAGTCGTATTTAGTACATTGTAAAGTGATAATACCTTTGCTTCCAATACTTCTTTACTAGTTGTTAATTTTGAAGAATCATATTGAACAATTGTTTTAGCTATAATTCTAGTTATTTGTGGGTCAACAACTTGAGGTGTGACTGTGACTAAATTAAATTTTGAAAGTATATCTCTTGTAATAGTTAGTTTTGCTTGGTCAGTTAATTTATCACCAGATTTTGGTTTGATGGAAAAGAAAACTTTACCAGGCTTACCTACTGTCTCTCCACCATATACGTTTAGTGCCTGTATATCAGCATATTCTTTTTTCAAAATAGCTTTGTAGTCATTTTCTGTGACAGCTCTAAATTGTGCTTGGAAAAAATTAGGTGCATTGTCTTTAATTTCTTGAATAGTTTCTATTGCTCCACCACCCTGAGCTTTTACAGTACTTACAATTGTAATATCTGTTCTACCAGCAATTGCTGGTGTAAAAGTACTAATACCATTTCCTTCTGAGCCGTTTGTCACAATATAAGAAACTAATACTTCATCACCCGCTTGTAATGCTTTTCCTAAAACACCATTACCAAACATAATTCTATGAGTAAGGTCTCTTGTCTCTTCTATAAAGTATATTGTACTAAGATTATTAACATCAGTTGTACCTTGAGTTTCATTCGTAACACTAGTCCACTTTGCACCATTGACTGAAACTACAATTGTGGTTGTGTCGATATTTTTATTTAGCAAATCAAATTTTGGAAAAGATAAATTAGATGAGTTAGCAACAAATCTTTGTGTAATTGAATTACCTTCTACAACTTCTATAACTAAGTCTTTTGTAGTACCATTTGCTTCACTAGAATCATATTGTACTGAATAAGCTTTTGTAGTATAAAAATTATATGATTCAGCTCCGTCAGTTGCTGTAAAAAGAGAGCCTATTGGTAATTGATAAAGATTATTACCACCGACTTTAGGAATTCTTAATGTGATAGTAGCTTTTGCGCCTTGAGCTGAACGAGGCTGATAATTTAACATCTTAGCAATAGACAACACATTGTTTCTCATGAGAGCCGTATCTAAGAACATCTCATTTACTAGATAGTTTGCTGTTAAGTTATTATAATGTGTGTTGTAAGCTAAAATATCTACTAGTACATTTAGAGATGAGCCAGTGAAATCATAATCTGAAAACGTAGCATCGTTTTTAAAGTAAGTGATTATGTCCTGTTTAATATCATTAAAATCAGGATTGGCTACTACTGGTCTATCGTCTGGCATTATTACCTCAATCTTTCAAGTACGAGGTTTACCTCGTTATTAGTGTTTACATCTAGCAACTCATAGGTAATTCCTATATTGTATGCATTCGCATCAACTAAATCTCCAATAGCTATCTTGATTACGTTTACTCTTGGCTCATGGTTTCTAATAGCTGTTTCGATTACACGTCTCATATTCTCTATGGTGATACTATCAACTGGCTCAAAAAGTAATGCTCTTGCATCAGAACCAAAAGTAGGATTAAAAGGTCTCTCATAGAAAGATGTTTGCACAATAGTCTTTAGAGATTGGTTAATAGCCGCAGCACCTTTTTTCTGTACTAAATCATTAGTAAGAGGGTGTTTAGTAAAGCTTAAATCAAAATCGATATACTTGCTTTTTCTTTGAAATGTCTCTTGTATCGCCATGAATTATTTATTCACATAGAATAAATAAAACGTAATACTTTTTATATTTGGTGATAAATGGCTTATAACGATTCCGAGATAACTCCCTTTCAGGCTGATGTAAGCGGTCTAAGAACAAGTTGGGCGAAAGTCTCAAAAATATATGATAAACGCGGGATTACCGCAATGGATGAGAAACGTCTTTCTGACGACCTAAAAGCCTATGTAAAATACATCGCTAGAAATATGGATTCAGATACTATATCAGGTATCGACCAAAGAGTAGACTCAGATTCTTTAGTACAATTTTTCGGTAAACCTAACACTTGGAATAGACTAAGTGCAATTGATAATAATACAAATATAGGTGATACTGAATGGGCTAAACTACGTACATTCTTAGATGCAATTCCTGTAGCTTATAATGATGGAGCTGGTAATCAATATGCTGGTTCGCCTCATGTTGTCTTAACTGCTGATTCAGATGGCTCTGCAAGATGGGTTAGTATACTTACATTATTAAAAGGCTACTTGCTTAACTTCTTAAAGTTTGACCGTGTTGAACTTAGAAGAATGCAAGGTGAATTAAATGTAGTAAAAAATGATAGTGAAGGTTTCAAATCTGTAGCTCAAAACCTTCCAAACCATTTAGATTCAGACCAACCAACAGCTACAGACTTACTAGAAAGTTTACTTACATATTTTGATGAAACAGTATATGGATTTAGACCTAATGCTAGTACAACAGAAAGAAACACGGTAGCATTTAACAGAGATATAGCTTATGGTGCTATTATTAATGACTCTGATACAAACAATTTCTCAGATTCAGATACGAATAGAGGTAGACTATACTATATTAGAAGAAAACTAGCTACAGCAGTTGTTGCTGGTATCATGCTAGATTCTGATTTTACAGATGCTGGACATACAAGAACTTATGGTGCAAACTTATTAGCTAGTAGATTAGGTGGTACTTATCAAACAGTCACAAGAAGAAGTGCTCCACTTCACCAAGGTAATTTTAATTTATTTTATGAATATCTAAATTTTGATTGGATTGCTAGAGACTCAGAGTTTTCTGGTTCTGCTGGTGTTGGTGGTGTGATTGATGATAACTTTGGTAAAGGTAATCTTGTAGATTCAGATGATAGAGGATATTCTCTTAATTATAGTAAACATGTCACACCAGGTGTGGCCTTAACGACTCTTTCAGACTCAGACTATGTAAGAATAGTAGTCGCAAGGAACCAGTTCTACTGGGGATTCATGGGTTTAAGACTTGGAGCTACTGATTCAGATAAACTTGCTTTACTCTTAGATTCTGATTATACATCAAGAACTACTGGTGGCGGTAAGAGACCTAATTCAAACTATTATAGTTATCACCCATCTTTCTTAAAAGCATTTAAAAACATTAATAAGAGCTTTACTGAAAGACAACTCTTAGGTTATCTAAATAGAGTAGAAGATTCTGATAAAAACTTACATAGAAGTAAAATATGGCAGCCACTAAGTGAGTATGTAAGAAATAATGATTCAGATTTAGAATTATTCAGAAGAAGTATCTTAACATCACTAAATGATTCAGATAGAGTCACTATTGCTAATGATGTAGTAATGAGAGCTATTGACTCTGATTCTGATGATGGATTGAATATTAAAAATAGACTGACAGATATAGTTGTAAACCAACTTGTAAATCAAGATTCTGAGAATAGCTTAATAGGAAGAATTGCTAGAAAAGAAATCTTTAAAATGGACTCAGACTCTGAGTTAGTTTCAAGAACATTTACTTCATTACTAAACAGAATATCTGAAAGTTCAGTACCAGCTGATTCTGATTCTATGGGTAGAGACTCAGACCTGAGAGTAAGGTTTGATAATTTAGTTTTAGACAGAGTACAAAGACTAGACTCTGATGATTTAAACACTGGTACAAACTTAAAAGCTACATTACGTAAAAACTATATACAGACATTTGACTCAGATTCTGATTTACAAAAACGTACTGCTAGAGGTGCTATCCAAGCAATGAGAGATGATAGTGATATCCTCAAAACTCAGTTAAGTACTTTAAGAAGTAAGTTAAAAACAATTACTCAAGAACATATTGTAAATGATTCTGAAGGCAGTTATTCATCATTCCAGTTTACAATGCCAAAAGGTAATCACACACCAGCAAATACAGATATATCAGTATTCTTAAATGGTGTATTACAAATGAATTCAACATCACAAAATAAACTTGGTACAGCTGCAGTAAATCACACTGTAGATATATCATCATCTGCTGTTTCAGCTACTGGAATCATAACAATTAACTTTGCTGTAAACGTTCCAATTGCAGATGTAATAACAATTAAGTATACAACATATCAGAAATAGGATAAATAGAACATGGGAACTAAGACAAGAGATTTATCAAAACTAGGAGCTGGTTTTGTTGTAGATGGAACTAAATCACGTATTGATAGTGATAATACCATTGAAACATTTACCACCTTATCAGTAAAAAGAGATAATGCTACTTATAATTCTGGTAAAGATAGTGATATTTTTGTTGTTAATCCCGACCAAGCAAATCCCACAATTGAAACAAGACATTCAACACAAATTAAAGATAAGCTTGTATTTACAAAAGTACAGGCAGATGATAATAGAAAAGTAGCAAAAGACGTAAGTGGAACTGTAAACATTCGTGCTGGACAACACTTTGATAGTGACATCATGGATGCAATTGTAGATGCTGTTATTGCTAAGAGTAGAAATGATTTATCTGCAACAAATACTAATTACAATCCAAAACTAAGAGAACTTCAAGCTGAAATGGCTACTCGTTTAATGAGTGATATGAATGCTGATAAAGGTCCTACAGTTGGTCAGTATTTAAGATGGACTGGTAATAAGTATGAACCTCAAGACCCAGATGCAACTGGTAATTTCACTATTGACTTTCAATCAGCCGCTGTATCTCCACAAGCAATCACAGATTCAGATACAAAAATTGGTTTCTCAAAAGTAATTTCAAATGCTAACGCTTTAGTATTTGTAAATGGACACTTACAACCAGTAGATTCAGATGCATTTGGTGATGGCCAGTCTCCAACAGGTGCAGGTACCACAACAAGAGATTCAGATTCAGATAAGTACGCAATTATTGACTATAAGATATTAGCAAATGTCACAACTAAAGATGTTGACCAAGTAGTGTCTGGTCCTTCAGATGCTATTAAGTTTTATGGTAGTTTAAAAGCCAATGATGAAGTATCAGTCATATCACCAATTGATGAAACTGTAGCACACTTCTACAAAAACTTTAGATTTGCTGATTCTGACTTTGTAGTTATGCGTAAATCAAGAAGAGCTGATTTAAGTCCTAATGGTACACACCAAACATTTAGAATGATTGATTCAGATATTTACAATGACTCTGATTTAATTGTTGCAAGAGTGGGTGGTAATCCTCTTATCTTCTTGAATGGTATTAACTTATCTCAAGCACAAGGAGACTTTTACTTCTGGGATTCAGATTCTGACCAAGTAAATACTTATAAGACTTCTAGAATAATTGCATTTGATTCAGACCAATTCTTAAAAGACTCAGATGAATTATCTGCTGTATGGATAAGAAATGTATCAAACCAGTTAGGTGGAAACAGACTGCCTTCTGAAGCATTCCAAACACTAGAACATACATTTACTGTAAATGATTCTGACCACCCAGGATTTACTACAGGACTTGTAGATTGTTCACCAGTATTACAAACATCTAATGACCCATTCAATGTTCTAGTGTTTTTAAATGGAGTACTACTATCACAATCACCAGTATTAGAATATCAAGTAAATGGTAATGACATATTGTTCCCATCTAAACTTAATGTAAATGACTTTGTAGCTATTTACTCATTTAGTGGACCAACAGCTGGTGTCAGTACTTTGGGTCAATTATCAAATGTTGATGAAGCTGTAGACGGTCAACAACCAAGTATTGGTGAAGCATTAGTATACTCTGGTGGACAATGGACACACCAATTCTCAGACCAAATTAAAGAAACACCACTAACATCTGCTTGGATGAGAGTTTCTTTTGATTCAGATAATGGTCCTAATCCTAACAAGATTATTGATAGAGCTACTTATGGATTTGACTCAGACCAATTGAAATATTCTAGACATGCAGAAGGTGTTTATTACTTCTTACTAGATTCTGAGGTAGTACCAGTAAATGATACAAATGGATTCTATATGTCCATGGCAGTATCATCTTGTGCTCCACAGGGACAACCTATATTCCAATCAATTGATGCTCAAGGAGCTGATGCAGTAGCACCTGGACCTGGAGCAGATTCAGAAACTGGTAGAACAATAGATGTATTTGGTGGTAAACCACTTATAGCTAATCCTAATAATAGAGCAATTAGAGTAAGAACTTGGGATGCTAGTTCAAACCCAATAGACCCGATACAAATAAACGTGCAGGTCTGGTTTAAGCGACAGTCTGGATAATAAATATAGTAGGAGAAAATATGGCAAAGTCAAAAACTAGAAGATTCGCAGAATTACCAAATTTGGTACAACAAGATGCGAATGCTAATATAACGAATATCATTACACAGGGTATTACATCAAACACTTTGACAGTGAGTGGAAATGTAAGTGCTGGTGATGGTGCGTTTAATAGTTTATCTATGACTGGTTCTCTCGGAAGTGTACAAAATTTAACATCAAATGATACTGTCACTGCCGGAACTTTTGTGACAACAGTAATACACACCGGTGTGGGCACAGTCACAGTCCCTCTTTCAGGTTGGATAACTGGTTCACAAATATCCATAGTCTCCAATGGTACACTAACAATTGATTGGGGAACCGGTGCTAAAGGAACATCATTAGGCAATGCTGCTAAGATGGCTTCAGGAACTTTTGACGGTAGTAAATGGTTCTTCTCTGAAGCATCGGCTAGCTAAAATGCATGTTCACACTCAATACTATAAAAAAATAACATCAGACCAAGTGGGTTATCTAGTTGAACCCTCTGAAAAAGAGCGTTTAAATGCTACTGCTGTTATTATTGAAATACCTGAAAGTGTAAATATTACATCTTTACCAGGTGTTGCTGCACTTACAATTCCAGAATTTCCAAATGCAAACTATATTAAACTAGTAGTTGATGGCAATATACTTGGTGCTGGTGGTTATGGTTCTGGTGGTGGAGTTCAGAATCATGCACAGAACACAAAAATTAGACCGTGGGGAGATGGATTAATCAGAGGTGGTGGTGCTTCTTCAGGAGCAGTAAGGAATGCTTTTAATGGACCAGTTGATTTAGTAAATGGTAATAAAAGTGACTTACCCAGAATCTTTAATTTTTAGGATGTTATGTCAGATAAAATTTCAAAAACTAGAAGAATCGCAAATGCGGTAAACCCAAACGGTTCTGGTGGAAAGTTCTTTTTATCAACTGATTCTGATGCCGTACTCTACGGTAACAATAATAATACATCAATAAAATTTGGAGCTCTCTCAGTTGGCCAGCAGGTAGATGGTTCAAATAATTTTTATAGAACAACAAGAGGTGTTTTAGAGAATCTTCCAGCAGCCACAGATGAAGAATACAATAGATTTACATCAACTCCTATACCTCCCTTTGTAGAGCCACATGAAGAAACACCAGAATACATAGCTCAAGTTAATTCAACAGGTTTTAGAGACGCTATTCTTGGTACTGATTCAGATACAACTACATTTTTTAATGGAACATATTTTTTTAAATCTGATGCCGTTTTTCCCTCAAATTATAGTTATAGAAATATAAATCTGCATAGAAAGTTTCCACTTGACTCTGATTCAATCTTTGCTAACGGTACAAACATTACAAATGATTTTCTAGTAAAGAAGAAGATAGGTAGATTTACAAACCGTGGTAATGTAATTTTTGGAAGAAAGCAAGGTGGCCAAACTATTAATATTGCTAGAGTGTCAGGTGAAACTACACCAATACAATTTGGTTATCCACGCGGTGGATTCGGTGGTGATAATGCTGGACTCAGACATGACTCTGAGGAGACTGTATTCACAAGCTTTGGTACATTAGACTTACAAGGAAGAGTAATCTTTAAAGCAACTGATGTCACATTTGGATTCTTAGGAGATGATTCAGATTCAGACTCAGGATTCTTTCTTGAAAGACAAGATGATGGCTCTTATGATGCAGCAAAAGGTGGTCAAAACAGACAAAATATGTTTAGTCAAGGTGGAAACCAAGGTGTGGAAGAATTCATTCAACCAAAACAAGTAGTTGGTAAATCATATGTAAGATTTTTAAACTCTACTTCAAGTCCACTTACTGGAAGTGGTACATTTAAAATTGCACCATTATATGATTCAGATGGTGATGGCAGTTTTGGAAATAGGTCAAGAAGAACTAATATGACCGTCACCGGTAATATTGCAGACTCTGATGGTACTCTAGCATTACAAGGTAATGAAGGCTTTGCAAACTTTGATAGTGATGGGTTTACAATTGGTAGTACTAAAGTATCAATACCAAGTAAATATAATCTTACCGTCATAAATGCTGCTGGTTCTACAGTAGCTACATTTCAATTTTTAGACCCAAGTTAAGATTAAATAATATATGCCACAGAAAAGTAAAACTAGAAAACATGCAGATATAATCAGCTCATTATCATTTGATGATGCTGGTAATTTAACTGGTTTTGAAAATCCTGAGAGTGTCACACTTCCAGGATTAGAAGTCACAGGTCAATCTATCTTTAATGGAAATATTGGTGTTGTAAATAATACTGTATTCACTGGCTCCACAATTGATATTAAACAAGGTGGTATTTTTCTTGGTTCTGATTCAGATAGTTTTAATGGTTGTGCAATATTCTATGGTACAGATTCTGATGATGTTTGGACAAACTATGGTACAACAAACCAGGTAGGAAAAACATATCTCAGAGGTAGTGTAGATATTGAAGGTTCTCTAAATGTAAAATCTTCTGGCACTATTACATTTATGACAGATGTCAATTTACCTAATCTTACATTTGATACTAATAGTACACTGACAGCTACAAGAGCTACATTTTCAAGTATAACAGCTTCTTCTTTGACATTAGGTGGAACACCAGTATCTTCATTTAATACATTTACTATTCAAGATACAAGCGGTTCAGCTCAATTTACAGGAAAGACCTTTGCTTAGTATTACTTCCAAAGCGAAAGACTACATCACTGAAAAAATACTAGAACAAGATAAGACATATGCTTATCTTAGTATTAAAGGTGGTGGATGTACTGGATTCGAATACGAATGGACTTTTACAGATGATACAAGTGTAGGTAAAGTTATTGAAGATGTTTTAGTAGTAGATAAACTAGC
>Ga0160423_10001224_pt1 | contig 21482 bp, 25 predicted proteins | sample CRUFie14St8metaG_FD_108191 | JGI IMG/M metagenome (GOLD analysis project Ga0160423, IMG submission 108191) | Marine microbial communities from the Costa Rica Dome - CRUD Field 142mm St8 metaG | ecosystem: Environmental > Aquatic > Marine > Oceanic > Photic zone | place: Costa Rica: the Eastern... | reverse complement strand
TTAGAGCGCTTAACAATAGTGGTGAGTTAGACAATCTTGTTAAATAATTTATTTTTCTTTAAAAACTAAACAAACACCATTATTACAAAATCTTTTTCCAGTGGGTTCAGGTCCATCGTCAAAAATATGACCATGATGCCCTCCACAATTTTTACAATGATACTCTGTTCGTGCATAACCTAAATGATGATCTGTCTTTGTTTCAAAAACATCAGGTAAAGATTGAAAAAATGATGGCCAGCCTGATCCGCTATTGTATTTTGTTTCAGAATTAAATAATTTTACTCCACAATTAGCACAATGATAACTTCCTTCTCTTTTTTCATCATTAAGCTCACTAGAATTAGGTGGTTCAGTTCCTTCTTCAAATAAAATTAATTTTTGTTCAGCAGTTAAATCAGGATTATTTTTTGACATATTAAATATATTTAGCACAAGTTTTATGTAAACTTGAATGTAATTCTACTAATTTATCAAAATTTTTATTATATCCGCCACCTAAAACGCCACAAATTGGTATTCTTTTTGAAAAAAAATTATCAATTACAATTTGATCTCTTAATTTAATACCTTCATCAGTGATTTTTAATTTTCCAAGTCTATCTTCATGATGAACATCTACTCCAGCAATATAAAAAATAAAGTCAAAGTTTTCTTCATTTAAATTATTTAGATTAAATTTTAAGATATCTAGATACTCTTTATCTTCCATATTATCTTTTAATTCTACATCTAAGTCACTTTCTGACTTTTTTGCAGGATAGTTTGATTTTGAATGCATACTAAAAGTAAAAACCTGTCTATCTTCTTTAAATATATCTGAGTTTCCATTTCCTTGATGAACATCTAGATCAACAATTAATATTCTGTTCGCAAATCCTCTATTTATTAAATATTTTGCAGCAACAGCTACATCGTTAAATACACAGTAACCTGCTCCTCCTTCAAAATTTGCATGATGCGAACCTCCTGCAGTATTACATGCAATTCCATAATTTATAGCAAGTTTGGTTGCTAAAACAGTCCCTCCTGTTGCAACAAATGATCTTCGAACAATACTATCATTTAGTGGAAAACCAATTTTTTTAATCCCTTTTTCATCTAATGTTTTGTTTTGAATATCTAATATATATTTTTCAGCATGAGCCTCTTTTAAGGTTTCAAATGAGCAAGGATTTGGCTCATGAAATTTTGTAATTATTTTTTCTTTTAATAAATAATCTGCAAGTTCACCAAATTTTTTTATTGGAAATTTATGATCATCATCAATTTTAGCAACATAGTCCTTATGATTAACAACGGGTAATTCCATTATTATTCAATAACACGAATGGGCTTGCCAGATACACAGCTTTCTAAATTTTCAATCATTTGAGTGTAAAAAATAGAATAATTTTCTGCTGTTACATATCCAATATGTGGAAGTAATAATGCATTAGGTAGAAATCTTAATTTGTGAGATGCAGGCAATGGTTCTTTTTCATAGACATCAATTCCAGCTCCAGCAATTTCATTTGTAGATAATGCAATTATCAAATCATCTTCATTAACAATAGGTCCTCTTGAAGTATTAATTAAAAAAGCTGTTTTTTTCATTTTATCAAATTCATCTAACTTGATGCAGTTTTTATATCTTTCACCACCCTGAACATGTATTGATAAAAAATCTGAGTTTTGAATTAAATCTTCTTTACTACACGGTAATACACCAAGTTCTTTACATTTATCTAAGCTTAAGTTTTCACTCCAAGCCATAACTTCCATGCCAAAAGCTTTACCTATTTTTGCAACTTCAGAACCAACTTTTCCAAGTCCAATTAAACCTAATATTTTTCCTTTTAATTCAACACCTATTGTTGTCTGCCAATAACCTTGAAACATATTATCTATTTCAGTTTTAATATTTCTAGCTAAACCTAATATTAAAGCCCAAGTTAATTCTGGAGTTGGATTGATATTAATATCTGTTCCAGTAACAATTATTTTTTTTTTCTTACAAGCTTCTAAATCAATTGATTTATTTCTCATTCCACTTGTTGAGATATATTTTAATTTTTTTAAGCTATTAATAAGGCTGGCTGTCATTTTTGTGCGTTCTCTCATTATTAAAAGTGCTTCAAATTCTTTTAATTGTTCTATTGCATCATCTTCATTTTCAAATGGCTGATTTAAAATTTCTATTTCGTATTTGCCTGATAGTTTTTTTAAGTCAACAAACTCTTGAGCTACGTTTTGATAATCATCTAATATTGCAACTTTAAGCATTTTTTTTATTTTTGTTTGAAAGCGTTATACCTGCAATAATAAATATTGCTCCAAGAAAATGGTAGAACATAAATTTTTCCTTAAAGATAATCATTGCCATTAATGCACCAAATATTGGCATTAAATGCAAAAAAACTCCCGCTCTGTTTGCACCAATAATATCAATCCCTTTAATCCAAAATAAAAAAGCAAAAATTCCAGGAAACAAAACAACATATCCTAGAGTTAATATGAAAGGCATACCAAAAATAATTTTACTGCCAAAACTCATTTCAATAAAATAAACAGGTATTAAAAATACAAATCCACAAACTATAATGATTTCTAATAAACCCATTTGTGAAATAGGATGAGTTTTTTTTCTGAGTAACGCTGAGTAAATTGCCCATGCAAGCATGGCAACAACCATGGACAAATCTCCTTTGTTAAAATTTAAATTTTTAATAATTTCAACGTCAGCTTTTGTTATTATGAACAAAACTCCTGTAAGTGATAAAATTACTCCAATTATTTGAAATAAATTTGTTTTCTCTATTTTTAAAATAGATGCAATAAACATTATCCATACAGGTATTGTTGAAATCATTAACACGCCGCTAATAACTTGTGTGTAATATAAGGAGTAATAAACTATTGAATTAAATATTGTAATACTTGTTATTCCAAGAATTATAAAAAACCCTAAATTTTGAAATATATAATCTTTTTTTTCAATGACCTCCTTATAAGTAAATGGAAATAAAATTAAAAATGCAAATAACCATCTATAAAAGTTTAATGAAAATGGAGGTATTTCATAAATGCTCGCAGCCTTTCCTACGATAAAATTACCTGACCAAAAAAGAGCTGAAAGTGTTAAAAATATATAAGCTTTTGTATTAATTTTTTTTGAAACAGTAGAATTCATTTTAGAAAAAGAGTATCAAAATAAGAATTTATTAATATAATTTTTTAAACTACAAAAATATTAAGCAAAACGTATTGAGCTGTATGGTTGGAGATCAAGGTTGGTTTTTTCATTTGAAATCATTTTTGATATAATTTTTCCTGATATAGCTCCTAAGGTCCAGCCTAAATGGTGATGACCAAATGAATAATATATATTTTTATAATTTTTTGAGGGTCCAATTACAGGTAAAAAATCAGGAAGCGATGGTCTAAATCCCAACCATTCATCTTTATGTTCGGGCAAACCATCCAGCATATCTTTTGCATTTAAAATTAAATTTTTAATCCTTGATTTTGAAAGGGGATTTTTTAAACCACCAAATTCAACTGTTCCAACAACTCTTAAACCTTGTTCCATTGGCGTCATACCAAATCCACGATCAGCATAAACTACAGGTCTTGAAATTAAATGATCACAATCTTTAAAATGAACATGATAACCTCTCTCAGTATCTAGTGGAATATTCTCATGAAGCTTATCTGTTAATCTTTTTGAAAATGCACCGCAAGCAATTACTAATTTATCAAAAATAAATCTTTGGGCATCTGACCTTAGAACTGGTTTTTCCTCATCAAAATCTAAATTACTAATATTAAGTTTTAAAAATTTTCCACCTTTTTGTAGAAAACTTTCAAATAATTTGAGTAAAATTTTCCTAGGGTTTCTAGCATGTCTAGCATAATCATAAAAAACTCCAGCATCATAAAAAGGTTTTATATTTGGTTCAAGGTCATGTATTTCTTTTGGATTTACAAGTTGTTGTTTAACACCTAATTCATCTCTTATTTTTATTTCTAAGTCTCTACTCTTTTGGCTTTTATTAGTCCAAATATATAAAATCCCATTACTTTCAACTAAGCCATCTAACTTGATATCATCAAATAGCTCATCGAAAGCTGGTAGAGATAGATCTAAAATTTGGTGCATATATTTTGCTGTATGCATCATTTTTTCTTCTCTGCAGTTGAGAATAAATTTTAAAAACCAAGGTATCATTTTTGGAACATAATTCCATTTGAGCGCTAGTGGCCCTCTTGAACTTACTAACATAGAGGGTACATCGGTTAATACATCTGTTCTGTTCAAAGAAACTGATGCATAAGGTGAGAAATGGCCAGCATTACCATATGAAGCTGCATTACCAGGTTCGTCTCTGTCAAAAAGAGTTACCTGATAACCTTTTTTTTGTAAAAAAAGAGCGTTACATACCCCTTGTATTCCCGCTCCAATAATACCAATTTTAAGATTTTTAGAATTCACACTTAAAATATAAAAATAACTACAAATTATAATAGGTGTTATTTGACCGCGGGTATTTTTAACTTTTTAAAATATTATTTTATATATAACAAATATAATGATTCCGTATTCTATAACTGGTTTTATTCTCTCTAATTGTGACACTTTTTTTGACAGCTTAAGATATTGTATATAAATAAATCTAAAAAGAAAATTTACAGAAATCATAACAATTACCACAGATGCTAGGACAGTTAAAAAATCAAAGTTCATTAAACCCATAATTATAGTAAATATGAATGTAAATAAAGAAATATTAGAAACAAATATTGTAAATAATAAATTAGATTTAAAAGTAAAAAATTTTTTCAATACAATAAAGAAATATGACCATAACAGAATAAATTCAAATAAAAATATATCAATCATAAATTACCTTAAATAAAATAAATTCATTTCGTTTATATATTCCCTATCACAATCGATCTGATCTAAAGTAACAAAAAATATTTTATTTATTTCTGCAGAATGATTTACCTCACATTTTCTACCTTCAACATAAATTGTATTATCAGCAACATGCTCAAAAGTATTTTTTCCAGTTGTCTCTTTAATAAATAAATTTGCACCAGCGGTAAATGTAGATTTTGATATACTGCCTCCAGAAGCAAGCGTGATACCAGAGCCAATCAATGATGAAGTTGAACTAGAACAACCATAATTAAAAATTATTAAAAGTGGTATTAAAAATAATTTAAACATAAAAGGCTTATAATCAAAAATTATTAATTTTTAATAACTTGAGTCGTCAAATTGAGTTTTAGTTTCCTAAGCCTATTATAGTGAGATCGTCATCAAGCATATCTTTGAGATCATTTATTGATTTTTTATTCATATTTTTTTTAAGGCTATTTTGTCTCACAATCTCTGTGATCATTTTGAGCTCTTTTTTTAAAGATGAATTTTGATTATCTGAAATTAATTTTTTAACACCATCTATGCCAATTTCTTTATTTTGATCGTCTTTACTCTCAGAAAAACCGTCCGTAAAACAGTAAATTCTACCACCGTCTAATTTAAACTTTTCAAGCTTATATGCGCTAGCATTCTCTTTAAAAACCAAACCTAATGGTGTTGAAGAAGAATTATACTCCTTAAAATTTATTTCCTTTTTGTATAATGCTGGCTGATGTCCTGCATTAGATAGTTCTACAATATCAGTTTTCATATTATATAAGCCTACAATTGATGTAACAAAAGTTCCAGATGGGTTTGTTTGCTTTAAATCATTATTCATCTCAAATAAAATTTCATTAGGTTTTAACTTTTGTCTTGCAAAAATTTTAAATAGAGTAATTGCTTTTGCCATTACCATCCCAGCATTTACTCCTTTTCCAGACACATCAGATAAAGTGAAATAAACTTGATCATCGTGAAAATAAAAATCATAAAAATCGCCTGAAATCTCCCTCGCTGGGATGCTCATGCCATAGACTGGGTAATTTAAAAGGTCTCTTGAAGGCATTAATCTTTTTTGCACATTCATTGCAAGTCTAATCTCTGAAGAAACTCTATTTTTCCATATATTTTTCTGTTTTTCACTTTGTTCAAGTCTATTCATTAATACATTGTATTGCGTTCCAATTATTCCACTATCAGTGAAAGGATCTTGAGGAGCTCTTAATGAATAATCCTCTGTTTTAGCCTGTTCTGTTAATACTTCTAATAATTCATGTGTATCTGTTGATGCATTATGCTCTGAAATATTTAAACCTAATTCTTCTTGGATTTTTCCAACTCTTAGAGGGAAAAAATAATTTATCGATTTGAAAATTATATAAGAAGACATAAAACAAAATCCCCCAATACTTATAATTCCAATTAATTGAATATATAATTGATCAACTCTTGATTTTTCAAGACCCATCATTTCAAAGTCACCGAAGATAGCAACCGATAAAGTGCCCCAAATTCCAGCAAAAAGGTGAACTGGTACTGCACTTACCACATCATCAATTTTTAGTTTTTCTAATAACACAATTGCTGATCCAGAAACAATACCACCAATAGCACCAATTAAAATCGCCTCAGATGGATTTACATATGCACAACTTGCTGTAATAGAGACAAGACCTGACAATGGACCTGTTATCATAAATAAAGGTTCAGGTTTTTTCATAACTAATATTCCCATGATACTTGAAAATATAAGCCCAAAGGATGCAGATAAAAATGTATTAATCAATATCAATGGAATTTTTAAATCCATTGCACCATTAGCTCCACCATTAAAACCAAACCATCCAAACCATAAAATTAAAGCTCCTAATGCAGCCATAGGAGTATTACTGCCTTGAAACAATTTTTTATCTTTATCTTTTCTAAACCTACCAGTTCTACTTCCAATAATTAATAAAACAGATAGGGCAACCCATCCTCCAACTGAATGAACAACTGAGGCACCTGCAAAATCTAAATAACCTAATTTGCCTAACCATCCATATTTTACAGATGGATCAGTAAAATCAAAAGCCCATGCCCAATGTCCAACAATTGGATATAAAATTCCAGATGTAACAAATGTAATTATAACATATGAAAAAAATCTTAATCTTTCAGCAACAGCACCAGAGATAATTGTTGCAGCTGTCGCAACGAACATGGCTTGAAATACAAAATAAGTTTGATAGCCAGCAACTTTAGTTGTAAAGAAAAAAAACTTACTTCCAACTAATCCATTTATACTTGTTCCATACATAAGGGCAAAGCCAAAAGCCCAAAATGTTACAACTGCAATACCAAAATCAGTAACATTTTTTAAAGCAACATTTATACTATTCTTTGCTCTAGATAATCCAGTCTCCAAACACATGAATCCGCCCTGCATTAAGAAAACAAGAATTGCACAAACTAAAAGCCAAAATGTATCTAAATTAGCTTGAAGGATTGCTTCTAATCTAAATTCTGTTGCTTTAATTGCGCCTTTGTTGGTGAGTTCTAATTGATCAATTTTAGACTGCAGCTTATCTACCAAAACTTGTAGTTCAGCTACAGTCATAAAAAATTTTTTAATCTACTATTTTTCTTGCTTCTTCGGCGTTTGTAATAATTTTATCAACACTAACTACTTTAATTACTTCAAATCCTGTACCTAATATTGCATTTTTATATTCATCATCAGATAAATTTGATTTGTCTTTAAATGTAGATACAGCAACACCTTCAGGCCAAGAAACTTTTACATCTGCCTCTGGACTTGCAGCCTGTAAAGCTTCTGTTACCATTTTTTGGCACTTAATACACATCATTCCATTCACTTGTGCTATTTGCGTTTGTGCTGCAAATAAATTTGAACTAAATAATGTAAAAAATAGTGTGATTAGTATTTTTTTAAATTTATTTTCCATATCAAAATATAACACTATTAAATTTTTTTTACACAGTGGTTATTTGACCAGTACAGGCTTTGTTTAGTCTTTTTTTTTCCAAATAAAGTAAAATAGATAAGGAGCGCTCGCTGGAACAATTCCAAACCAAAACCACTCATCCCATCTAAAACTTTTGTCTACTGCAAAGCTTTTAAGGCCATTCCACCAAGTAAGATAACCAATAAAAATAATCCAAGCTAAACTAACAGTTGTATATATTTTTGCTTTATCAGACAAATTTTCAGAAAATATATTTTTGAAAATTTCTTTTATTTTTTCAATGTCCACTTAAATTTAATTAATTACACTTAGTTTTTTTTTCATTGCTCGCTGTAAGAACAATTTCTGTGCTTGCTCCACCAATTTCTTTTGCACAAATTTGATAATTTGATGCATGATTTGCTATACAAATTTCATAACCTAGTTCAGGTGTAATGTTATCTGAACCACCTAATAAATTTGTTTCGATACCTGAAGACGTTGCGGTAGAAGCGGTACAACTTGTTGAAGTTGAATTTCTATAATAATAACCATAATCTGAATAATATTCAGTTTGTCCTAATGAAATTTGTTGAAGAACATTATCAACAGATTTTTTCTTAGCTCCCTCGACATAACCGCTATAACTTACAATTCCTACTGCAGCGATTATTCCTAAAATAGCAACAACCACCAAAAGCTCTATTAAAGTAAATCCTGAGCTTTTGGTGGAAATAAAAGAGTTTTTCAAATTATTCTACAGTTACCTGATTTTTTACTCTGTTGTCTGCACTTGAACATGGAGTAACATAACAAGTCTCAATTGTTAATTCACTTCCGCTCGCTGAAACTTTTGTGTAACCTACACCGTTATTGGTTGATGGATTTATAGTCGATGAAACAGCTGCTTTACTTGAATCATATGGATTTTTAAAATCTGCTAATGCTTGCACAGAAGCTGAAACTACAGTAGCACCTGTCTTACCAGAACAATTTAATCTTTCTGTACCTTGTGGATCTTTCATTGCTTTACCACTATCAGTTCCTAAATTACATTTTTGTATTTCAGCAGCAATATATTTTGTTACTGCAGCTTGGTTTGATTTAGCTGCTTGTTTTTTAGCACCTGCTGTGTAACCTGAGTAAGCAACTACACCAACAGCTGCAAGAATTCCAATAATAGCTACAACAACTAGTAGCTCAATCAATGTAAATCCTTTATTATTAATCTTTTTTTTCATTTTTTTTCCTCTTTTATTTTTGTTTATTTTTTAAAAATTAATTTTACACATAAATTTTAAAAAATTAATATAGAACAAGTAATCAAATTGGGTCAACTAAAGATTGTAAATTTAGTTGATTTTATATAAATAATAGGAAATATATACGTTTATGGCATATAAAGTTACCGAAGATGGCAATCTTGCAACAATATTTTTGGATGGTGAGATTGATATGGATAAAACAGAGGAAGCAAAAGAATTAATCTTTCCCCATATAGAAGCTGGGAAAGAAATACATATTAATCTTAAAGATGTGGAGTACATGGACTCCTCTGGAATTTCAGTATTAATTGAAAGTCATCAAAAGGCATTAGAATCTGGTACAAAAGTAACACTAAAAGAAATAAGCAAATCAGTTTTAAAAGTTATTATGATGGCAAAACTGGAACAAATATTAAATCTTGATTAAAATAAAATGTCATCAGAAAAAGTAAATTCTATAATAGAAAATAAGGATTTTTTAGTTCATTCCTCGAGTTTGAAAGACGTAAGATCTTTTTCAAGAGAAGTATTTGAAAAAATAAATCTTTCACAAGATTTAAAAGATGAATTAGTTTTAGCAATAGCAGAAGCTGCACAAAATATCGTTAAACATGCTTACAAAAACGAAGAAACACAAGATAAAATGGAAATAAGAATAACTCTAAAAGATAACGAATTAGAAATTGGTTTCTTTGACAAAGGAAGGCCTGTTGAAAAAGATAATGTTAGACATAGAAGGATTGACGATGTTAAGCCAGGTGGTCTTGGAACTTATTTTATTCAACAAATAATGGATGCAGTGGTTTTTAAAGAAGGTAACAAACCTTGGATTAACCACTTAGTATTAACAAAAAAATTATAAAATTATCCACCAATAATTGCACCAACGTTAAAGATCGGAGAGTACATCGCGATCATTAATCCACCGATCATACCTCCCATAAATACAATCATAATTGGTTCAATTAAACTCGACATATTATCTACTGCTGTATCAAACTCTTCTTCATAATAACTTGAAACAGATGTAAACATTTCATCTAAATTACCTGTTTGTTCACCAACAGATATCAATTGGCTAAAAGTTGGAGGAAAAACAGGTTCTTTAATAAATAGTTTAGTTAAAGTATCACCTGAGAAAACTCCTTTTTTAACATTTTCTAGAGCAAGAGTAACTACATCGTTGTTGCTAACTGATTTTGCAATCTCAATACTTTCTAATAAATTTACACCAGCTGCACTTAAATTACCCATAATTAGTGAAATTCTAGCAATCAAAGATTTAAGTATCATATCTCCAAAGACGGGCATTTTTAAAACCCTAGCATGCCATCTGTATCTAATGTTTGGTATTTTAGTTGTTGTATATTTAAATATTGCAAATGAAATAGCCGCAACGATCCCTAATGTTAATCCACCTTTGCCTCGCATAAAATCACTTGCAGTCATAATTACTGCAGTTGGAGTTGGTAATGCTACACCCATTCCTTCATACATTTCAGCAAACACAGGTACAACTTTTACTAACATGAAAACCATAACTGTAATTGCAACAGTAAACATCACAACTGGATAAGTTAATGCACTTTTAATTTTCTTTTTTACTTTTTCTCTTTTTTCTAAAGACTCAACAAGTTTTAGTAAAAACACATCTAGTTTACCACTAGCTTCTCCGGCCTTAATCAAGTTGATATAAACGTTATCAAAAATAGCTGGATATTTTTCAAAGCATTTTGAAAGTGTGATACCACCTTCTAAGCTTTTTCTAACATCTTCAATAATTTCTTTCATTGTTGGATGTTCAATTTGATCTCGAAGCATTCCTAAAACGTTCAAAATTGGCAGTCCTGCCTTAACCATAGTTGCAAACTGCTTAGAAAATATTACCACATCCTCAGGCTTAACTTTTTTCTTACCAAACGAAAAACCGCCACCCTTTTTTTTCTCTTTTTTTGCAGCTTTTTTTTTGGTTCTAACAATGTTTGTTATGATGATTTTTTGCTCTTTAAGTTTAAAATTAGCTTCCTCTTGACTGATAGCCTCGATTTCACCTTCAATATATTTTCCAGCTGATATACCTTTGTATGTAAATGTTTCAGATGACACTTAAATTACTCCATCGACAAGACACGATCATATTCTCTAAAATTAAGGTCTCCAGATAATATCATATCTCTACCCATGTCTTGCATTGTTCTAAATCCTTCTTTGGCTGCTATCTCTTTAAGCTCAGGTGTTGTAGCTTTTCTAAGAATTGCTTCTTTTATTGGCTTAGTTACGTTTAGAACTTCATAAATACCCATACGACCTTTATAACCAGAGTCTTTACATTTAGCGCAACCTTTTCCCTTAGAAACTTTTGCTCTTGATGCTTGTTCGATTGTAAATCCTAATTCTTGTAAAGCTTTTGGACTTGCATCTGGATCTGGTTCTCTACATTCTGTACATGTTTTTCTTGCAAGTCTTTGTGCTAATACCAGTGTGCATGCGGCTGAAATCAAATAATCAGGGGTACCCATATTTTGTAATCTTGTAATAGAACTTGGAGCGTCATTTGTGTGAAGTGTACTAAAAACTAAGTGACCTGTTAGAGCTGCCTTTAGTCCAATATCAACAGTTTCTTTATCCCTCATCTCTCCAACTAGAATTATCTCTGGGTCTTGTCTTAAAAACGATCTAAGTGCTCTGTTAAAATCATAACCAATATCATCTCTAATAGCTACCTGTCCTACTCCATCTAATTCGTACTCAACTGGATCTTCTGCTGTTAGAATATTTAAATGGGGTTGTGAGACTTCTTTTAAAATACTATAAAGTGTTGTTGTTTTACCTGAACCCGTAGGACCTGTAACAAGTATTAATCCTTGAGTTCCATGAATAGCTTTTCTTAAATTTTTCAAATCATTTTCATCAAAATTCAATTGTTCTAAACTAATATCTCCAGCATCTTTGTTTAGAATCCTCATTACTATTCTTTCGTTTGTTGCTGTAGGTAATATGGAAAGACGAAGGTCGACTACTTTGCCATCTATTTTAAAAGGGATTGCTCCATCTTGTGGCAATCTTCTTTCTGCAATGTCTAGTTTACCCATAATTTTAAAACGGGTAACTACAGCTCCATAGTTTGAATGCAGAAATTTTGAAAAATGTTCTTGTTCTTGAAGCATACCATCCAAACGATATCTTACTCTTGATGAAAATCTATAAGGCTCAATATGAATATCTGAAACTCCTGATTTAATTGCTTCAGCTACTACCGCTGTTGAAAATTTTATTACCTCAGACTCGTTTTCTATTGCTTCTATATCTTCTTCTGGTTTTTCATCTAATACTTCAGCGTTTTCATCAACATCATAATCAAATGTTTGAATTTTTTCTTTGTTTTTTTTCTGAATTGATTGAATAGTGGTTTCGCCCTCTGCTAAAAGTTTATCAATAAAATCTGAAATTTGAGAAATTTTTGCTGCATGTAATTCAATTTCCATTTTAGTAATTGTTTTCAAATTTCTCATTAAGCTTAATTTTGAACTATCCGGTATTGCTATATGCAAAACTTTATTTTCTACTTTAAATGGAGCTATAAAATTCATATTAATATAATTTGATGGTAGAACAGATTTAACTTCATCTGCAACTTGCATGTTTGATAAATCTACAATATCAAGAGATTGTTCTTTAACTAATAAGTCTAAAATTTTATCTTCATCTGTTAATTTTAGCTCAAAAACTGCATCAAGTTGTGATTTTTGACCTTCAGTTGAAACTTTTTTAATATTAATTAGATCTTTTCCTGAAATAACATCTTGATCAATTAAAATATTTATAAGGTTAATTTCAGATTCTCTACTTATATTCATTATAAAATTCTTGGTGCTATAAATACCAATAATTCATCTAGGTTATCAGAATTTGATTTACCTTTAAATAGATTACCTATTACTGGCATATTTCCAATTCCAGGTGTTTGACTTTTATTATTAGTTACAACATTTTTCTTAATTCCACCAATTACAACGATATCTCCATCTGCAACTAATAATTTTGTAACAATTTCCATTTTATTAATTGGCGGTTCATCTGATGCCGCAGCTCTGTTAGGAGTGTCATTGTTCACTTGTATTTGAAGCAATACATTCCCATCACCGATAATACTTGGTGTAACTTGAAGTTTTAAAGCTGCTTCCTTAAATGAAGTAGATGTAGTTCCTTCAGATGTTGTTTGGTAAGGAATTTCTTCACCTTGAGTTACAGTTGCAACTTGATTGTCTAAGGTAAATACTTTTGGATTAGATATAGTTTTACCCATACCCATACTTTCAAGAGCTGTTATTTCTGCTTTTAAAACTGCAGATCCAGTTCTTCTCAAAACTCCAATACCACTAGTTGCCCCTGTTGCAGCAAAGTTAGTAATACTATCTGTTGCTGACCCTAAATTTGCAACATCATTTAAGTCAGTGCCATCGGCACTTCCTGAGCTTGCTCCAGAAACACCACCCATGTTTGTACCTCTTCTTAGATAATATCCACCTAGTCTTGTTCCTAATGCTCTTTCAAAATCAGAATTAGCTTCAACAATAAATGCTTCAATTAAAACTTGTTTAGTTCTTACATCTATTTCTTTAATAACTTTATCAACTACATCTAAGTCTTTTTCTTTACCTCTAACTATGATCGATCTTGTAGTTTTTTCCTCAGTAATTTGAATTGGTGAATAAGTATTTTCACCCCCACCAGATTGAGTGAACAATTCTTCAATTGTAGTTTTTGCTTGCGCTGGTGAAATATAATAAAGTCTAAATATCTCAGAATAAATTGGTTCTACGCTATCTTCTAGTTCAACTTTTTTCTTAACCGCTTGAGCTCTTTCAGATTTGTAAGTTTCTTGTTGAGTTAAAGTTTCTGGTGAGTGAATTCTTATTAAATTACTTGCAACATCAACATCAGATGCATAATTTTTCATATCTAACAACGCTTGAAATGCTTTATCCCAAGGCACATCAATTAACTCTGCAGAAATTGCGCCCGCAACCTCATCTCCAACTAATATGTTTATCTCTGCAATTTTACCCATCAAATTCATAGTTTCTTTAAAATCTAAATTTTGGAATTTCAAAGTTACTCTCTGTTTTAGTAATGGAAAATCGTCAGATATAATTAAATAATTTCTTTGAGCTTCAGAAGATATTTTTTTTCTTTTGCCTAATTTTCTAGTATCTCCTTCAACAGGTTTTGGACCTAATTCTAGTGTTTTTGCAATTTCAGATTTTCCAGTTTGTTTTATATTTTTATCTTTGATTAAAGGAGTGTTGTGTTTGAAAGGCTTGTTGTACTTTTGCATATTTTGACAACCATTCAAAATAATTGCAATTACAAACAAACTAATAATTTTTAGAAAATTCTTAGTATTCATCTGCCTCTTGAATCTCACCATCGAAATTTATCATTATATATTTTCCATCTTCTTTTTCAAAAATTGCTTCTGACTCTTTGAAACTCACCCATTTAATTTTATTTTTATTTCCAAAAGCTTGGTTCAAAGTTAAAGTTTTTACTTCGCCTCCAGAATTTACCAATGTAATAAAGGCATTACTTTTTCCCGAAACAAATCCTACAAGTTTAAAGTTATATAAACTCATTTCATCATCTTGTTCCTCTTCAGGAATATTTGAATTTCTATTTTGTCCTTCGTTACCAGCGAATGGATCGTTTAAAGGAACTTCTTCATCATCTTGCATCTCATTTGAAATTTCATTTAATTGATCAGACTTTCCTTGATCTTGGCCGTGGTTATCAGCAATTGCCAATGTTGAAAAAGTTGCAAAGATCAAAAAAATTATAATTTTAAAAAAATTCATCTGGTAATCCTACAATTGTTAACTCTCCTTGAGCAATAATCGCTCCAGTTGAGTCATTCTGTACTACACTTATCGTTTCTTTATCAAAATTTAAACTCTTTTTTGACTTTGCTACGTCTCTTTTAAACTTGATAAAGCCTAAAAAGTTGCCTTTTATCTCATAATCTACAGGGATTTTATAATAAGAAACCATGTTTTTTTCAATAAGCTCAGCTGCCTGCTCTGCTAAACCTTCTTTTAAAACAGGAACTGGTTTTTTCTTTTCAATTTTTGAAATCACTAATCCATTTTTAGCAGCGTATCTACTTAAGCTATTATAAAGATCTTCAACCTCTGCTTTTGAATGGAATAAAGTTGAAGTTTTTTCAAACTCTGGTTTTATTTTTTCGATTTTGCTTTTGAACTGAGCAATCTCATTTTTATATTGTTCAATCTCATCTTGTTTAAGCAATTTATCTTCATGGATGGCTTTTTTCTCATTAACCATTGGATTCAAAATTGCATAATAAATTATTAAAAATAAAATTATCGCTCCTAGACCAATTCCAAACTTAATTAATGTTTTTTTATCAAGTGCTCCGCCTGACAATTTTTCTTTTAAATCTGACATTGTAAGGTTTTTTAAATCCATTACACCTGCTCCAATACACAAGCTATTCTAAAGCCCTTCATTTGCTGTGAACCCTGATCTCCTTGTGGCAAGTTCATACTAGCTAATGATGCTTGAGAAATTAGCTTTTTATTATTTAAGTTCGAAATTAATTTTAAAATATCCTGATCACTAAAAGCTGTTCCTTGTATTACAATCAAATCAGAACCATTATATTCTATAGCATCAAATTTAACTCTTTTAGGAACCGCGGATGCAATTTGAGCTAAAACTCTAAAATTTAATTTTTTATTTGAACCAATTGATTTACTAAGTTCTATAGATTTTAAAATTTTTCCAATCTCTCTTGCATACTTATCTTTCTCTAAAGTTTTTAGTTCATGTTCTTGAACTATTTGATCGTATCCATCTATTTTTTTATTTAGTTCTGATATTTGCCAAAAAGATAAACCAAATAAAATTATGTAGATTGCAGAAACTACACTTACTATTCCTTTAAACGCAAAGTTAGAAAAAGCTTTTGCTTTTTTTTGTTTGATCATTGAGTCTCTGTTAGGTAGTAGGTTTATATTTTTAACAGCTGTAACAAATTTAAAATATCCAAATACATCTAGTTTTCTAAATGCAAGACCCATTACTGTAGAAAAGTATGATCTATTATTGTATCTAGTTTTTTCTGTAAGTTGTGCTGGTATTTTTAAACCTTCTAATGGATCAAAAAGATTAAACCCGGTATTAGTCATTACTTTTCTAAAACTTGATAAATACTCTTCCACATTCTCAAGATTAGAAGTTACTTTTATATTTCTAATTCTTTTTTCATATTTAGTTTCAAAATCTTGAACAGCTTGACGAACTTGTGTCATGTATCTTCTTACAAGTGCATCAATTTCTTCTTGATCGGTACTTGTCTTCAATGTTGATCTATCCTGACCTCTTAAAAATATATCTGTGATAATTGGATTGTTTTCATACAATATCATTATGTAGTTTTCATCTAGACCAAATTCTAAAACAGTTGTTAAATTAGACTCCTCTATTGTTCCTCCAATTTGATTAATTTGGTCAACAGCAGATTTTAGTGCAAAACATTTTACATCAATAATAACGGCATTCATTCCACCTTTTTTTATAATTTCTGTATAGCTGTTGATGTCCGAAAGTTTTGATGCAACAAATAATATTTCCATTGTATTTGCTGTGCTGTCTCTATTTATAACCTGATGAAAAATAGAATAATCATCTAAATTATCTGTAAGCTGAACTAAGTTTTCCCATAAAGAATCTGATTTAATAGCAGTTGCAAGTTCTTCATCTGACATCAAAGGTGCAGTAACCACTCTTATGATTGCGCTTGTAACTGGAATTGCAATTGCAGCATTTGATGTATTTATTTTAGAAGTTTGAATTGCAAGTTTTAATTCATCTGCAACTTTATCTGGATGTTCTAAAACCGATCCCCCTTCTGGAATTCCTTCAAATTTGTGTACAAAAAAACGTTCAAGAACCCATTGGTTCTCTTTATTGTTTGAGATCTGCGATAAACGAATTTCACCTGGTGTTAATTCAACACCAACTATCTCTTCACCTTTAACAGATGATTTTCCTAATCTATTTTTTAAAAACTTTGAAAAAAAACCCTCTTTCTTTTTTTTATCTCCTCCAGGCGTTGGAGCTGGAGCTGGAGCTGATGCAGCGTCTTTTTTTTTAAATAAATTTCCGAAAGGATTTTTCATAATTTATAATTCAATTCGAATTGAATATACTCAACTTTTGGTAGAAATAAATAAACTAGTATCCAAAATGGGTATAAAATCAATTTTGATAACAATTTTTGAGTGATTTATAGTATCAATACAAGCTATGTTTGAAAAATTAGAAGATCTTGCACAAAATAATAAAAAAATATCTGACTTTCATATTAGAGCAGGTTCGCCTCTTGCTTATAGAGCAACAGGTGAAATTATAAAAGTTAAAGAGGTAATGGTTACAGCTCAAGATTTGAAAGATCTTCTTTCAATGAATTGTAATGAAACAGAATTAGAAAAATTTGAAACAACACATGAATTAGATACTGCGGTTACTTTAAGTGGTCTAAGATTTAGAGCAAACTTTTACAAAACTATAAATGGACCTGCGTGTGTATGTAGAAGAGTTGAGAGTAAAATTCCTGATATGGATCAGTTTAGTTTACCACAAGCTCTTTATGATATTGTAGATTTTCATAAAGGTTTAGTTTTAGTAACAGGTCCAACAGGATCAGGTAAATCAACTACGCTTGCTGCAATTGTAAATGAAATTAATAAAACAAGAACTTCAAATATTATAACAGTTGAAGATCCAGTCGAATTTATTCATACAGACAATCAAAGTATTATTTCTCACAGAGAAGTTGGAAAACAAACTCAATCTTTTGCTGCTGCTTTAAAAGCTGCATTAAGGGAAGATCCTGATGTTATTTTAGTTGGAGAGATGAGAGATCTTGAAACAATAAGTTTAGCACTGACAGCTGCTGAAACGGGCCACTTAGTTTTTGGAACATTGCACACTAGTGGTGCTCCAAGTACAATTAATAGGATTATCGATGTGTTCCCACCAGAACAACAAGAACAAATCCGTGCACAAATTTCAACTTCATTAAAGATGGTTGTAACCCAAAGACTTCTTAAAACAAAAGATGGACAAGGTCGTTGTGGTGCATTTGAAATAATGAAATGTACTCCGCCAATTCAAAACTTAATCCGTGAAGCAAAGATTCACCAAATCCCTAGTATCATGCAAACAGCAGTTAGAGATGGAATGATAACAATGGATAAATCTTTAGAGGAATTGATTAAGTCAGGAAAAATAGATCCAAGTGCAGCAAAAGCAGGACATTAAAGGTTTTACACTTTTAGAATTAATTGTTGTAGTTACAATTGTAGCAATTGTATCGGCAGTTGGTTATCCAAATTTTATGGATTGGAGAAAAGACCGAGAAGTAAGATTGGCAGTTGAAAAAGTTTCTACAATGTTAAAATCAATTAATACACAAGCGCAAAGAGGTAACTTTGCAGTTGTACAATTGTATGTTCAAAAAAGTGGTAGTGATAATACTATTTTTTATTCAAGAGGAATTAATCAAGAAACTGAAGCAACTATTACAAACACGCCAGGACAAAGCATAAATTGTTTATATAATCAAAGTTATTGGAGAGATAACAACAACCAGGTAGAAAATTTTACCTTGGAAGTTCAAACGCAAATAGATCCAATTGGTACTGTTTGTTTTTCAAAAGATACAAGACATTATTTAGCAGAAGGAAAGTTAAAACAACCTCAAACAAATTTATCCGTTGATGGAAGATTAATTAATAATTACTTAATAATTTGTTCAAGTGGTACAACATGTCCATTGTCTTCTGGATGGAAAGATCCAACTTACTTGGTAGAATGGAATAGATTTGGTAACATTGCAAAGTATAAATGGAGTGAAAAAAGAAATGCTTGGAATAGGATTTAAAAAATTTGGATTTAAAAAATCTGAAAAAGGGATGACTTTGTTAGAAGCTCTTGTTTCAACTGCTATAGTTGGAATAGGATTTATAGCTATATTTCAAATGGTTAATTATTCTGTAAGATCTATTGGTATTTCAGGTGAAAGAACTAAAGCCACATTTTTAACAGGCATGGCTGCAGAAGATGTAATATCAGAAAAACATTCAACTTCTCCAACCACAGACGTTAAATTAATGGATTATTTACTTACAAAACAAAGTAAAGATGCTGACAAAAACGCATGGAGAATGGGATCATGTTCATCTGGAACAACCACCACTGGTACTCCATCTAATGCAACAGAGGCTAAATTTAGAAAATGGGATGATCGTTTTTCAACAAGAAGATTAAGTTGTGCAGGTACTAATGTTACTCAGGATATAAAATATCTAAAAGTTTTTGATATTTGCAATAACAGTGCGTCTGGAAACAGTTGTAAATTTAATAACACACAAAGATACGGCAACACAGGTATCTATGAAAAATGGTATTTAGGTAAAATGGAAGTAAACGTAAGTACTGGAGGTGGTAAGCCTAAGAAAAAATATTTATATTTTCAAATTCACTAATGAAAAAAAAATTAAGTTCAATTGCTGGTGTTACTTTAATTGAAATTTTAATTGGTATTTTAATTTCAGTGGTAATGATGGCTGCAATGTATACTTCTTATTCAGTTGTTAATAGCACCTACTCACAAGTTTCTGATAGAGCAAAAATATCTTCTGCTGGAAGAGATGTGGTAGGTATGATGTTAAGAGAAATTAGAAATGCTGGATATAAATATTTTAATGATAATATTACACAAACCGATGAACTGTTCCCTATCATTATTACAAAAAGTTCTAACTTTACTACTTCGTGTGATAAACTAGAAATTGTTTATGGTGATGTAGATTATAATCAAAACAGAAATCCAAAATATGAATATGAAAGATATAAAATTACTTACGAGTGTAAAGCATCTACAATTCCAGATAAGTCTGCCCCTCCATCGACTGGGAACAAATATCCCCCAATAAAAGCATTCGCACTTTATAAGTCGCAAGTTGCGTGGGATAAAAATTCAAAAAAATGGAAAAATCCTAAAACAGATAATAATAATAAAACATATGATGAAGAAATTGTTTTAGATTATGTAAGTGATTTAGTTTTTAATGCAGTTGATGATCAAGGTTTGTTAATTAATCCACCTCCAACACCAACCAATGCTAATAAAGATAAACTCTTAAATATAAAAATTGTTGATATTGCATTATCTATTAGATCTTCAAAAGAATTTTTTAGAACTTCAAGACTAAGAGAATTACTTGCAATGACAGATAAAAACAGAAATCAAAAAAATACAGATAAGTATTTAAGAGATACTATTGTTGTTTCTGCTCATGCTAGAAATTTAGGATTACAATGAGAAATAATAACGAACAAGGTTTTGCTTTAGTCTTATCATTAGTTTTAATGTTGGCTATGTCTTTAATGGGAGGAGCCTTGATCGTAATTTCTGCGGGTGATCATAAAAGCAATAATACCAGTGATGAATACCAACAAACTTTTTATGTAGCTGAAACTGCATTATTAGAAGGTGAGAAATATGTTCTTAATCAGTTTTTAGGACCGTGGAACACATCTAATCATAAAAGAGATTTAACAAAAAGAAATTTACCAGCAAATAGTACTACTCTTTTTAGAGGAAACATGACAAGAAAAAACTACATTCCAGCGGATAGATTTTATTTTAATACGAAACAAAGTTGCTTTGCTAGTTTTAAAGATTTAGACCGAACTTCCATTAAAGTTGTTGCAGCTGAAAGCTGGAATTTTGGGGATGTTATCAGAGATAGTTTTAATGCTGCTAGTACAGACGAAAAACGTGAAGCTGAAAAATTAAAAGGTTATTATTATGAGTATTTTATAACAAGAATTGGCGCAGCTCCATTTAGAGGTTATGGCTCAAGTATTAAAAAAGAGGCAACAGATACAGGAAATGATGGAATGGCGTATAGAATTTATGGTTGCGGCATTAGAGCCTCCGGACATGAATATGACAGTAGAAATTCACAACATTCTGTCAAAAACAATAGAAGCCTTATAGTTGGCCTAGAAAGTACAATAGTTCTTCCAAAATAAGCAAATTTTTTCGAATAATCTTAAAAATTATTCGTCTATATAGAGAAATATTTAAATAATAAACCTATAATGGCCAGTTAATAACTTAATTATAAGCTAATTTTTGCTTAAGTTATAAAGAATTGTTAAAATTAGAATAATGAAAAGTATTTTAAAATCTCTACTTATACTCTTTATATATATTGTTCCTGTAAACGCTGCTTGTGATTTTATGGCCAACATTGGCGAAAC
>Ga0160423_10001222_pt1 | contig 21503 bp, 21 predicted proteins | sample CRUFie14St8metaG_FD_108191 | JGI IMG/M metagenome (GOLD analysis project Ga0160423, IMG submission 108191) | Marine microbial communities from the Costa Rica Dome - CRUD Field 142mm St8 metaG | ecosystem: Environmental > Aquatic > Marine > Oceanic > Photic zone | place: Costa Rica: the Eastern... | reverse complement strand
CATGTTGCAGGTAGTCTGTGAATTGAGCGCCATAGCCGTGAGCCCGTCCAATGCCAACGCCCCGCTGGCCCATGGGAGCGTAACGGGCTTGACGAATCACTCTTGCTGCATGGGAGCTTGAGTTTACCTGTGGAGCAATAATGCCGCTGACTCCCAGATCCAGCGCGCGCTTGATGGATGCTTCTTCGGCGACAGGTACTCGTACGATGCAGGGAATACGATGGCCAACAGCTTGCAAAATTTGAGTCAGATGCCCCAAGTCAAGGGCTCCATGTTCGGCGTCAATGAACAGCCAATCGTAACCCGCCTCGGAGAGAATCTCCGCGACTGCCGGACTGGGTAAGGAGACAATGCTTCCATAAAGAGTTTCACCCTTTCGAAGCTGAGGGCGGATGGAGGGTGTCATCCAAGAAATATAGACGGGGTTCCTATCTTGCCGCAAGCCATGCATTGCTGGTCAGGAGGCTTGAATCTGGTTGGAAGCAAGAGTCGGCTGTGGTTCAATGAACGAATGAAGCCTAGCCGTCTGTCTGCAGTATGGATATCTCTATGCGCTTTGTTGGTCATGCCTTTGGGGGTCTCCCAAGTGAGGGGAGCCTCCTCCCAACAGCCCAACATTGTGTTGATCATTTCGGACGATCAGGCGTGGACTGATTATGGATTCATGGGACATGAGTTGATCCGGACTCCCCATCTGGATCAGCTGGCTGCGACAAGCGTAATCTTTGATCGAGGCTATGTGCCTACGGCTCTTTGTCGGCCATCCTTGATGACCCTGGCCACTGGACATTATGCCCATCGCCATGGAGTCACAGGGAACGATCCATCTCCCAAATACGTCAAGCAAGGATCGGCTCTCTATCAGGAAAGGCGGGCCCAATTGATTGGTTACCTTGATCGCTTTGAAAGCCTGCCTCAGCGTCTCCGGCAGCTGGATTACCTGACCCATCAAAGCGGCAAGTGGTGGGAAGGCTCTTATGCGGATGGTGGATTCACCCATGGCATGACGCGAGGGTTTCCGCAGCCGGGTGGCCGGCATGGGGACGATGGGCTGAAAATCGGTCGAGAAGGGCTCCAACCCATTGAGGCCTTCGTGGATCACGCAATGGAAGAGGAAAAGCCTTTCTTCCTTTGGTACGCTCCCTTTCTCCCTCACACGCCTCACCAACCTCCTGAAAGGCTTCTGGCTCATTATCGAGATCGAGTGGATTCTATTCATCTTGCTCGATATTACGCGATGTGCGAATGGTTTGACGAAACCTGCGGACAGATGATGAAGATGATCGGTGACAAGGGTTTGGAGAACAATACCCTGGTGGTTTACGTGACAGACAATGGCTGGATCCAGCACCCTGAGCGCAAAGGCTATGATCTAAAGTCCAAGCAGAGTCCCTACGAGGCAGGGGTCAGGACACCGATCATGTTCCGATGGCCGGGTTATCTCAAGCCTTCTCACCGATCTGATTTGGTCAGTAGCATCGATATCTTCCCAACGTTGTTGGCTGCTGCCGGAGGCGAGCTACCGGGGGATCTTCCCGGCTTGGATTTGATACCTTCCTTGAAAAGTGGTCATCCTCTTGCCAGAAAACAAATCTTTGGAGAAGGGTTTGCTCATGATATTGCAGATATCGAAAACCCAGAAGCCTCCTTGCTTTATCGTTGGACCATTCGGGATGAATGGAAATTGCTGCTCACGTATGATGGGGAGATCAATCGTTATCAAAGTACGCATCCGCAGGCCGAGAAAGGACCACAACTATTTCATCTGCGTGTCGATCCTCATGAAAAGCGCAATGTCGCCGATCTGTATCCCGATCAGGTGCAGACAATGGTTGAGAGTCTGGCCCAATGGTATTCTGTCATGGAAAGACAAACCCTGACACGCACTCGTTGAAATTGTTGAGGGCCACCACGGGAACCAGGTTTTTTGTCGTAGACGCTCTGAAGAGGTCGGGCCGGTTTCGCGAGACAATCCAAGCATACCTATGAACGCTTTCAACAATCTTCAAGCGGTGGATTCCGGAGTTCAGTCTCTTGTCGAAGGGGCTCTCCAGGAAACAGGGGGGTTGCTTCGGTTGGCTCCCTGCTGGGTGCCTCGGTTTCATCTGCAGCCTGGGTTGCGCCTGAAGCTGCATCCAGATGATGTCTATGCCTTCGGGGCCCATCGCGGAGGGATTGACGAGCGCTGGTTTTCTTCGACAACCGAGGCAGCCAATGAGGGGCGAGTCCATGATTAGGGTTTGAGCTATGTTGTCTTTCACGGAAAGCGACTCACTCTGCGGCAGGCGGTTTCAGAGTGCGGGGCCGCGCTGGTGGGGGAGCGTCTATGGGAAACCTATGGGCGTTGGCCGGTCTACTCCAAATTGTTCGACAACATGGGGCCCATACCCCACCACATGCATCAGAATGAAGAGCAAGCTGCTTTGGTGGGGCAGGAGTGTAAGCCAGAAAGCTATTATTTCCCACCCCAACACAACCACGTAGGAAACCGTTTTCCTTACACATTTTTTGGGTTGGAGCCGGGGACCACCAAGGATCAGGCGCGGAAATGTCTGTCGGACTGGAACAAGGGAGACAACGGTATTCTGGATCTTTCCAAGGCCTACCGGCTAAAACCCGGCACCGGCTGGTTGGTCGGTCCCTGCATTCTTCATGCCCCTGGCTCGCTCTGCACTTATGAGCCCCAATGGGGAAGTGATGTCTATGGCATGTATCAGAATCTTGTGGAGGGCCGCTTCATACCTTGGAATCTGCTGGTCAAGGACATGCCTCAGGAGAAGCACCAGGATCTCGATTACATTGTGGAACAATTGGATTGGGATGCCAACGTCGACCCCTCATTCAAGGACAACCATTATCTGGAACCCATCCCGGTTGCTGATACCTCTTCGGAGGGTTATCTGGATCGATGGATCGTTTATGGCAAGATTCGTTCCAAACAATATTTCACTGCCAAGGAATTGATCGTGGATCCGGGCGTCCGATGCAGGATTACCGACCAAGGCGCTTACGGGTTGGTCTGCACCCAAGGGCAGGGGACCATCAATGGTCAGTCTCTGAACAGTCCCAAAATGATCCGTTTTCAGGAGCTCACCGAGGACGAGTATTTCTGCGCTGAGCAAGGGGCTAAGCAAGGGTTGGTATTCGTCAACACCAGTTCGACCGAACCCCTGGTATGTCTTCGCTATTTTGGCCCCGAAGTTCACCCTGAGGCTCCGCAAATAGGTGCCTATCAAAAGCTCTAAGCGACAGGTTCCTCCGGAGTAGCCGGCTTAGGCGACGAGGTGCTACGCCAGGCAGATGAGGTCTCATTCAATTCTCGAACGGTTTGTGAAAACCGTAACCTTAGAGCTCACTTCTTAGCTTGTCTTAACCGCTTGATGCGGAGATTTCGGTAGTGCACCTCATCCTGATGGTCCTGCAGTAAGACGTGCCCCATGTGGCGATAACCAAAATCCTTCACATTCTTGAATTTACTTCCTGCAACCGCTTCTAGCACGCGCTCACTGCCCAAGGTGTAATGTAGAACCATGATCCCGTTGAGCCAGTGCTCAACCTTCTGTCCCCGGACCAGGATGCGACTTTGATTGAAGGAGCCGACGGGCTGGATTACCCGATTGCTTGCCGGAAAGACATCGTAGAAAGCCGCTGTCTGCCATTTGAGCCCCCTCAGTGCATCCGGATGCTTGGAATCATCGATGATCTGATACTCGTGCCCAATGGCCCCACCACGTTCTTCCATGATGAAATACTTGACCCCGCTGTTGGCGCCTGGGGCGACTTTCCACTCCCACTGAAAATCAAATTGGCCAAACTTGGTTTTGGTGATGATGTCTCCGCCACCTCCCTTGCTGATGTGTTTAAGGCAGTCGTTCTCAATGATCCAACCTTTGGAGGGGAAGGCATCTTTTTTGAAACCTTTCCAGCTCATGGTGTTCTTGCCATTGAACAAGTTGACCCATCCAGCTTCTATCCAAGCCTTGTTCAGCGTGTTGACCTTGCGATTGGTTGGCAAGACCTCGGGTTCGGGGAGCGCGCGAATCTGGATCTTCTTGAACCATACTTCGTCCTGATGATGTTGGAAGACAATGTGGCCCTTCTTGTTTTTGGCAAACCGGTCATGGTTCGCAAATTTGCTCTTCGCAATCAATTGATCCACCCCGAAGCTATCCAGTGCGCAGGCAACGACTTTTTGCCCGTTGAGCCAGTGTTCGACATGGTTCCCTGATAGAACGATCCTGGACTGGTTGATCTTGCCGGCTGGATTCAGGGAAACACCTTTTGCATGAATCAGGTCATAGAGATCTGCGACGCTGTGAGGGGCACCCTCGTCCTGATTGCCGTCATGGGCACTGTCCAGAATCTGGTATTCAAGGCCGGTGTGCCAAGGCTGACTCCCTTCTTCGCTCACTCGGTAAATCACGCCACTGTTGGCTCCTTGGGTGGCGATCCAATCGAAGACCAATTCGAAGCTTTGATATGTTTTTTTGGTGATGAGGTCTACCGGGGTTGCCTTTGGATTGGTGCGAAGGGTTCCATCGATCACGTTCCAAGCCTGCGATGGGAAAAGATCCTTTTGATAGGCTCGGAAAGCATCAGTGGAATGGCCATCGAAAAGAGTTTCCCACTCTCCTGCCTTGAGGGTCGATGAGAAAAGGGCCAGCAGGAGGATCAGGAAAGGCATGAGGAGCGAAAGTCGGTTCGGTTTCATAAAGTTGTTCAATGGTTGAGTGGCGATGGGGGATACACTAAGAGTCGCGGTTTTGGGCTGCAACTCTTTAATGGATTGCGGGTTGGGAGGGGTTGAAAGGGACGGTTTAACTATCGCAAAACTAGCAGTTGCTGGATCCCTGCTCCGAGCTTTACCAAGGCAGGGTAGGACCTTTGGCGGAGCCTAAACCAATGAGATCACCTGGAAGTCAGTCTCACCGTGTCGATGGGTGGATCGTGCCCAAAAGCTCAAGCCGGATCCTCCATCGGAGGATGCGGGGAGATTTGTCTTCTGAGTTTGGGGATTTCGCGCTCCAGGAGGGATTCCATGCGACGAATGGATCGCCTCAGGGAAAATAAATTGGGAATGCTCTGTGGCGGTAGGATCGTGAAGGTTTTCCGCGTGGTCGACCGCATGCCGGACCACATGGCTTGTAGATCGCCCCGATCTTGCAATGCCAGTTCATGGCGAAAGGTGTCCGCATAGAGTGTGTCCAAAAATGCCCATTCCTCCAGTTTGGATGTGAATTGTTTTCGAAGCCATTTGCCGTATCCCCAGGCGGCGATGGTGGCAAGCAGGCCAGCAGTCCCTACGCCGGCAGTGACCTCCCAGCCAGGCCACGTTTGTGTGGCTCCCCACGTGGCTAGCACTCCGGCCAGGAGAATGGACAGACTTATGAATCCCCATTTGAACTGAAGCTTGCGGTATTCCAGTTTCACCGTGCTGCAGAGCTTGGCATGCAGGATCAATTTCTTGGTGGCCTGAAGGAGATCGCTGACCAGATTGTCTGCGCGGCGGGTGGGTGTGCGATGGATCTCCTGGATGACTTCCTCTCGAGACTGATCAAAATCGTTGAGAGGAACGCCCAGACTTCCATGAAGGGTTTCTTGTGTGCGTTGTTCGGGAAGGTAGATGTTGTAAATGTGCGGGATATCCTTGGTTCGGATGGCCTTGGAAAGGTTCCAGCTCAACGTGCCATAGGTTCGAGCGAAATCCCGAATGTTTTGAAAAAGATCCACCTTGTTCAGAATGATGAGTAACTTGTATTCCAAGCCTGCCAGCGTCTGAGTGAGAATACCCATGGTTTCGGCGGTGGTGCCGGGTTTGTCGGGGTCGAAAAAAAACAGAATCAAGTCGGATTTTTCTGCGAAGAATCTGACACCAGCAGCAAAGTCGTATTCTCTAGTGTTTGCCGCCCCAATCGCATCAATCATTCCTGGGCTGTCGATCAAGGCGAAGGATGTGAGCAGCTGATTGGGGATGGTTTTGAGTTTGAGTCGATTCAGAAAGGCGGGCCCCAAGCGTTCGAGGTTTTTCCAGGGGAGGGCCGGATGACTGGTTACGGTATGGCCATCCAGGGATTCTCTCTGCGATCCATTAGTGATAATGGTGAAGCCATCATCGGTCGGCGCCAACCCTGTCTTCTGGATGTCTTCTCCCAGCAGATGGTTGATGAAGGACGACTTGCCCGATGAGTGGTTCCCTAGGCACAGAACACTTGGGAAACCGGCTGGTTCTCTTGCCTGGACAGGGAGCTCAAAGGAGAGTTTCTCGGCGATCGGGCGCAGGGCCTGATCATAGGTGTCGATGACTTTTTGGCTGATTTGGAGATCTTGACTCATGCTGAATACACCCTCGTTGGGGTGCGGGGACCATCCATTGTTGGTCATGCATTATTTGAGGCGCAACGTAGCCTCGACCGGATAATGGTCTGAAGGATAGCGCCCTCTTTCCTGGGTGTAGTTGATGTTTGCATGGAGGGTCACAAAATCGTCTGAGTGAAGGATCCAATCAATGCGCTTGCCGGCTCGGTGTCCCACCCAACGGGAAAAGGAAGCTTCGTCATCCATGGGTGCGGGATGAATCACTCGATAGGCATCGATCAGGGGAGTTCCTTGCGGTTGGGTTTTCTTGCAAAGTGCGGCATAGGGATCTCCTTCCTCGGTTGTGTTGAAGTCTCCTGTGAGAATGACAGGGTATTGGTCCATGATCGTGTTCGCCCTCTTCCGAATCAATTTGGCAGACTCGAGTCTGGCCTGATTTCCTCGATGATCGAAGTGGGTGTTGGCAAAGATGAACTCCCTTCCGCTGGGTGATGTTTCTTTGAGCAGTACCCATGAGAGCATACGTGTAAGAGATGAATCCCAACTCACGCTTCCAGGTATTTCGGGTGTTTCGCTTAACCAGAAATGACCTGAATCCAGTAATTCAAAACGCCCTTGTCGCCACATAAGGGGAACGTATTCTCCTTTCTCCTGACCATCATCGCGCCCCACGCCGTGGAAACCGTAACCTTTTAGATTTTTTTGGAGAAACTCCGCCTGAAATTTCAGGACCTCCTGGTAGCCGATCAGGTCAGGACGGGCGCTCTGTATTGTTTCCAAGACTAAATAATCCCGGTGCTTCCAGCTGTTTTCGCCGTCGTTGGCGGCGCCGTAGCGGATGTTGAAACTCATGACCTTGACAGGTGCTTGGCGGTCCGCCGCATGAAGCGCAAAAGTCGCAGTAAGCAGGAACCACGCCCAAAGAGCGGGCTCGATCATCGAACGTTTTTTGAGAAGTGATGTTATCATCGTAAATGGTTGGGTCTTGAATCAGTTGTCATTTTTTGGCGGTCGGCCTTTTTCAAGCCTTGAGGTCTTTGCATGCTTCCAGGGCCAAGCGGTAACTGTGGGAACCAAACCCGGCGATTTGACCAGCGCATACGCTCGCGATCATGGAAGTGTGCCGAAAGGTTTCGCGAGCATGAATATTCGAAAGATGCACTTCAATCGTGGGCAGCTCAGCGGCTGAAATTGCATCATGCAAGGCGATACTTGTATGGGTGTAGGCCCCCGCATTGAGGATGATGGCATCGAAATTTCCTCTGGCCTGCTGGATCCAGGTGACCAATTCGCCTTCATGATTGGATTGCCGGCAATCGATGGACATGCCATCCGCTGCGGCTTGATCCTGAAGCGATTGATGGATGTCCTCAAGACTGCTGGCTCCATAAATGCCCGGCTCGCGGAGGCCTAGCATATTCAAGTTGGGGCCACTGAGACACAGAATCTTCATGAAAGTTTCATAACGACAACCCTGCAGCCTGTCGATGATGGATTTAATCTGCTGGAGCCAGGGCCACGGGTTCGGTAATCAAAGGAAGTTCCCACCGTTTTTCTCCATCCAGAGTGAAGGCGTAAAGTGCTCCAGAGAAAGTTCCGATAATGGCGTACTGGGCTTCAGGCCAAATCATCAGGCTCGAAGCGGGTTGGCGCATGCGATGCAGCACTTTTTCTCTACCTGTGTTGGAAGACTGGGCCCCCGAATGCGCCTGCAGTTCGCTGTATCGATAAAAGTCGCCCCTCTGATTGATGGCATAAAGTCGGGAGGATGCCTTGTCCTAGGCAAGGTCCACCAAACTGTAGGCATGATTTCGACCAAGATCATAAAGACGCTCTGCTGAAGAACGCTCCCATACTTTGATGGTTCGATCATTGCCAGCGCTGATCCATAGCCCCACATCTCCATGGATGGCCAGGGCCATGGCTGGGGCCGTATGACCTTCCAGCCAATCATGCTCGCGGTAGGTGTCCGATTCCCATAGCTTGATGGTATGATCGGCTGAGGCAGTGATCCAATAACTACCGTCCCCTGTCTCCACACAGTCGAATATCTCATCCTTGTGTGCCTGCCAGGTGAACAATGGAATCCGCCTCTCCAAATCAAAGAGATGCATGTTCCCGGACCATCCCGGCATTCTTTCGCACGCGATTAAACGTGTCTGATCATGACTAATCATCAGCTGGGTGATGCGCCCCAGCAGTCCATCGGTGATTTCGTCCAGTACTTCGCCCGTGTGAGTATCCCAGAAAAGCATGCGTCCAAAGCCGCCAGTGATCCACTGGTGGCGGTCGCTGTCCATTGCCAGAGAGCGTATGGCATCCTTGTGGGGGGTGATGAGGCGCTGCATGTTTGGACTTTCCTTGTCCAGTTCCACAATGGCCAAATCCGATCCCAGGGTGGTGATCATTGTGGAATGCTCCGATGCCAGTGCCATGGAAAGAACCGGATGGTAATCTTTGGGTAATGGCTCCAGAAACCAGGATGCAGCCTGTTTTGACTCCGTGGCCCGCAGTCGTTGCTCATCCCATGGCATGCTTTCAGCAATCCACTGCGTGAGGGTTGTGATGGCTTCATTGCTCAACTGGCCTTCGGGAGGCATGTGGGATTCACTTTCCGCCGGAAGGGTTTCCAGTAGGAAGCTTTCGGAAGGGTTTCCCGGGATCGCCACGGGGCCAGAATCGCTTCCTTCGAGGAGGCATTCCCTGCTTTCCATGATCAGCCCTCCTTTGGCCTTGTCGGCCCGATGACAAGGAAGACAGTGCTCACGGATGAGATCCATGGCGTTGGAGTGGTTTGAAACGGTGGCCCCTTTGATGTGGAAGGATCAAACCAGTGCGACGCAGGTCGCCACCAAGGTGAAGGGGTAGCGCCATGGGCATCCTCGCCACCCTTTGCCGTAGGCTGAATGTTTGAGGTCAGAGAGCATGCCGTCTAGTTTTTTTGGGGATTTCGCTGTCCACCCTTTACGGAATCAGATCCTTTTTTTCACGTGGGGGTCAGGTTAGTCATCAAAAAATCCTGCCAAGTTCAGAAAAGCCAATTTTCAAACGGCAAGAGAAGAACATTGAGCTGTTCCTTCCATTGATCCTTGAAGGGTTCCGGCAGGAACATCCATAGAACGGCTGCAAGGGCAATATAGGGACCAAAGGGCAGCCTGCTGGACCATTCTCTCTTTCCAATGCAAATCAGAAGGATCCCAAGTACCGCCCCAATCATCGAGCTCACCATCAGGGAAAAAAAAGTCGATTGCCAACCCAGAAATGCCCCAATGGCGGACATGAATTTGACATCCCCGAAGCCCATGGCTTCCCGAGGGAGCGTGATGGAGGAACACCAGGCCTCAATGTGATCCATTTCCTCGGGGTTGAAGCGCTCACCATCAATCTCGAGCCGAGTGGGGGATAACTTGAAATGTACTCCGGCGTAACATCGGTCGACCAATTCCAAGCGACTGGCCTCTAAATCAATATGATCCGACTTCCGATAAAAGATCTCTTCATAGGGAATGGTTTCCTGGGGGAGCACAAGGGCGGTTTCAGTGAAGATCAACCTTGATTCTTCCGTCAGAGTGACCTCCACTTTTCCAAACATGACTTTTCCCAAGCGCACGATTGCATACACCAGAAGCCAGCCGACGGTGGCTCCCATGAAGCTCCATTTGAAGGCCTCCAGACGTCCTTGCGAGCCGTGAATTTCCGGGAAGATGACCGCGTAGGTCAGCCCCGCCACAATCCCCCCCAAAGTGACCTCATCGGGGATGATGAAATGCTCAAAATCAATCAGCGTGGCCACCAGTAGGGCTGAAAGGATTGTGGCATAGGCAATCGCAAGAGGCGTGGATTGGGCCCCGACGATACACCAGCAGGCAACAAACATGCTGCCTGTCAGCGCCTCCAATGCGACATATCGAAATGCAATGGGCTCTTGGCATTGGCGGCATCGACCTTGCAGCCATAACCAGGAAAGGATGGGCAGGTTGAGATACCATGGAATACGATATTGGCAGCGGGGGCAGTGTGAAGAGGGGGTGACGACGCTGACTCCCAGAGGCATGCGATGCACGCAAACGTTCAAAAAGCTTCCGACCATGCTTCCAAGGATGAACCAGCAGGCGGACCAAAAGTGAACCGGCAATTCTCGCCATTCGTCTAGTGACATGAGTTGGGTCATGCGAGCAGCAGAGGTTTTCTTTGCGTGGCTCAGGACTGTGTGTCCAGGTGGCTGCAAAGGGCCTTTCTCATGGTATCTACGGGAGGAGCCTGGCCCGTCCAGATTTCCAGGGCGGCTGCCCCCTGATAGAGCAACATGCCAAGGCCATTGGATGTGCGGCATCCGGCTTCATGGGCCTTTTTGAGAAACGGCGTTTGAGTGGGTTGGTAAATCATGTCGTAAGCATGAGAGGCCTGTCCAAGATTCAAGGCTTCCGGATCGAAGGGGAGCCCATTGTTTGTCTTGAGGCCCAGTGAGGTTGCGTTCAGGACTAAGTCGATCTTTTCATCCGCATTCGGATAATCCGTGGCAACCCTAAGCTCGGGAAAAGCGCCTCGCAGCTCCTCTGCAATGGCCATGGCCTTGCTGGCTGTTCGATTGATGAGGTAAAGGGACTCCACCCCACTTTCCGCCAGTTTGAGAGCCGCAACCCGTCCAGCGCCACCTGCGCCAAGCAAAACACACTGCGACCCGTTCAAGGAAAGCCCCAGGTCCTGGGTGATGGAAGTGGCAATGGCATCTGCATCGGTATTGAAACCCACACTTCGGATGGTATGGAAGGCATTGGGGTCTTCAGCCTGACCCAAGGGTACCCATTCCTCATCCGAATCCTTCCCTTCAAAACGGACGGTGTTGACTGCTCCCCACTTTCTGGCGCTTTGGTCGAGCAGGTCCACCCATTCCAAGGCTAGTAGCTTATGCGGAACAGTGAGGTTCAATCCGACATACCTCATGCTTCGCGTCCCTTCCAAGGCTGGAACAAGGTGTTCAGGAAGGACGTCAAAGGCCAGGTAGCGCCAATTGAGTCCAAGTTCATCCAGGCCCGCATTTTGCATGGCGGGTGAAGCGGAATGCCCCACAGGATGGCCAAATACGGCGCAATATTGAGTCGAAGCGTTCAGGGTATGTGTCGTGTGGTAAGCCACTGTCGGTCTTTATAAGGGGCAAGGCATCAAAAAGAACGACTTATTTTGCGTTGATTGTTCGGAGCATTGTTTCCATTGTGGCGAACCATACCAACGATGGCCTGATTGCGAGTTTGGATGGTTGCATAATCAGCCTTAGACACAACGATCATGCCTCTAGCAACCTGTTATTCCGCCTCCATCGATGGCATCTATGCCCAAAAAGTGGGCGTTGAAGTGCACATCAGAACCGGAACGCCTTCCATGGTGATCGTCGGATTACCGGATGTGGCCATTCGAGAATCCCGCGATCGAGTCAGTACGGCTCTCCTGACGCTCGATTTTGCCATACCTAAAGGACACATTACCATCAATTTGGCACCAGCCGATGTCCAAAAGGAGGGACCTAGTTTCGACCTTCCCATGGCTTTGGGAGTGCTTGCGGCAAGCGGGCAACTGGACGCGAAATGCCATGAGAAGGTCATGTCTCTGGGAGGATTGGCACTCGATGGTCGGATTCGGCCGGTCAAATGGGTGTTGTCCATGGCCTTTTTGGCCCGCGGGATCGGATGTGAAACCATGCTCATACTATCGAAGAATGCGCTGGAGGCTTCCCTGTTAGAGGGCTTGGAAATCCTTCCAGTAAATCATCTTCGTGAAGCGACCTACATGTTTTCCGGCCAGAGGAAACCCAATACGATCGAACGTTTGCATCAGGAGCAGTCACCATTTTCTCAAGATGCGTTAGCAGGCTTTATTTCCTGTAACGCCATGATGAGTCGCAGTGCCTTGAAGATTTTCTGTCCTTTAGATGCCGAGGGGCAGGCCTTGATGCCTAAAGCGTATGATCACTGGGGGGGCAGTGGTCGGGTCTACAACCGACTTTTCAGGCTGGCTCGCACGATTGCCGACCTGAAATCTTCCAGCGACATTCGAGCGCCCCATCTGATGGAGGCCCTTCAGTATCGCGGTGTGATCGATCGATATCTTGGTTGATAGGACGAGGAGGTGAATTTGACTTGCCTTTTTTCGTGTTCCTACCATTGGTGGTGCGCTTGATGGGTTTGATTCATTCCATGCTTACTCGCTTTCATCATCGTTGCTGGCATCCAGCGACTCCCTGGCGTCCGGAAAAGTTTCCTTTCTTTTATGGATGGGTGATTGTCTTTGCCGCCACTCTAGGAATGGTTTTCACTATTCCTGGTCAAACCATGGGTTTTAGCGTGTTTACCGAAATCCTCATGAAAGAGCTTCAACTTTCTCGGGTTCAATTGAGTGTGACTTATTGTCTGGGGACTGTGCTCAGTGGTGTGATGCTGCCCATGATCGGGCGATGGATGGATCGTTGGGGAGAGCGCAAAATGAGTGTTGTGGCTACTTTGTCGTCTTTTCTCATCCTTTTGTTTTTGAGTGAGGTGGTCCACGTGACCCAAAAGGTGATGCTTTGGATTCCCGGTCTAGGACACACCTGGGTTGCTTTCCTGGCCATGACCGTTGGCTTTTTTTTGATCCGACTTTCTGCTCAGGGTGCACTGTCCATGGCATGTCGCAATGCAATTGGACGATGGTTTGACCAAAACAGAGGCTGGGCCTTCTCATTGAGCAGCCTGGTGGTTTCCTTTTCTTTTGCGGTGGCCCCGAGATGGATGAACTTGTTGGTCGAATCGTATGGATACCAGGCCGCCTGGCAACTTATTGCCCTGGCAACGCTGGTGATTATGGCGCCCATTGCCTGGGCGTGTTTTAGGGATGCCCCTGAGCAAAGTGGATTGTGTATGGATGGAAGGCCTTTTTCCCAAACAAAAGCAGTGCCGATGGATATGTGGATCCATCAAGAGATGAATCTTGCCCAAACGCTCCGGTCTTTCTCCTTTTGGGTCTTCAATCTTTCTTTTGCTTTCTATGCCATGTTTGCGACGGCGTTTACCTTTCACATTGTCTCCATGGGGAATGAGTTCGGATTTCAACCGGAGGCCATGATTCGTCTGTTTCTTCCCATGGCCACCGTGAGTGTACTGACCAACCTTTGTTTTGGTTGGATCAACTCGAAAGTCAGATTGAAAGGTCTCCTTTTTGTGATGAATCTCGGTGCCCTGGCAGGAGTTTTTGGTCTTTACGCCTTGAACTCCGAGTCTGGGGTGCTGGCCTACGTAGTTGGTAATGGGGTCGCTGGAGGTGGTTTTGTGTGTCTCTCGGGCATTGTCTGGCCTCGCTTTTTCGGGAGAGCTCATCTGGGGGCGATCAGTGGGGTGAACATGTCGACCATGGTGATCGCAAGCGGGCTAGGCCCACTGATATTTGGTTTTTCGGGACAGGTCCTGGCTTCCTATCGCCCAGCGCTGCTCTTCAGTGCGGTCCTGCCCTTATTTTTGGCCGTTGGAAGTCTTTGGGCTGACAATCCTCAGCATCGATTGGCTCGCGCTCAGGCAACCCCAACCCTTGATTAAGGAAGACGCTGCTCAAGGTGTCTTGCATTGACAGCAGGTGACTTGAATAATCCACTCAGATATGGTCCTCAAGCCCTCCACCTCCCGACTTCTAATTGCTTACCGCTGGCCGATTACATTGCTTTTTCTGGCCGGGCTGATCTGTGCCTCGGTCATGGTTGGGTTGTGGTGGTTGGGGCGTGGAGTACAGCGAGGGGTTGAGCGATCTGCGGGCGTTCCTGCTGAAGTGCTAAATGAACTGGGGGAACTCGTGGATCAAGCGACCCATGTTTCCATGACACGGTCGTTTGTCTCTTCCCTGCCCATGATTGCCGATGCAGGTTCTGGTAGGCTTGAACTGGCCAGTGTGGAGCGGCAGGAAATTCTCCGTGATGAAGATACCTTGATGATACTCTGGGACCGCTTATCCCTTGGGACTTCGGTCGCCGAAATCAAGGTTCCGGTCATCTATCGTTATTATATCTCCCTGGATGACCAATGGCAAATGGAGATCAAGGAAGGGGTTTGCCATGTCATGGCTCCTCGATTGCGACTCTCTTTGCCACCAGCCATTCAAACCCAACACATGGAAAAAAAGGTCCAAAATGGTTGGGCCCGATTTAATGCGAGTCAAAAAATGAATGAGATGGAAAAACAGCTTACCCCGACCCTGGTGCAGTATGCGGCGGATGAACACCTGATGACACAAGTCCGGGATCAATCCCGCAAAACGCTCTCGCGTTTTGTGCAGCAGTGGCTGCTGCAAGCAGGGCAGATGCGAGGGGAGAAGGCACCGGATTTTGTTCAAATCCAATTTGGCGACGAAGCTCTATCGTGGTCTGAGACTCCGGCTTTTTCTGTGATCATGGAGCATGAATGATTTATGGCTCATGCGCCATGGTAAGGCTGAAGAGGCTCGTGTCGCGGGTCTTTATGGAGATCGTGCCACAAGGCTCACCGCAGAGGGTCAACAACGCCTCACGGAAACGCTTCCAGGGCTTCGTGGACTGCAAGTCAGTCCGTATCCCAGAGCTTATCAAACAGCGTGTATCGTTGCCAGGGCTCTACTTGATTCGCCGGCACTGGAAAAGTCTACCATCCACTGGCTGCCGATAAAGCGGTAGAGCCCCTTTGGGGCCCGTGCTTGCCACAATGGTTGTGCGAAGGCAGAAAGCTGATGCTTGTGGGGCATGAACCCATACTCAGCAAATTGGCCAGCATGATCCTCATAGGTGAAAAAGATTTGTTACCGATACAGGTCAAAAAAGGTGGTCTTGTGCATTTGCGCATGGGGGTCCATTCCGGTCAACCCAAGGTTTTTCTCCTCGGCCTTTGGAGCGCTGGAGAGATTCGTCGCCTTTACCGTGAATGAGAAGCGGCTAGCTAGGGATTTGTCGGAGGGGTTGCAGGAAGGCGCTCGGTGGCATGATCCTGCAACCATTGTAAATCGGGATTGTTAGGAGAGGATTCGAAGTGGAGAATCGTCCGGTTGGTAATCGTCCGCTGATCCTGCCAACGCTGCAGGCTGGCGTGTCCGTCGGCAAAGCTCACAACGCCTCCCCCTCCATGATAGGCCCCTTGGATGTGAAAAAAACTGCTGCTGTTTCCCATTCGAGTGACGAAGCCGGAAAAACAAATACTGTCACGATTGACATCCAGAAAGGTGAAAACCTGGCTGGCATTCATGCCCGCCAGATGAGCCGCTTTGGCATATCCGTGGGATGCGGAATCAAACCCCTCGGCGGCGGGGTAGGTCCAGGCCATGAAGTGGTTCAGTGAATAACTTCGAACTCCTCTGTAATGTTTGCCCATGAAAAACGTCGTTCCCTTGTCCGCCGGGCATTTGTAAGTCTGGGCGGAGGTGATGTATCCGCCATGAGCGAAGGCAGAATAGCGCGGGTCGGTGAGCATCTGTGCATTCGTATGGACTTGACGATTGACATGAGTACTGCCGGACACCCAGGGACGCTGTCTTCCCAAGTCCTCTATGGTATCCACGTAACCATTGGGAACGAGTGACTGGTGGTCATCTGCATAAGTCAGCCATGCAAGGTTCAGTTGTCGGTGGTTGTTAAGGCATCCAGCCGTGTAGGCAGCTCCCTTGGCCTTGGAGAGAGCTGGTAAAAGCATCCCTGCAAGGATGCCGATGGTGGCTATGACGACCAGCAGTTCGATCAATGTAAAAGCACCTGAAGCAGCCATTCTCCAGGAGGAGGCATCGAATGATGTTCTTCCCGTGATTTGCATTTTGGATTCCTTTTCCATTGGCTGTCTTCGAGGGCGACGGCTGCGTGCAAACTGGCTTGCGTCTCACCAAATGTTTAATATCCGACATTCCCTCTGCGGTGTCAAAAGAAGGCACCTTTTTGGTTGAGTTTTATCCATCGAGGCGTTCTATGGCTTTATGCAACAGACACAATGGGAGTTTTCAGCAAATCGATCGGTCCTCTGGTCGCTTGTCGTGATGCTTTGCTGTGGATGTCTCAGTCCTCAAAAAGTTTCCAGTGGAGCGCGGCCCAACATTGTTCTCATTTTGTGCGATGACATGGGATGGTCGGACCTGGGGTGTTATGGCGGAGAGGTTCAGACTCCTTACCTCAATCAACTGGCCGATGAAGGCCTGCGATTCACTCACTGCTACAACAATGCCAAATGTACTACGACCCGGGCCTCACTGATGACCGGTCTCTATCCCCGTCAAGGGCGAGACCATCTTCTTGGAGAGGCCATGGTGACCATGGCGGAGGCCTTGAAGAAGGTGGGTTATCAAACAGCCATGAGTGGCAAATGGCACCTGGGGAGTCAATTTCCACTCCGGCCTGTGGATCGGGGGTTTGACCATTTTTACGGCCTCTTGGATGGCGCCTGCCACTATTTTGACCCGTCCAAGCCGGATCCCGATTTTAAGGGACACCGGGTAAGGGTATTCGTGGATGGAGAAGAGCCCGTCACCACCTTTCCTGCAGATTTTTACACGACTGATGCCTTTGCTGAGCGAGCTTGTCAGCAGATTCGTCGAATGGCCGAACTTGAAGCGCCCTTTTTCATGCATCTTGCTTTTACCGCTCCACATTATCCGCTGCATGCCTTTCCTGAGGACGTGGAAGATTATCAGGGCGTTTACAAGGAGGGATGGGAAAGTTTGCGTCTCAAGCGGCACCAACGACAGATTTCCATGGGATTGGTGGACCCTGGGTGGCGGCTGCCCGAGCGCGATCCCGAGGTTGAACCCTGGGAAGATCAAACCCATGCATTGTGGCAGGATCAGAGAATGGCTACTTATGCGGCAATGATCGATCGAATGGATCGTGGCATTGGGAAAGTCCTGCAGACCCTCAAGGAAACAGGGTTAGAGCAAGACACCATGGTGGTGTTTCTTTCCGACAATGGCGGCTGTGCTGAAGTCTATTCCCAAGATCTTCCGCAACATCAGCCTGGATCGGGCGACTATTACATGACTTGCGGGCCTGGCTGGGCTTTCGCCCAGAATACACCTTTTCGGCGTTTCAAGACCTGGTTGCATGAGGGAGGCATCGCGACTCCCATGATCGTTCGATGGCCAACTCAAATCGCACCCAATACGGTCTCCTCCCAAGTATGCCACATCATCGACCTCATGCCGACCTTCCTCGAAGTGGCGCAGAGTGCGTATCCAACTCAATATCGGGGTCGACCGATCATTCCGTGTGAGGGAGTCAGTTTAACGCCCATCTTCAGTGGACAATCCCTGCCGGGTACCAGGGTGTTGTGGTGGGAATATCGTGGTTCCCGGGCGGTGCGGGAGGGTCCTTGGAAATTGGTGCGGGATAGAAAACGAGCTGACTGGGAACTTTATCACATGGGGCACGATCGCACGGAAACCAATGATCTTGCCGAACAATACCCAGAAAAAGTGACTCAAATGGCAAAATCCTGGCAGGGGTGGCATACCCGAGTGGAGGCCCCTTGATCTCGCGCCCGGGCAACATGACGGGTTCAGACCGCAGTCAATGAAAAGTCATCGACAAGCTATTTCGTCCACGCTAGAAGACCTTTCGGGGCTCGAAGCCACTCTGTGAGGCGTTTGCTTCATGGGCTCGGGCCTTAAAAAACGACCCCTTTCAATCCCAGAGACATTTATCGATATCATGGATATTTCCAAAACGCTCCCAGAACGCATCCGCGAACTGTCTGCCTTCGTCGACAGCGATCCTGCCTCCAAGTCATTGGATCAAATCAAAGGCCAATTGTTACAATCTATCCAGGACTGCGAAGAGGCGATGCGGCCCAAGTACGAACAAGCTCTCAAGCTGGTAGTCAAAGCCAGTAAGCTTTTTAAGGTTTCCCCCAAAGATAAGTACCATTCCAAAGAAGCGAGGGCTTGTGCCGATGAAGTTGCCTCCTGGTTGAGGAGTGAACAAGCGGACGTCTTTGAGGATCGGCAGTTGGTCCTTCAGTGGGAGGTCGAATATCAAAAAGCACAGGGCAAGGGCAAATCTAAGTCTGCTGGTCGGGTGCGTTCTTTATCAACTCCGGCTCAGATCTACAATCATGCCAAGCATGGTGATCTTCTGAATATTGTGGTCAAGGATCTGCTGGGGCTTGAGCCTGGCGACAGTATTACCGGAAAGGAAATTAAGGAAAAGTTGGGCAATGGTGAGTATCACGACAGTCAAGGCAAGGCTTACAAGGCCCTGACGGTTTGGAGTATCATTTACAAGGCAGGCAAAGACGCTGCCATGAATGAAGATTCCCCATCGATCCTGATCAATCGAGACCGCAAATACTTCATGCGCTAAGGTCGGCGCTCAAGGGGATGGGGTTTGCGGGTGTTCAAGATTTTGACTGGTATTTTACTGGGGGGGCTCATTGGACATGTGATCGGACCTCCGATGAAAGGCGATGGATGGGAAAGAAAAAAAAGCGCATTGATACCACCGTTCAGGATGGGTTGAGCCACAATCCTTTTGCTGGATTGGATTCGATCGCCTTCCCGGAGACAGATTCCAATAAGCTCAAAGATGTCTTACCCAGCGGTCCAGCGCATGCATCCACCCAGAAACTTCCAAGAGAAGGCCATCGAGGGCGGGTGGATATTGTCCGTCAGAAGGCTCATCGGGGTGGTAAAACGGTCACCGTGATCACCCAATTTGTTGGTATTTCCCTGAGTGAAAAAGAATCTCTGGCAAGGAGCATGCAAAAGACCTGCGGGGTCGGAGGGACGGTCAAAAATGGCAATATCGAGATTCAAGGGGATCAACGCGAGGCTGTGGCACAGATTCTCAGGAAAGCAGGTTTCCGCCCGGTTTTTGCAGGGGGGTAAACGTTGAATTCTTGCGAAAGAATCACCCCATCCTTGGTGTAAGCACTCAATGAGCTGCTTCACTTTCCACGATGTAGGATTTGAAGTCGTGGAGAAAATGGGGAGGGATACGCGCCTTGAAAATAGCGTGCGCATCTTGGTAGACACGCTCTTCGACTTGTCCGACCTCATACAAATGCGACATGGTTTCGGTCTCTGCAATGGGGATCTGCAGTTTGAGGTGAGAGCGGATGGGGCGAAGTTGTTGCCCTAGCTCGGCAAGAAACCGATCAAATCCATCTTTTGTTTTGGCGGAAATGGCGACCGATGGTTGATGGGTTTCCAGATAATGTTCGACAATCCCTTCTCCAGGTACCTGATCTGTTTTATTGAAGACCATGAGGCAGGGTTTGTTATCAGCGTGGATTTCCTTGAGTACTTGCTCCACGGCTTCTATTTGGTCATCGACTTGGGGGTGACTCAAGTCGGTTACGTGAATCAGTAAGTCCGCTTCCACCACCTCTTCCAGGGTGGCTTTGAAGGCCTCGACCAGGCGATGGGGTAATTTGCGAATGAATCCAACGGTATCCGAAATGAGGACATTTTGATTGGTCGGAAGTCGCAGGCGACGTGTGGTCGGATCCAGGGTGGCAAAGAGCTTGTCTTCGGCGAGCACTTGAGTTCCCGTGAGACTGTTGAGCAGAGTGGATTTTCCGGCATTGGTGTAGCCCACAATGGATGCCAATGGCCACTGATGGCGTTTGCGACCGGCTCTCTGAACCGTTCGTTTTTTGCGCACGGCCTCCAGGTCTGCCATCAAACGGGTGATGCGTTCGGAAATTTTGCGTCGATCGACTTCAAGCTGAGACTCTCCTTCTCCACCTCGCATGCCAATGCCACCTTTTTGTCGGGATAGATGCGTCCAAAATCGCGTCAATCTTGGCAAAAGGTATTTCAACTGCGCCAATTCAACCTGCAGTTTTCCTTCATGCGTTTGTGCTCTTTGAGCAAAGATATCTAGAATCAGGGAAGTGCGATCCAAGATCTTGCATTCAAAGATTTTTTCTAGATTCCTCGCTTGCCCCGAGGTGAGTTCATCGTCAAAGACCACGGTGTCGACCTTTTCCATTTGGCATATTTCCGCAAACTCGTAGGCCTTTCCCTTTCCAATGTAGGTGCTGGCGTGAGGGCTATCGAGTTTTTGAAATCCTTCACCAATGATGGTCGCCCCTGCCGTGCTGGCGAGCTGTGACAATTCTTCCAGAGAATCCTTGACCTCCCAGGCTGCATGAGCCCGGAACTGAGCTCCAACCAGGAAGGCTCGTTCGGTGTGCTTGTCCAAATTATCCAGTAAGGCTTTCAAATGTCAGTTCGGTAAAAGATCATGACGATTGGTAAGGGATTCATCGCAAAAGTGCAAACCATCTCATCAGCTTGATGAGCCATGCATCCCTGGTGTCATGGAGCGGGCAGGATGTCTGCCCTGCCTCCAAGAGTGCTTGCCAGGTGTTGAAGAAACTTGGTCAAGTAGGGAGCGGTTTGATACCCGTAAAAACCAATTACCTGTGTTTCGTATTCATTGAGAAAGTAATATTTCTGAGGAACCACTTATCCGATAATGCCTGTAATAGCTAGATCTGTATTAAATCAATATAAATCATTGGTAAGTAACAGCCTCGGCACTTCATGAAATAATCAGTGAAACTTGTAATAGAAAAATTCACGATTATAATGAATAGGCGTTACAATTCGCTTTCAGAGCAAGCTCCTATAAAAACAGAGGCAAAACCCATTGGCGCGTATACTTAGGTAAAGTGGATTCAGGTGTGATGAAATACGAATATTTTGGTTCAGATGAAAAAGGTGCAAAAACCTATGCCAAAAGGTTGGCAGCGCAGGAAAAATTGAGACGATTAAATAATCTTCAAAAAATTACACCAGAAGAAGCAAATGATTTGTGCTGGAGCTTGGAAACACTAGCTCTTTATGGTGCAATTCTAAAAGAAGCTTTTGACTTGTTTATAAAAACCAAAAATCAGAACTTTTGGAAACAATTCAAAAATACAGCTGAAAAAACGATTTATAATTAATGGTTTCTTCTCCTTGCACTGCCTTTTGTAAAATGAAAAAAGGCGTTTGTATTGTCTGCGGAAGGACAAAAGAACATCTTCTTAACTGGATAACCTATAGTGAAGAAGAAAGATTGAAGATAATGAGCCAATTGGAAACGAATAAAAAACATGCGCGTAGGAAAAGTGGATAAATCAAAAAACTGGTTTATCAAAAAATACAGCTGAAAAAACACGAAGTTGGCATAGCCTCCTGTAGGAGGTTTTTATTTGGTAACAAAACGTAAAAGAAAAGTT
>Ga0160423_10001221_pt1 | contig 21544 bp, 24 predicted proteins | sample CRUFie14St8metaG_FD_108191 | JGI IMG/M metagenome (GOLD analysis project Ga0160423, IMG submission 108191) | Marine microbial communities from the Costa Rica Dome - CRUD Field 142mm St8 metaG | ecosystem: Environmental > Aquatic > Marine > Oceanic > Photic zone | place: Costa Rica: the Eastern... | reverse complement strand
TCGCTAACATGCCCTTTTCTTTAATTTTGTTACTAGCTGCCTCTCTATCATCAAAAGCTTGGCGTAGTTTAGCATAGTATGGAATAGATTGGTAGCTTGGATCTGTCATTAAAACTTGCCAAGCTTTATCGTAAAATTTCTTTTCTAAATCTTTTATTAAATAAAATCTTTTTGCATCTAAACTTAAATTACTTTCACCAGCTTTTTTCATATCATCTGCATACAATCGACCTTGGCGTGTATTCTTTCTAGTTGTTAAATTTTCTAATGCTTCTTGAAAATTAACCATACCACCTAAACCAGGGATGCTTATTTTAATATTGTTTTTAGCTTCATTTACTAAATCCATTTGGCCTCGAAAACTTAGCTTCATCCCATTATAACTTTTAGGATTTGATAGAGCCCAAGCTTTATTACTTTCATACAGCCTCATTAATTCAATTTCAACATTTGTTGGTTTTTCTGCTGGGCGCATACGAATGCCTGTAAAATTATTCCATAGAGCCATGTACGGATTATTAGCAAAACTAACATCTTCTGCGCCATAGGCTCTGCCAAGCGTATCACGCTTTACAGCATTGTAGTCTGCCTCTTCTTGAAAGAAACTATCTTTAGCTCGCATAGCTCTAATTTTATCAAAGAGCATAGACATTTCCTCTGCAATATGAGGTTGCCCACCTCTTACTGGAATGCCTAATTTTGCTCTGCCTACAAGCCTATAATCTGGATCTGTACCATTCGGATGCGGATATTTAAATGTACCGTCAAGGTTTGTTTGCGTAACATCTTCCATAGTATAATAATCAAAATCACCGTATGGATTGCGCACTGTCGGATCTCCAACTCTAAAACCCATGCGCTGTGCTGCTGACCAAATGTTAGGAAAACCACCCATAGTCGCCCCTTCTATTGGCCCTCTAAACAAATGCGGCGCATCACGAAACATCTCAGAAAAACTATCGTTATCTAATATTGTGCTTATATCTGCTAGACCTTGAAGCATTGGTAACTCAGCATAATAATTAGCAATAGAACCTACAGCAGCCAATGCTCTATTACCTACACCTTGTACATCGTTACCGTATACTGCTTCGTTAGCTGTTGTCATAAAAGCTAAAACACCGCCAACAGGTTCCCACCCAGAATAAGATACATACATTAATGGACCGTTAGGTATACCCATATCATTATACAATTTATCAACACCCTCAGGCCAATCTTCACCTTTAAAAACAAAACTGTATGGTTGCCAACCCGGCGGCAACGCTTCACGAGCAACCTTATCCATAGGCATAGCACCTGTCATTCTACCTTCAGCAACTTTATTTTGGACGTAAAAGAAAGCAGCGCCAGCCATTGAAAGTTTAGCTAAAGCTTTTTGTTGTTGCGCCGGTGTGCCAGAAATAACATCTCTATAAACTTGAGGGTTTATACCTGACATTTCCATTGTTTTAATAGCACCGCTTGTTGGTGTTTTTACAAATGGCATTAACCATTGACCAAATGGTATTGGGCCTAAATTAAATTTTTGTATGGCTGTACCAGGTGCGCTTATGTCTAACCCAAAGATCTCTGTATCATCTTGTAATGTATTATATTTAGCTGTGTGATCTAATTCTTGTGCCACTGAATCTGGATCAAGCAAAACCATACCTGCTTCATCCATCGCTTCTGTAACATCTTTACCTTCATACAATGCTTTTCTATACGCTCTATTTGATTGTACATACAATTCACCACGTTGCGAAATTGTTTTAAAAAATTCATCACCAAACAAGAGCGCTCTAAATGGCAACCTAACACCTTTAAATATAAAATTTATTGGGCCAGAAAACGATGTTTCATCAGCAAGCCTAAAACCTGTTGAGTAATCTTCTATTTCTGCTCTAGCTTTTATAGAAGGTTTTTCTGATTTAAATGCTATAGAAGCTACTTTTAAAGCATCACCAAAACTATCCATCCAACCTTTAACACGTAACGCTGTATCTTCTAAATACACTTGCTCTGGATCTATTGGTAAACCTCTTGCCTGGCGAACACTTCTTATTCCTGTACCATAAATACCTGCAAGTGTTTCTGTCGGCAACTGGTACGTCATCCATAAAGCATTTGATATTATATTTTTAAAATTTGTTGCTGGTGACGTTAACAAACCTGCCATGTATGCTTCTGCTATAGCAGCGCGTGTTTTTGCAAAAACAACTTTATTGATAAATCTGTTAAGACCTTTAAAACCTTTTTCTTGCACAACATTTGCCGCTGCTGCTGCAATATCATCAGTTATACCTTCGCCGCCGCCTAGCTGCTCTAATGCTTCTCGCGCTCTACCAGCTAACGCTAAAGCCCCATCATAACCACCTACTTCAATTGCAAATGATTGTAATGCTCTAGCAGTTTCTGTTTGGAAACCTTTTAGGTGCATATGAAAACCATGATAGATTGCTAACTGTCTACGAAATTCTAATTTTTCAGCAGGTGTAGAAACGCCAGTATTTATTTTGTCTGCAAGGTTCATAATTTTTTCACCTTGCGCAACAAATATTTCACGAGCAGCAACAAGCTGCTCACCTAATAACAAACCGTCCTCTATACGTCTGTTTAAAAATTTTTCAGTAAACCCAAGCTCGTCAGCTAAAAGCGCAGCCGCATTTTCTTTAGTTACATTCTCTGGTATTTTAAATCTTTTAGCCTGACTTATTTCTAACTTACTTACTTCAGAAACAGCGGTAATAAGTTTACCTACATCTTCCGATGTTTTCATATTATTTAAATTAAAATCACCACCTTCTGCTATAGATTTTGCTTCTACGTCTATGTCAGGTAGCACAACTTCTTCTAACGGAGAAACATCAGGCACTTCTCCTTCAATTGCTTTGTTAGCGTTTTCAATTACTGTATTATATTCTGGTTTATCTGCCTGTTTATTTATATCGTTAATAGGATCTAAATCTGCTGCTTTTACTTCACCAATAGCTTCTTGAGCGGCACGTACTGCCTGTTCTGTTTCTGTAGGTTTTGCAGTAAACCCACGTTTTTCAAATTCTTCAAAACCTTCTGGCGATAATGTTTCAGCAGCTTTTTCTTTTTTTAACTGTTCTGGATCAACAGTTTCATCAAGCAGCGGCTTTTCTTGTGGCGTTGGCACAATCTTTTCTACAGGCGGCGGCGGCTTGTTAAATTCTGAAACAATAGATTTAAACAATTCTTTTCCAATACCAGCAACTTCAACTTCACCTTCACGCTTTGGCCCTTTAGCAAACTCTTTAGGAGCGCCAGCCGCTGTAATACGCTGTTGCTGTTCTTGCTGCTCTGCTAGTTCTGTTGGATCTATTGCCATACTAAATCACTTTAATTGAAATTGCTCTGGAAGACTTGCCTCTTCTTCTGCGCCAAGTTTTGGTTTATCGCCAAGAAAAGCTAACTCTATGTATTGTTGCCTAGTTAGAGGTAAATTGAACCTTTTCATAAGAGCTAATACACCGTCATCATTCCCAGCTTGGGGGGTTAATTCCACCTGCTCTTTCATCTACTAGTCTCCTTGTTTCATTTAAATCTATTTCACCGCTCTTATATCTTTGCCATATTGCATCAATATCTGCCACATTTTTTGCACTTTGTTTAAATTTATCAGTAAATAAACCTCTTACGGCTTCCCACGTAATTGATTGCATTTGCCTAGGTAGTATACCACGTTCAGCAGCAGCGCGTCTATACGCCTCTGCATATAGTCCATAATTACCAGATACTCCTGACACAGTAGAACCTTTAGTAGTGCCCCTACCTTTGACACTTGTGTTTTTAAAGTTGTGATCTACTTCTAAAGAATTACCTGACAATGGACGTAATAAACCAGCAGCAACAGCATGAGTATCTATAGTTACATCGCCAAATAATGAATTAGGGCTGTATATATTATTATAAAAATTTCTTACTTTATGACGTTCACCCATTAAAACAGAAATAGTATTTACATCTCCATTTGCATCTATAGACGCAACAGCTTTTCCAATTTCATTAAGAGAACCCCAAGCCGCTTTACTTGGCAAACCGTCTGCATTTGTAGCAACATCTAAAAATTCACCTTCTGGGCCTACAATTTGATAGTCTGGTTTATTGTAAGTTTGATCGTATAATCTAACAAATAAACCTCTTAATGTCGCTTGCACTGCTGGATCGTCATCTACTATCTCTGAATATGATTTACCTCTAATCATGTCTAGTAACGGCCTGTACTTTGGTTTGTCAAAAACAGGGTTTCCTTTTCCATCTTTTAAACTAAAAAACAAATCTGTCATTTCATTAGACATCTTAAAATCTTTTTGTTTTATAGCTACGTCAAGAACACGTTTTGCTAAACTTACGTTTTGATACCAATCTTTTTGCGGAGATAAAGCAGCTAACGCGCCAGCAATAGATGTATCAGGAATGCCATATTCTGTTGACCAATTATCAGTAATTGCTCGCGCACCATCGTACCACTTTTGGCTACGCGCTCTAGTCGCATCAGGCACTTTATCATGCAAATAAAGAAGATTATCTTTTACATGTTCTATAAATCGTTCCGCTGTTTCATCCACAGTTTCATTAAGCACAGTCAACATATTAGGATAATCTTTAGTTATGTTAACATTAAACTCATAAAGTTTTGGCTCTAACTTCATTTCATCTAACCCAACAATTAAATCTCCAGTCATTGCATCTTCTGTTGATGCTTTTGCTGTAGGTAACCTTGTTGATATTCTGCCTGGAAAGCTACCGTCTGTAGTTGTTTTATTAGTATCAAATAAGTTGCCGCCTAAACTTCCTACTGTAGGCATATCACCGGGTTGCGTTAATCTATCTTTTACAACACCAAATTTTCCACGGAGATACTCAACTAAACTTTTATCTCCTTTTACTTTTTTAAGACCAAAACCTAATGTTTTTATAAGACCATCAATAACACCACCAGCTAAAACACCTTCAAAAGTGTTAGTAACTCTAGCTCCTAAGCGTTCTAGTGCAGATGCTTCTTCATCAACCTGACTATCTAAAAACTCAAGTATTGCATTATCAAGCCCATACTCTCTAGCTAGTGTTGCAATATTTCCCTCTTCTGGATCTAACAACGCATCTGCAAAACCACCTCTTAACATCATGCTAAGAAAATTTACGCCTTTAACCGGAGCTATTGTCATACCGGAAGCAAACATCATAAGGCCTCTTGCTAAAGATTCTATAGGCCCATCACCTTCTGGAATTTTAATGCCAAGATTATCAAGACCTTTTTCAAAAGCTTTATCTGCTCGCAAATGCCCTTCTTTTTTTTCACGCGAATATTCTAAACCGTCTGGCCCCATGTAAAAATAACCAAGACTTGGTAACGCTTCACCTATATCATCAACAGTTCCAGCAAGACCTGCTACTGTGTCTTGAATGCCACCGGCAACAACTCTGCCTGTAGATGCCGCTAGGTTAGCAGCTTTTTGACCAAATGTTATTTCTGGTGGGTCATAAATTTCACCGCCTTGTCTTTCAACAAACATTTTTTCATATTCGCTTAGGGGCTCTGTACGTCCATCACTTGTACTTTCTATATCTAAGAAACCAGCAGATGCTATTTGTTCATCGTCAAAACCAGCAGCATAGAAATCATCTGCTGTGGGTGTAATACCTTGCTCACGCAACGCAGCATTGTACCGCATAATTTTTGCTTCTGGTGTTATTTCACGTTCTGCAATTTTTACGTGACCACCATTTGGCATCTTTGTAAAAACTTCTTCTACGTTTTTCGATGCATTAAATGATGTGCCGTCAACCATTGAAGGTGTGTCTGGAAAATTTGCACTTTTAAATTTTGCAGCTTCCTCATACTTATCAAGCTCTTCATCAATGCTATAGTATTCTGGGTTCATCTTGCTAGACTTTCATATCTGTTCTTTAAATCTAACATTTGTAAACGTAAAGATTTAGACGCATTTTTTACATTTTCTGCAACATCACTTTGCCTAGTCATGTTATCAATTAATTTTATAATTTCTGCTGGACGCTGTTCTTGTGGAAAATTTTCAGCTTGCGTTATAATATCCGACAGTAAGTTTTGAAATGTAGCATCTGTGATCGCGGTTTTATACTGGTCATTAAGTATATCTTTAATACCTGGAGCTTCTGAAATTAATTTATTACCTAAATCAATAACTTCTTGTTGTGTCATAGGTTTACCATCAGCCCTACGTTTATCAACCTCACTATCAAGTTGCCTATACAAATTACTTATTTCATTTGTTATTTTTTCAGCAGCGTCCTTATCCATAGTTTGTAATAAATTTGCATCGTACCTCATTGCATTTTTTATATTATTTTTAGCTCTATTTACGCCAATATCTTGATTGTTTCTTACTGCTGTAAAAAACCTTAATTGATCATTAATTGTTAAAACAGCGCTAGCATTATCAACATCATCAATAGTTAATGTTCCAAGTATTTCTTTTTGAGCTAATATTTCCATTGTTAGTGGATTAGATGTTGTAGGACGTAAATCCGCGCCATTTATTCTAGCTAAATAAAATTTGTTTTTTTGTTCTGTTACATCAAGATTTCCAAAAGCCCATTTTCGTAATTGTGTCAGTATTTCAGCACCACTTACTCTGCCTGTATCTGTTGTATTAAATTCAAAACCTTCTCCAAGAATTGCTTCAGTTCCTGTTTGCGCGTCTTCTAAAGAAAATATTTTTAAAGGATCAATCGTTAACATTAATTCATCGAGATCTGCGCTTTGTTGTTTTAACAATTTTTCATTTGCTTTGTCGTTTTTTTCTTGCGCTTCATCACGTATTTTTTGAAAAGCAACAGCTTCAGTAAGCGCGTCTTTGATTATATTAGTTGCTTCATCTCTTGGTATATTTTGTAATGTGTGCAAAACATAAGATCCACCAGGCAAGTTTGGTCTATCTTCAACTGCAATATCAATGCCAGCATCTAAAAAATCTTGAACTTCTAAAGCTTCTAGCAAACCTAAAGCAAAGTTTGGAGTTGTTGAAACGTAAGCGCTTGTAACATTTTTAGCTATATCAATTTTCATTTTAGACGTAACTAATTCTGCACCGGTTTCACTATATCGTTGTTGTTTTACGCCTGTAGCTATATCACCTTCTATGCCACTTACTTTTTGATTGTATAAATCAATCATTTTACCTGGATTACCCATGCCTACCTGAGAAAGCTCTGTAACTGTAGTTTCTTGTCTACGTGCAAAACTAGCTTGTGCCGCTGCTTCTATCTTAGTGTCAATAACATCTTTAAGTTGAAACCTGCTAGTAAGTTCCATTTGATCAAAACGATCCATAAATTTTTGTCGTGTAAACCTGTTAGTACCGATTTTATCTAGTACTTGTGTGCGTATATCTTCTGTTGTTGATTTCCATAAATTTTCGCCACCGAAAACATTACTTAATTTTTTTTCACGCTCTAGATCATACGCTGCCTGGCGTATACCTTCTTCTGCTTCTAGAAGTCCTTCATTTAACAACAACTCTTGCTCAGCATTGTAACGCATCTTAGCGTATGCACCGACTGATTGAATAAGGGCAGATGCAGGAGCAGCTTTAGTCAACTCTGCTTGCGCCACTGCACTTGGAGACATTCTTGCACTTATAGATCTACCGGGCGCATCTGATGTGGGTGTAAGCTGTGATGTATATTTTGGTATTCGTAATGCCATTCTTAATCCTCACCTATTAGACCAGCTTCGAAAGCTTCATAACCAAACTGAGCAGCCTGACCAAAAGAATTAATCATTGATGCAGTGCCTTGAGCGCGAGCAGAGGCAGCAGCCATACCACCTTCCATACGTGACAACTGTGCATTTAATTGTGCTTCTTCCTGGGCATCTGTAATCTGCATGTTTGTAATTTGATTGTTAAACTCACGAACTTTTGTTTCATAATCAAACTCACGAGCGTTTTCACGCAAAACAGCAAGAGGAGTTCCGGAACTCATATCAAACCCAGCATATCCAAAACCTGCTTTTGCAGCGCCTTGTATTTCTCTTTCAAACGCAATAGACGCTCTGTCCTGCTCAACTAAAAAATTAGAGTTAACAATTCCTCTTTGCCTTGTGAGCAAATCAATGTCACGCTCAATAATCTGAGCATTAAACTCACCAGCTTCTTGCGCTGCTCTCGCTGCTCGATCTGAGGCTCTCTTTTGTTGCAAGCCACCAATCAACTGCAAACCTAAAGTTATAAACGGTAAGGCACTCATATTACAACAAACCTATCATATTTTATTCTGCTTTGCTTCATTATTTATCAAAAGTATTCATTCTTGGGAAGAACGCCAATACCGTAAGAGGTAAAGGCTGGCTCTGCTTAACATATATGCGATCATCATCTTCAAATCCTCCCGGAAACTCTATATCCTTGTCACCAGTAAATAATGGTACAGCCGTGTCCATTGCCATAGAACTATCCCTAAATGGTATTCTGTCTATTTCACCTGCGTCATTGCCAACCTCAACACCAACAGTTTCAAAAAACCTAAGAGTAATTTGATGTATACGCTTTGGCTTGCCTTGGCTTGTACCGTCTACTGATCCTGATTCAATCCTTAATGTTTGCATTCTGCTATCGAAACTATAACCAACAGCAGCCGTTGTAGATGAAAAGTCTAAAGTTATACTACCATTATTAACCGTTTTGTTTGCATGAGAAGCACCATTTGCTAAAACTTGTAATTCTTGTCCTCTTAGATGATATAGGCCTGTTAGCGTAGTTGTTGTACCACCACTATAAGATAAACCGCTATCAACAAAAAATGCGTTTGCTGTGTTATCTCCAAAATTAAATACTTTTAATTTCTCAACATATCTTTTTGTCACACTATCTATTGTACGCTTAACAATCATAAACAATTCGTCTTCACCAGTGTCAGTTGGAAGCGTGGCAATACTTTCCACAACAGCCTGACCACTACTAAACGCACCGCCAATAACATGCTTGTGCCAAGCAACAACTTCTTCTTCGCGGCGATACGTCAAACCTAATAATGTACCGTCTGCACGAATACACCACACCACGCTATCAGGCTCTTGCTGATAAGCCATTTGCGTTATTCCACCCTCAGTGACATGTTCCGCAAGTATCGTCATGTCTGGGGCTTGATAACCGCCTGTATTCACATCGCCGACAAATTTAAACTCGCGTATTTTTCTTGATCCTCTTTGGACGAAAAGCGTTACATCTGCAACTTGAACAGGCTCTATTGTGGCTGTGCCGTAATTTGAATACTTTCTTATAAGCGTTGTTGTTGGCGTTACTGGGCCATCATTTGTTGATGTCAGAACATACTCACCGCCTGATGTACCTACAGTCAAAACTCTTGTTGCTGACAGATAACGAATAGCGTTTACTTGGTTAGACGCAATGGTATAAATTAACCCATCATTATCACCTGTTCCAACAGTGACGTTTTGATAATCGCCGTTTTTACTAAACCAAAGCGTTTGCGGATTATTATTTGTATTTCCAAAAACTAATCTTTGCTCGAAGAACGATATGACACTAGGTCTATTGTTTGCACCTTTAAGAGATTGAGTTGGTTGCGTAACTTTTTTTGCTGTGCCGCCTGATGAATAGGCAGTAAATCCAGAAGTGTCTATGTCAGTGCCAGCTTCATTTTGTAATGTAAACGTATTCGTTGTCACATTAGCCACATAATAGTTCGCATCATTCAGTTCTATCATGCCAGCGATGCTTTCTATCTTAACCGCATCACCGTTAGCAAACCCATGAGAGTTGCTTGTTAAAACGCCTGGATTGGCTTGCGTGACCGCCGATAAATTTTTCGCTGTTTCTAGACCGCCTTCGATAATTAAATTGTTAAATGTCCAAACGTTATGATCTGTTCTTGTTAAGCTACGAATATCATACGAAGGATGTACGATGTACATTGTATCAGCCGATTGAACAAATCGCAAATCAAACAAATCAGCTTCTGCATAGGGCGTAGCTGTCTCAAATATTTGTGTTGCTGTGCCACCTGATGTGTATGTCGTCAGGTTTGTCGTATCCATTGCGTTGCCAAACAAATCTACCAAAGTAAAAGTGTTTGTTGATGTATTTGACACGCGATAATTACGGCCATTTAGTTCTGTCATGCCGCCAATACTATCAACAAATATTTCATCACCATTGCTAAATCCGTGACTATTGCTCGTAAGCACACCAGGATTAGCTTTTGTAATAGCTGTGATTGTTTTTGCAGAACTATTAAGTATTTGAAGATCGTTGCGAAATACTCGCATGATCTGATTTCCAAACTCTAAAATATATGTATCTGAAGTTTTAAATTGAAACGGTATCAATCTTGTTTTTACAGAACTACTTTTTACTTCACCTAAATATTCTGTGCCTGGACGTCTAGTTACACCGCCATGAGGCATAACAACCATGTTTGTAAGTTCAGAGAGCCCTTCACGATACTTCTCAATATTAGTACGGCCTTCAAGCTTTGGGCTAATCTCACCTGCTGTAAAAGAACTAAACGCTGGCGCAGAACGTGCCATTAAAACCTACTTTCAATAAAATCGCTTGCCTCTAAGCGTTGCGTTGCACCCTCTGTTGCATCGTTAAATCTTGCTTCAGTCATTTTACTTTCGTACAGTGCGTTCTGTATTTGCACCATACTCGTTGATCCAGTTATTGCATAACATATCTCGGCGCCAAGCTTTGCCGCCAAAGCCTCTACTAAACTTGCGTCATATTGCTGTGGATCTGTCACACGCCCAACATACTTAATCTGGGCTGTACCTTCATCTGTTAATAATTTTCTACCCTCAACAACAAACACTGGGCCACCAGTGTTGTTTGTAATATTGTCTTGTGGATATGCCAGCGTACCATTGCTAAACTCTAAAACGCGCAAACAAAATGGATCTGTTGGTAAGGCATATTGAAACGCATACCCAAACGCTGGAGTGTCTGACTCTTGAGCTAACGCCGCTCTTCTAATTAAACAATTCCAAGGATGTGCGCGAAAAACCGAATCTCTTACTGCTTCGTATCTTTGATTAACAATTCTTGCAGCTTTACTGTTTTCATCAAGTGCAGAAATATTAGAAGCACCAAGATTGTTTAATGCAAAGTTTGCAATATCAACTGTACTTGTCATTTTAACCTATCCTGTAAAAGAAGGGGCGGCGAACCGCCCCAACCTATTAGTCTACGACATATTTGATGGTTACTTCAATAGTACCAGTACCAGCAGCACCACCCATTGTAACAGTAACCGTAACGCCGTCTTCATTAGCGTCTAGTTCTGTGCCAGAGCCTAGAGCCAGCGTTGCGAGGATGTCTACCTTTTGAGCGCCTGTTGATGCAGCAGCCGCTTTATATGCAGCAGCAGCAGCAGAAACCGCTGTACCGTCTGCATTGACATAAGCTGCATGACCTACAGACAAGGTTGTTGAACCGCCCAACGCATCATGTGCGAGTGAGCCTTCAAGCAATCTTGCGCCATCTGGTAAAATAAACATCTCAATAACATCACCAGATGCTAAAGAAGATGCTTCGTAAACGCCATGAGCAACACGGATACGTCCACTTAGCTCATTAGCTTTGTTCATAACAACAGGATCTGCCCGGTTGTTAGTTCGCTGTGTTGAATAAACAGTAGCCATAAGTCAATCTCCTTATTCGTTACACGCAATTTCTACTACTTTTTCCTCTTCCATGCGAGTTGCCCCGATGGTTTGGCAGTAATAGACTTGCGTTGAGTATGACTTGTCAGCACGTTCATCAATACGTGCGGCTGGCTCTTTACCAACAGCAAGCTTGATACCGTCTGATGCAAACGCAATGACCTGACGGTCAGAGTTTGAATCTGTGTTTAGACGGTTGCTCACATGAAATTGAAACCCTACAAAAGAGTTTATCTCACCTTGAGCTAAGGCCTTGACAGTGTTGAAGTCGCTTGAAGTCACAGTTGTGTTGTTTAACAAATCAGAAATCTGTTTTGGTGAAACAACGATATGACGAGGAATAGATGGATCAACACTTGCTGCATCTAATAACTCTTTAGCAGATACTAGTTTAGCAATAGTCAAGCCAGCAGAACCATGAGCAATTTTTTGCCCAGCAGGTAACGCTGTTGATGTTGAACCGTCTTTGCCTGTCTTTGCTGTGCCTAGAGCAGCAGTAATGATAACATCATCCATTGCTCTACCCATAGCAGCAGCGGCTGCACGGCTATATGTTGATGTCGGGTCTACAAGTAAACGTACCTTATCGCTATCATCAATTAGATCAGCATACTCATAGTCTGACATTGTCACCATTCGTCTTGTATGTGGTGTTTCGACTAATGGTGTATCGGCGTGTCTGCTTGTACGCAGAACAGCCGCAGCTTGACCAACTTGGTCAAAGAAAGCTTTTTCGCCATTCACGCTTTCTGTATCTACCGCATCACGCAGCAGAGAACCCATTTGCTGTGATAGCATTTGGACGTTTGCAGAAAACTGATTGACAAAAGCTGTAGTAATTTGGGTAGACATCTTGTCTCTCCTACTTCTGTTTCAATTTAAGGTTGCTGCGCTTGGTTGTCTCTTGCGAGGCCTTGCTGCTACTTAGGGTAGCTACTCCGCTTGTCTACAAGCTTACTAGTGGGCCTTGCGGTTATCCACTATGCATACTCTCGGAGCCGTAACACTTCTTGTATGTATGTGTCATGCTCTGGGTGCATCTTATCCCAATAAGGGCCGTCTCGTCTAGTCATCTCTGTAATTTGACGAGAAGCTTCTTCTGGGGTCATAATTAATTCAGTTGTTTCACCTGCCAAATTATCCTCTCCGATCTGTGTAGCAAGCTCAGAAAACATCTTAACAATTGCTGGGTGATCGCCTAACATACGTCCATCTGATAACTGAATTTCATCAAACATCTCTGTGCCGCCTAATAAATTCTTAGCAGCCAAGTGTGCCATTTCTAAACGCTGCTCAAAAGCTTGACCAAACTCTTGACGCAATTCCTGTTCTGCTTCATAGACCGCTTTTTCTGCACCTTGATCAATACTTTCTTGCGCTCCATCTACAACACCTGACAAAAACTCTGACATCTTATGTGCCTGAGCATTGCTAAGACCTGCATCAAACAAAGCATTTTTAAATTTACTTAGCTCATTTTCACTCATAACTTCGTTCTGAAACTGTAGATCATAACCATCTGCACTAGTTGGAGAGCCTAGCTTTGTATACAATTCACGCCATTCATCAGGCGTTGCAGACTTTCCTGGTATCGCAATCTTGTCAGCGCCAATCATGCGCTGTGCATTAACATAGCTTTTAGCTAGTGCGCCTGGATCTGTAAAAGTTCGCAAGCTTGGTTCATTTCGTAACTCTTCTGGTAAACTTTCTAAAAAACTAACTGGTGCAGCTTGTGCCGCAACAGCCTCTGGTGCTGCTTCTGGAGATCCTGTATCTTGGATTGCCTCTTCGCTCATCTGGGTTCCTTCCCTTCGGCCAGCATTCGGACAATTAGCAACACAGTTGCACGCTGACCTTCATTAAAAGATGTTTCATGTGGGTTGCCCGAAAATGTCGTTGTCTCATAACCAAACCTTGATTTGAGATCTTTTAATACTTTTTCACCGTCATCTGTATTAAACGTGCGGCGATAAGATAATTTTAGTTCTTCTAATTGCTTCACTGCTCTAAACCACCTACTGCCTTGACTAAAGGCGCAACTTGATTAGCTTGCTCTGCTTGCATCATTTGTTCTTGCATAGCAGCTTGTTGTTCAGCAGCTTGCGCTTGCTGTTTACGCATTTTAGCTACTTCTTCATCACTTCTAATAACACGCGCAGGTATGCCAGTTACCTCAACTAAATACTGCACAAGCTTATCACTATCTAAATAATCCATGACAGGCGCTATTTCAGCAACCTGCATCATAACCTCAAAGCCTCGAAGCATAGACTGTAAATCTGTTAGCCTCTGTGCTTTTGCCAATGGTGACACATACTCAATGTCAATGTCTTGACCTTGTAGTTGCTCAGGAGCGGCAGGGAGGAGACCGTTCCTGAGCAGCAACGCAAAAGACCGCGAAATCAAAGGCTGCAACAGTTCCGATTGCAACCTGCCCAAGACAGGTCCGAGGAGCCTCATTTTTTCTTCATTGCGCTGCAACACCTCAGTCGCGGTCATGGCTGGGCCTTGTGACATAAGCAACTGATCAACATAGAATGCCTGACGTATTGCATTACGCCGCTGCTCTTCCATGTTTAAACCTAATGGATTGTTCGCGCCGATCTGCAACGGCTCCAGTCTATCTCTTGTACCTGTACGATAAAAATTTAATGCGCCCGGTGTTGTTCTGACTGGCAATACAAAACCATCGTCAGGAACCATTAGCGGTGGGTCAATCTGTTTTTGCGCCGCACGTATTGTTGTCTCAGACATTTTGTTAACCATCTTAACATCTGGCAACGCATTCATAGCTGGAGAACGTCCGTAAGTGCTTACACTGTCCTTAACAAATCTTGGAACCATAAATGGGAAATCATCAAAGCCCCCCTCGGATATAAGAGACCTCGAATCAAGATGATAGTAAACCGAAGCAACAGGCTTATTCTTTGCAACCTTACCCTTTGTTTCACCTCTAGGATACACAACATGCACTAAATCATGCTCTTTATGTGGGTCGTTTTTTAAATCCTTAACCATTTGAGTTGGTAAGTTTTCTTCACCAAAACGCTGTGCAGCAGCACGAGCCGTTATTTTAAATTTACGATATACCGTATCGACTTTACTGTTTGCATCTTCTGCAACTGTTACTTCTGCAATGTGCCTAGTTGAAAACCGCAACCCTTCCCTGTCACCCTCCACATAGAAAGCAGCAGTTCCGAATACAACTAAATCATAGTATAGCTCATGAATCTCTTGCTGAAAGTTAGACCTATTAAACGCTTGATACATTTGATCCATGCAAAGCTCTAACCACTCATTAGCCATATCATCATTTTGCAATGATGGGTCACGGTAGCGCATAGAAAACCAAGGAGTACTAGGGGAAGTAAGCATACCATGCAAAGAAGAAGAAAGTAATTCTACAGCGTGAACAGCCGTGCCATCATATATAAGCTCAGTGCGTTTATCACCTTGGGTTCTTTTTTTTGTAATATCAGCTTTTCGCGGCAGCATAAAATCCGCAAGCTCTTGCCAATGCTTCTCCCAGTTAGACCGCTGCGACTGCAACGTCTTAAATCTACGATCTAATTGAGCAACTAACGGATTTATTTCTACCATTACATCATTCCAATACTATTCATTAAAGAAGGCTTTTTTTTCTTTTTATCTTTTCCCTCAGCCAAACCACCTTGCATACGTCCAGCCATCTTTTGATTAAGACGCTCTAATGGATCAACACTTGCCGCGATTTTTCGTTTTGCTGGCTGTGATGACATAGCACCCATTTTGCCAGCTTGATTTCTATACATCATGTAATTAATCCACCGCCCATTAATGACCTACGTCTTCGCGTGGGTGCAGAAGATAATAAACCTTGTGAAGCTGTTTGTATTGTCGATTGACGGCCTTTTCTTTTACGCATAGAATCCATAAGATCTTCTTCCGCACTACCCAGAACGTCACTATCCATATCCATTTCAGGTGGTGCTACTGGCGTAGACGTTACAATAGCAGGTGTTGTTGGATTTGTAGGTGGCCGGCGCCGCCTTCTTTCATTTCTTGCTTCTGCGGCGTCTTCAGCAGCTTGTTTCGCATCGTCAGTACGTTTTCTATAATCAGCAAGCGCTTCATCAGATAAACCTTCAGTATTTCCCAAACTTATAGATAAATCAGTTAATATATTTTTAGTAACACGCCCAGCACCTGTTTTAGGTGGATCACCTTTCTCACTAGCAGCGACTGTAGGCGCTGTTATATTCTGTAAACCCTTTTTTAGTTTTTCAAAAAAAGTTGCCATATTTTACCTCATGCCGCAAAAGGATTATAATCCATAACCGCTTGCCGTTGTGGAGCCTTAAAACTCGGCCCCGTTTCTCTCAACCCTACAGCAAAATACCGAAACGCATCCGCCGCATGGCTACTCCAATCATGAACAGGGTTCGCACGAAACGAACGTGTCCTATCATTATATGACCTATGATACTGCCGCAAACACTCTAAACCCTGCTTGCACTTCTCACGATCAAACCACAGCCGGGGTATCAACATTTGCGCCGCATGTATCCCATCCTCTATAGGAAGCTTTGGAACCACTCGAAAGTTTAATCCTAAATCCCAAGCAACCTCTCTACGGCTCTTGCCACTACCCAACTCTCTTACCTCTATATCATGAGGTGCATTGTGAGATCCATACAAATAATTCTTTTGATTTAAAATTTGACAGTAATGCGGCAAACCCTGATTTCTATTTTCATAATAATCTATAACATGCACAGCCCTGCCAACCGACTGGGTATACCATATTGATGTTGAGTCACCAATTCCGAGATCCCACCAGGTATCTACTTTGTGCGCCGGGTCATAAGGTACATTCGTTACTCTTCCCTCAGTCGTAGCCGTTTCTAACTCCTTGCCATAAATAGCACCTGGCACATTCGCATTCCAAGAACACTCAAACTCCTGCATATACTGATCATGGGTCATCATACCCCTAGCAGCATCTAACTCTTCCCTATCCAACAACCCTGTCTCAGAAGCCTTATACACCGCACTCAACCAATCTTCATCAGATGACGCCTGTTCATAATAATCATAGAAAGCATTGTGACCTTTCGGCGTACCCACAAAGATACAAAACCCCTTACGATCAGACAGCGCCGGCCTTAACACCTCAGGAAATACATTCTCAGGCATGTCAGCAACCTCGTCCATAACACAACCATCTAAATATATACCACGTAAACTATCAGGGTTTTCTGCACCGAGTAAGCTTATCCGAGCCCCTGTAGGTAAATCACACCTAAGCTCTGTCTCATGGAACTTCACATTCGGGATACCACCAGCAAAATGTTTTATATAATCCCAAGCTACATTCTTCGCCTGGCGATAGGTGGGCGCCATATAAGCATACCGAGGGGTAGTCTTACCAGAAACTAATGCATCCCTTAATAAATGATTAATAGCCCATACAGTCTTGCCAAACCTGCGATGACATACAACAACACCCCAACGCTTTACCTGCATCTCATTATGCAAAGACATCTGTAACGGCCTAGGCTCATACGGTATCTCGATATGCGTCACTGCTTCGTCACCTCTTTTTGATCTTCATAGATCAATATGCCATTTAACTCCAGTATAGCCTCATACAAGTCTAAAAGCAATACAGCACACTCCAACTGCTTAGACGCACTAGCGCTATCTACAACGCCCCTACGTAGCTCTGTTAAGTGACCAAGCATTGCATGCTGGTCAGGAGTTAAGTCAATGTGCATGAGGCTCCCTGCTTCGCAGGTATTATACGTGTATAGAAACGGCGGCAAAAATGTCGGGGGGTGGGGGGGTGGTATGCACAAAATGCATAGCAAATCCTATTACGCATAATAAACATTATGTTAACTATGCAATATTGTTTAATCATTACAACGACTTAGCATTTGTAGGAGCTATGCAGTTTTTGCAAACCACAAGATGTAGTGGTTGCCACCTGCAAGATCTACCTGTTTGTCTGTACATATTCAAATATATGAATGTACGAATTTCACGCGCGTAGATCGGACGCTCAGGATGTCTCTTACACACACATCTCACCATACCTAGTGCTTGACCACAACGTCTTGTTCATCCTCTTCCAGCGCGTTGACTGCCACATCTCCACCCTGCCAGCTAATAGTAAACTGTTGTGCTTGTGGCTGGTCTTCTTTCTTGTCACGTATACCGAACGGCTGGTTCCTGGCTGTAGTCCACTTCAGCGTATCTATCTCTAGTCTACGTCTATTAACCTCTGCATTGAGATGCCTGACATCACCATCTTCTGGTAAGGGCTCCATTGCTAGCTTGTTTATTCTATCGCTGTAGAACTCTGCCTGTAGTATGCGTCCACGCCTGTACAACTCAAACATGTCATCATCTCCAGCGACTGCTCTTGTTACTGCTCTGTATGTAGGCATGTTGTTATCGCTTGTAATATCTACAAGTGTTTCGCCTTGAGCTAATCGATCAACAATCTTTTCCATTATTTGTGTAGTAATTGTTCTGCTTTTGCCCATGTGTCTTCCTTTAAAAAAACGCCCTCGCCATGCAGACGACTTCTATGCCAGCCTGACCAGGCAAGGGCTAGTTAAACCAGATAAGCTGAGAACTAAAGCCCATCAGGAGAAGTATAGCAAAACTTTACGGCAGTAAAAAAAAATATACTTCTAGTTTGTTATAACTTGATACCATGTACTTTGTCTAGCCAGATCTCTAGCTGATGTATAATCTCTACTTGCTCCATTGGACTAGCTACTGCAATACTTTTAGAAACTTCTAAAAATTTATCTACAGACATCATAGGTCTTATCTTGCTACTGACTTTCTGTATTCTCCAAGACAAAGGATCTTCTTGCCTACGTTTCTTACCCATCTTGTACGCCGGTGACATCCGAGTCAGCGTCTCCTGTAAGATCTTGTAGTTATTACTAGTTATATAGTTATTGTTAGTTTCTTTACAGTAACTACTGTAGTTACTGGTAGTAGTAACTTGTAAGTTATTATCTCGCCCTGGCGGGCTCGCGTTAGCGTACTTCTTCAGTGGCATTTGTCAATCCCCTATTTAACCAGTGCATTCTCCGTCATCTGCTTGGCATAAAAAAGCCTCGTCATCAAAGATCCAATCGCCTTGTCGTGCAACGTAATCGCCTAATTCTTTGTAGCTCCTTGCTTTGTGAAACTTAGCACCGACTTTACTTTCCAAGTCAGACCACCATTGCATACGCTCTGGATGCTCACGCCACACTGCTGCCAAAGTTGCCTCTGATTTGAGAAAGCAACCATCACAATTACCAAGACCCTTTTGAACTCTTAAATCAAATGATTGGCGTTGCCAAAAGTTGTTAATATCATGCACTGATACGTTTGCGTTATCTAATGGAAACCAGTTAGCCCATCTATTATCGGTGGATGGTTTAACTCGATGAGCTTCGTCGGCTCGTATTCCAACTGTGTTGACCCATCTTTTCCATGTCTGGCTAACTAAAAACCTTTTAATTGTTAAAACTTTCATTTGTTGAGTGCAAAACCTTTGCGCTTGGTTAGGCAGATACCTAAACTTTGTCACGCTATCTACGCACTCAGTAAACGGCTCACCATCACGACTAGCAGAATTGTGGCTTACAGTCACAAACTTAGGCATTTGCTTTCTGTATTCTAACCATGTAATAACCACATTCCAACGCTCGCTGCATTCTTGCACGAAGTCTAAAGTCTCTGGCATTTCTCGCCCAGTGTTAGCAAATACTATCTTGCACCGTTCTGGCAAATCTCCATTAACTGATAATATTTGATGAAGCATGTAGCCTGACGTTCTGCCACCACTAAAGCTTATTAAAACATTGCCATCAGGTAACTGGTAAGGGTTAGTCATCACTATCATCCACTACAAAACCAAGCCCTTCACACTCCAGGCATGTCGCTACAATCTCAACAAGTGAGCCGCCATTGACATAATCAATGACAGCTTTCTCTCCCATTACCTGACCGCTTGCATCGCAGTCCATACACTTCTTTGCAGGTTCTAAAAACCTTTGTCCGTCAGCGCTGTAAAACACAAAGTTTGCTTCATTGCCTTTGACTTCTAAACCACCGTATCTCATTTGCAATGTACCTCCACTATTCTTGAAAGCAAACAATTAAAACCATTAGTGTAAAGAATATCAAACCAAACATCTTTGCGTTTTGCCTGACCAAATCCAATCTTAATATCTTGATCAGGATCTAAATCTAACGCTTTCATAATAGCATTTATAGCACGTTTTTCTTTTTGCCTACCTGTCATGCTGATCTCCACTTGATACACTTCTTGCCCCAGGGCGTTTGTCCACGCTCACCACTGTCAACGATTTTGTCTTCATTACGCAACTCTGACAACCTTGGACGCACTGTAACCTCTGGTATTTGTAGTACGTCAGCAATCTCATGTGACGTTAGAGACAACTGCATTTTCTGCAACAACTGCAACACACGGTCACGCGCACTAAGCTTGCCTGGGTAATTACTACGTGCTGCTGCAAGACTAGTATCTGTTTTCTGGTATCCAACACCTTCTTGTGTATATGGCATATTAGTTCTCCTTCCAGCCTATCCATTCTAAGAATGCTTCATAAGTTTCTAACGGTAGCACAACCAACGTGCGCTCCCTGTCTTTTCTGATAAACAACATATCGCTGCCATCCTGATCAAGAGCATCATATAAATCTTGCCATGCTCTTGCTCTCCGCTTGCACTCAGCAAGCAAAGCCTGTTCTGGGCCAATCTTTAGATCACCCGAATAATTACCTTTAGCAGCTCCTGACAACGGAACGCGCTCTGCCTCTACGTTCCTGTCTTTGTGCCAGTTTACCACCTCGCGCTCAAAGTTAGCGCCTTTATCTCTTGATTTTTTACCGCCCATCTTGTTCCTCTACTGCCTTAATTGTTTGCCCTATTCGCATAGCAATCTGAGGCACGATTGCGTTTCCTAGTCCTCTAAGTCTGTCCACCCTTCTGGGTATCCCATGAGCCACTCGACAAATTGAGGGTTCAACTGCCCACCCGTTTTGGATTGGTTGTCTGTGTATTGTACTGCTACATCGAGCGTATCCCAACTGACTTTCCCGTTCCTTATTCTGCCACCCTGATAACCGCCCTTGTAATCTCTGGCTGTCGGTGTAGGCCACAATATATATTCTATCTCTTTTGTGTGGGGCATAGACACCGCAAGCTGGAACAATAAACGTCCGACTGGAGTAGCCTTCGGTTTCCAAGTCAGAAAGCACTTCATCGAGCCCCAATGAGATGTGACCATAAACATTTTCGAAAATGCACCAAGTGGGTCTTTTTTGTGCAACAATTTTGCAGATGTACGGCCAGATGTGGCGGTCATCTTCAACGCCTTTTTGTCTACCTGCAACGCTGAACGGTTGGCAGGGGTATCCTGCTGTGAGGATGTCGCAGTCTGGAATAAGTCCATCTGGGTCATTTGCTAATTCCTTTACATCTTTTGCAATCGGCACATCAGGCCAATGCTTTGACACAATGTGTCTACTCCACTTTTCTATGTCACAAAACATTACTGGGTAGCTCAAGCCAGCCCATTCAAAGCCTAATGCAAAGCCTCCAATGCCAGAACATAGGTCTACATGACGCATCATTTTATCTATAGAAATCGTTAGGTGTTACAGCGCCCATCGTAGTTTCTTGTATAATTAACATATACTTAGTTGATGGTATCTTGTAATCTTTATGATCTTTATCTAAGCACCAACGCCGCACGACAGTGCCATGCTTGGCATCTAATCTCTGCGCTAGCTGAGGGTAACTATAACCCTTTTCTTTGCGCCATTGTTCAAGTTTCATAAAATTTCTCCT
>Ga0160423_10001220_pt1 | contig 21564 bp, 18 predicted proteins | sample CRUFie14St8metaG_FD_108191 | JGI IMG/M metagenome (GOLD analysis project Ga0160423, IMG submission 108191) | Marine microbial communities from the Costa Rica Dome - CRUD Field 142mm St8 metaG | ecosystem: Environmental > Aquatic > Marine > Oceanic > Photic zone | place: Costa Rica: the Eastern... | reverse complement strand
GTCATTAGTATTATCTAATGTAGATGGTGAGTTAACAGACACCGAATGGTTAATGCGATTTGGAGAGAGTTTAAATCAACCTAATTTTGATCCTCAATCGCCAATTGATTACTTTATCAACCCACAATAATAAATGAATCAAATAGGTTTATTTATTATTCGAATTTTATCTATTTTACCTCTATGGGTTTTAAGATTGTATGCACTAAAAACATACTTCCTACTAAGTTTTTTTGGATATAGAAAAAGCGTGATCACACAGAATTTAAACAATAGCTTCCCAAACAAATCAACACAAGAAAAAAGTCGCATCATCAAGCTATTTTACTGGCACTTTGCTCATTTTTTAACAGAGATGATAAAAATGTTTTGTATCTCAAAAAAATCAATTAAAAAACGTTTTCAGTTTAAAAACAAAGCTCTGTTGCAGAATTATTATAATGAAGGAAAAGATGTTATTTTAGTTCTAGGGCATTATGGAAATTGGGAATGGGGTTTACTAGCTGCTTCTTTAGTTAGTGATCACGAAATGGTAGGTATTTACAAACCGTTATCATCTTCCTTTTGGAATCACCAAATTAAAAAACTAAGAAGCAAATTCGGTGCTACTTTGGTTAGTATTAAAGGGGGTGTTAGATACATACTGAAACAAGGTGATAAGCCTAGAATAATTGGCTTAATTGGAGACCAAACGCCGAACAAAAATGAAATTGATTATTGGACCACTTTTTTAAATCAAGAAACAGCTGTTTTTTCAGGCACCGAAAAACTAGCTAAAAAATTAAATTGTCCTGTAGTGTTCGCTCACATTGATAAAATTAAGATTGGCTATTATGAAGTGAGTTTTGAACTCATCACGCAAACCCCTCAAGGACAACTTGATGGAGAAATCACTAATTTGCACACTCAAAAATTAGAAGAAAAAATAAAGGAAAGACCAGAACTTTGGTTGTGGTCACACAGAAGATGGAAAAACAGCCGAACATAGCAGTCGTTATTCTGAACTATAATGGGCAGCATTGGTTAGAAAAATTTTTGGGTGATGTAGTCGATAAAAGCCCAGAAGCAGAAGTGTATGTTGCAGATAACGCTAGCTCAGATAGTTCGGTAGCTTATATACAAGAAAATCACCCTGCTGTTAAGCTAATTCAAAACCAAAAAAATGACGGATACACAGGAGGTTATAATCAAGCATTGCAAGTAATTTGCGCAGATTATTATGTCTTACTCAATTCCGATATTGAAGTTACAGAACACTGGTTAACAGCTGTTATCCAACGTATGGAAAGCGATCATAAAATTGCAGCATGTCAACCTAAAATCAGAAGCTACCATCAAAAAGAAAACTTCGAATATGCAGGAGCCTGTGGTGGCCTTGTTGACCAGTTAGGATACCCTTTCTGTAGAGGACGTATTTTCGATACTTTAGAAAAGGATGAACTGCAATACGAAAAAGCTATTCCAGTATTTTGGGCAACAGGCGCTTGTCTTTTTGTACGTGCCAACGCTTTTCATGAGATAGGTGGATTAGATGATGATTTCTTTGCACACATGGAAGAAATTGACCTTTGTTGGCGATTACAAAACAAAGGATATTCTGTTTGGGTAGAACCAAAATCTATTGTTTTTCATGTAGGAGGCGGCACACTACAAAGTGGCAGTTCTTTTAAGACCTACCTCAACTTCCGAAACAATCTTTTCATGTTGTATAAAAACCTAGCAAAACCTTGGAGAACAATCTTTCAAAGACTTCTTCTAGATGGCTTGGCTGGGATCAAATTTTTAAGCGAAGGAAAAATAATTCATACTTGTGCTATAGTAAGAGCTCATTTTGCATTTTATGGATCCATCGCTAAGCTGAAAAAGAAAAGAGCGAAAACCTTTCAGGCAAAGCTCTATCCTATCAATATCTTAACAGCTTATTACCTACAGGGTAAAAAGCGATTTAGTGATTTAACTAAATAAAGATTTTAACTGACCAATCACATAATCAAGCTCTTCATTGGTGTTGTATTTACTGAACGAAAAACGCAATGAAGGACGCATCATATCAGCCCCGATCTCTCTTAACACATGGGAACCCACATTGCTTCCAGAAGAGCAAGCACTCCCTCCCGAACAGGCAATACCCATAATATCTAAATTATAAAGCAACATCTCACCTATATCCGTTGGAGGAAACATCACATTTAACACTGTATAGAGCGACTGATCAACCTCTCCACTTAAGCCATTAAACTCAACTCCTGGAATTGCATTTTTCAACTCTTTAATCATGTATGACTTCAATCCTTCTATATGTTTTCGATGTTCGTCTAAATCTCTATAAGCCACATCCATAGCAGTAGAAAGTCCTACAATTCCATAAACATTTTCTGTTCCTGCACGCATATTTCTCTCTTGAGATCCACCATGTATAAGCGGAGTAATAGACACATCTGCATTTATGTATAAGAATCCATTTCCTTTTGGACCATGGAACTTGTGAGCTGCACCTGTGATAAAATGCGCATTTAAATCTTTTAAATTGTATCTGTAATGTGCTATAGTCTGGACAGTATCTGAATGAAAAATAGCATTATGCTTTTTACAAATATCTCCCGTCTCTTTAAGTGGAAGTAAATTTCCTATTTCATTGTTAGCATGCATTAAGGAAACAAAAGAGCGGTCATTATTAGCTAACAATTCTTGTAGATGTTTTAAATCTACACTACCGTTTTTATCAATATTTACATAACTCAATTTGATATAACCTTTTTTAGCCATATCTAATAAGGTATGACCTACCGCATGATGTTCAATATTAGTAGTAACTGCATGATTGATACCTAAATCAGTCATACCACAGCGAATTGCCATATTATCTGCTTCTGTTCCTCCTGAAGTGAAAAATATTTCTCCTGGTGAGCAGTTTAAATGTTTTGCAACATTTTTTCTTGCTCTTTCAACTCTTGATCTTGCTTCTCTTCCAAAAGCATGAATAGAAGATGGATTACCGTATCCTTCTTCCATTACTTGTATCATAGCTGCCATAACTTCTTTATCTAAAGGTGTTGTTGCAGCATTATCTAAATATACTTTCATCTTAAATCATCGATTTAATTTCTGCAATAATGCGTTCAGCTAAGTTATTTGCTTTGTCAAGAGTTGAACTTTCTGTATAAATTCTAATTATTGGTTCTGTATTGGATTTACGTAAATGTATCCACTCATCAACAAAATCAATTTTTACTCCATCAATATTACTAACCTGCTCATGTGAATATTTATTTTCCATCTGTTTTAACAAAGCTTCTACATCTATAGATGGACTTAACTGAATTTTATTTTTAGACATAAAATAAACAGGATATTTTGCTTTCAGTTCAGAACATTTAATATTTTGCTCTGCTAAATGAGTTAGAAACAAAGCTATTCCTACTAGCGAATCTCTTCCATAATGTAAGGCTGGATAGATAATTCCTCCATTTCCTTCACCACCAATTATGGCATTAGTGTTTTTCATTTTAGTTACTACATTTACCTCACCAACTGGAGCTGCTTCGTAGTTGCCGCCATATTTTTCAGTTACATCTTTTAACGCTCTAGATGAAGAAAGATTTGAAACTGTATTTCCTTTTTGTTTAGATAAAATATAATCGGCAACAGCAACTAATGTAAATTCTTCTCCAAACATACTTCCATCTTCATTTACCAGAGCCAAACGATCAACATCCGGATCTACTACAATTCCAAGATCAGCATTTTCAGCAACAACTAAAGAAGATATTTCCGTTAAGTGTTCAGCTAATGGCTCTGGATTATGTGGAAAATGTCCTGTTGGTTCGCAATACAATTTTACACATTCTACACCTAACACTTCCAGTAATGCTGGAACAGCTATACCTCCGGTAGAATTAACACCATCTACCACTACCTTAAAAGCAGCCTTTCGAATTAATGCTGAATCTACCAAAGGTAAATCCAAAATTGCTTGAATATGCTTTTGAATATATGAGTTATCTTGTGTGTAAGATCCTAAATCATCAACTTTAGTAAAACTATAATTATCTTGCTCTGCTATACTCAACACTTCTTCTCCATCTAACGCATTTATAAATTCTCCTTTTTCATTCAATAGCTTGAGTGCATTCCAATGTTTTGGGTTATGACTTGCTGTTAAGATAATTCCTCCATCTGCATTTTCTAAAGGAACTGCAACTTCTACTGTTGGTGTGGTAGATAAGCCTAAATCTACCACGTCAATACCTAATCCTTGGAGCGTTCCGATAGCTAGCTGGCGAAACATATCGCCAGAAATTCGCGCATCTCTTCCCAACACAATTTTGACTTGTTTTTTTTGTGCTCTTTGTTTTATCCAACTACCAAAAGCGGCCGTGAACTTGACTACATCGATTGGGGTTAATGAGTCTCCTACAGAACCACCAATGGTTCCTCTAATACCCGAAATGGATTTAATTAGTGTCATTTACAAATTCTTATTTTACAAAAATAGCATTTTCGGTGTGTAATACTCAATGTTAATTTCTTTGTTAAAAAACTTATTAAATTAGGCACTTAAATTTAAATTTGCGAACTATTTTAGTGTTGTATGTTTGAAGATGAATATAGTCATAATGAAGATCAACAACTGGATCATTTAATTACTCGTTTTGATAACATGTTATCTAGAAACGAGTTTTTTTATTTTGATTCGGATGAAATTGAGCATATAATAGACTATTACATAACCAAAGGCAATCGTTATAAAATTGAGAAAGCAATCAGGCTTGCTGATAAACTATTTCCTTTTTCAGTTGAATTGCAAATCAAAAAAGCACAAGTGCTTCTTTCATATGATGAATCAGAATATGCTTTGAAACATCTTAAAAATATTCAGCACCTAGCACAAAATAACGAAGACTTTATTTTCACCCTGGCTGTAGCTTACAGTAAGCTAGAAGATCACCCTAAATCGATAGGGTATTTTAATGATCTACTATTGAAAGACAAAAACAACGAAGAAATTCTTTCATGTCTAGCATACGAATATCAGAGTATGGGTAAATATGAAAAATCCATCAAATACCTCAAAAGATTATTACTAAAAAACCCAAAAAATGAACTTACATGGTACTCCATAGTGCTTTGTTATGAGTTTATAGATGGCTTTGATAAGGCTATTAGTTTCATTAAAAAGTTTATTGATTTTGATCCTTATAACTATATAGCTTGGCATTACTTAGGTATTATTTATCAAAAAAAAGAAGATTATTTAAATGCAATAGAAGCATATGATTATGCTTTATTAATAAATGAAAAATACACACTTTCCTATCTGAAAAAAGCAGAATGTCTTTCTTCGGAAAATCATTTTAAAAAAGCAATTTACACTTATAAAGAGAGTTTACAGTTTGAAGAAGCTAGCGCGCTCACCTTTTATAGCATTGGAGAGTGTTACGAAAACTTAGATCGATTAGATAAGGCTCTTTCTTATTTTCATAAAGCAGTCCAAACAGATGAAAACTTAGCCGACGCTTGGTATGCTATTGCGCTTATATTAGATTTACAGAGTCGAGATTTGGAATCAGTACACTACATTAAAAAGGCTCTTGAGTTAAATAATGAAAATGTAGATTATTGGTTTAAATATGCAGAAATTCAACAGAAGATAGGGTTTGTAGAAGAAGCCGAAATTGCTTATAAAAAAGTGATAGAACTAGAAAATTTTGAACCAGAAATTTGGCTAAAATACTCTAACCTACTCTATCAGCAAGAGCATCAAATTGAGGCTATTGATGTTTTATACGAAGGTATCAAATATCACCCTGACAGTGCAGATATTTTTTATCGTCTATCTGCTTACCTTTTTAATCAAGGAGATGACAGTAAAGCCCTTAGTTACTTTCAAGATGGCTTAAACTTGAACTACGAAAAGCATCAGGATATCTTTATTTACATGCCAAATGTAAAAGACAATCCAAATCTTATAAATTTGCTGAATACTTATAAAAAGTAAAATTCCATGAATTTTAAATTACCATTCATTCCTGAAAGGAGTGCAAAACCTCGTGAAAACGGACTAACAATGATGATGGATAAAGGGCTTAGCATCAGAGAAGCTGAAGACTTTGTTTCTTCTACAAGTCAAATAACAGACATTGTAAAACTCGGATTTGGAACCTCACACATTACTAATAATTTAAAAGAAAAAATCATATTGTACCGTGAAGCAAACCTACGAGTTTACTTTGGCGGAACCCTCTTTGAAGCCTTTGTGGCCAGAGGCATGTTTAAAGATTATTGTAAAATCTTAGATAAATATGAAATAGATACCGCAGAAGTTTCTGATGGATCTATCGAAATCTCTCATGAGGAAAAATGTAAGTACATCAAAGATCTAAACAAGAGAGTAACTGTACTATCTGAAGTAGGATCTAAAGATGCAAACAAACTTATCCCTCCATACAAATGGATTGAGCTCATGCAAAAGGAAATTGAAGCAGGTTCTTGGAAAGTTATTGCAGAAGCTCGCGAGGGAGGAAATGTTGGAATCTACAGAGGCACCGGTGAAGTTCGATCCGACCTTATTGAGGAGATATTAACCAAAATTCCTCGAGAAAACATCTTATGGGAAGCACCTCAAAAATCGCAACAAGTGTGGTTTATTAAGCTTATGGGAGCTAATGTTAATTTAGGAAATATTGCCCCTCATGAAGTTATTCCTTTGGAGTGTTTAAGATTAGGTTTAAGAGGCGACACTTTCTTCGATAATTTACCTAATCATTTGATTAAAAAAGTAAAGTAATGACTCCTGAAGAATTAAAACTTAAAATAACAAAAAAATCAAATATTCAAATCATTGACTTAAGAGAAGAATATGAGTTTGAAGATGGTAGTATTTGTAATACTAACATACCCATGGGAGAGGTTATGACTAGATTAAATGAAATCAATAATGAAGGTGAAGTAGTCATGTTTTGCAAAAGTGGTAAACGCTCTAAATCAATGGTATTTATGCTACAAAAACAACATGGACTTTCTCACATTCAACAACTAGAGGGTGGTTACGAAGCCTGGTGCGAAAAAAACTAATTAAATGTTCCGATTTATCATTCTTATATTAAAAGGAATTGCTATGGGGGCAGCTAATGTAATTCCTGGAGTTTCTGGTGGAACAATAGCACTTATTACAAACATTTACGAAGATTTCATTAACGCTTTAAAATCTTGCAACGGAACTGCTATCAAACTTTTACTAACTGGTAGATTCAAAGAATTTTCAAATCACATAAATCTTCCGTTTTTGACTGCCATTTTAATAGGTATCGTTATTAGCATTTTTAGCATTGCTAAACTTTTCGAATTTTTACTTAACGAATACCCAGCTCAAATTTGGGGATTTTTCTTTGGATTGGTATTGGCATCAATATACTATATTGGTAAAACAATAAAAAAATGGAACTGGCAAAACATAATTGCTATACTTATTGGAGCTTCTGTAGCTACAACAATATCTTTTTTAAACCCTGCTTCAGGACAAAACACTAATCATCTTTTTATTTTCATCTGTGGTATTGTTGGAATATGTGGTATGATTTTACCAGGACTTTCAGGCTCTTATATTCTAATGTTGATGGGAAACTATGAACTACTAATGGTAACTTCCATTAATAAACTTTTCGACTTTTTAAAAGAAATATCAATTGGTAATTGGGATATATTATCTACTAACACAGATATTGGTAAATATCTTATTTATTTTATTATTTTTTTACTTGGTTCGGTAATTGGAATAATTGCTTTCTCGCATTTTATATCATGGATTTTCAAGCGCTATCATGATACTACTTTAGCAATACTAACAGGATTTGTATGTGGATCATTAAGTATTATTTGGCCTTGGAAAAATGAGATCGATTCATTGGATGAAAGTTATGAACGCTATTTGCCAGAAAGCCTAACGAGTTCAGAAATTTGGGTTATCACCTTCATACTCTTGGGAATTGCCACTATTTTTTTGATTGAATTTTTAGCAAAGAAATCCAAAGTATGAGAAAGTTTGGTCTAATAGGTTTTCCGCTCACACACTCCTTTTCTGAGTCCTATTTTCAAGAAAAATTTTTCAAAGAAGGCATCAGTAATTGTCAATACCAAAACTATCCAATAGAAGATATAAAAAGCGTAAGATTATTGCTAGAAAAAGAAAACCTATCTGGCTTTAATGTTACGATTCCTCACAAAGAAAATATTATTCCTTTTTTAGATGAATTATCTAAAGAAGCTACTTCTATTGGGGCTGTAAATACTGTTGTTAAAAAAGATGAAAAATGGATAGGACACAATACTGATTGGATTGGCTTTTACGAATCCATTAAAGCACTTCTTCAAAAACATCATAAAAAGACATTAGTACTAGGAAATGGGGGAGCAAGTAAAGCAATTGTTTACGCACTTAAAAAGCTTAAGATAGAACCTCTTATTATTTCAAGAAAAGAAGGAAGTACAAACTATGCAGAAATAACTAAAGATCTTTTAGCAGAATATTTAATTATTGTTAACTGTACTCCATTAGGAACATATCCAAAAACAGATGAATACCCTCCTATTCCATACGAACTACTATCAAAGAAGCATTTGCTTTATGATTTAATTTACAATCCCTCAGAAAGTCGTTTTTTAACTTACGGTAAAACCAACCAAGCGAACATCAAAAACGGCTTTGAAATGTTACAGAGGCAGGCAGAAGCAACTTGGAGTATCTGGAATTCGTAATTAGATTTACATATTCCCTCAGAAATCATTAAATTTGTGTTTCGATTTTTTTTAGCAAATGACTGAAAATACAGAATCTACTCCAATGGAGGAAAGTCAAGAAACATTTCAAACAACTGAAAACACATTTGAAGTGACTTTTGACTACAATAAGCTTTCTTTAGAAAAGCTTATTGAAAAAGTAAAAGAATTAAATGCTATCGAAAACATCTATTCAGTAGCAAAAGAGGTAGAAACCATCAAATCGGTTTTCTATAAAAAATTAAGTGTTGAGAAAACCGCTTCAAAAACTAGTTTTCTAGAAGAAGGTGGTGAAGAAGCAGCTTTTGTCTTTGATCAGAAAATAGAAAATAATTTTAAGTCAGCTTACAACCAATTTAAGCGTAAAAAAGCAGAATACAGAGCTCAACAAGAGAAAGCTTACGCCAGTAATTTACATATTAAAAAATCTATTATTGAAGAGATTTATTCGCTTACCAAAGGAGAAGAAACAATCAAAGATACTTTTGAGAATTTCCGATCTTTACAGGAAAAATGGCGTAACACTGGAGCTATAGCTCCTGCACACAATAATGATTTATGGCAATCTTACCATCATCATGTAGAGTTGTTTTACGACTATATCAGTATCAACCGAGATCTACGCGATTTAGATTTTAAGAAAAATCTAGAGCGTAAAACTGATTTATGTAAAAAAGCAGAAGCTCTTGAAAAGGAAAAATCACTAAACAAAGCACACAACGAATTACAACAGCTACACGACGTTTGGAAAGAAGTTGGACCTGTAGAAAGAGAGCACAGAGAAGCAATTTGGGAGCGTTTTAAAACAGCAACAAGGGTAATACATAAAAAGCGTAATGACTATTTCGTAGAACTTAAGGAGAAAAATGCTAAAGCAGCTGAGCTTAAAGAAGAAGTGTGCCAAAAAATTGGTAACGTTCACAACATTTTACCAAAAACACATGCTGATTGGCAAAAGGCCACTGAGCTGGTATTAGAACTTGAAAAAGAATGGAAAAGATTAGGGCGCTTAGACAAAAGTGAAAATAGTAAAGCTTGGAAGAGGTTTCGTCAGGTACTAGCTAATTTTTACCACGAAAAAAACGAGTTTTACAAGCAAAGAAAGAGCAACTTAAAATCAGAGTTAGATAAAAAAATTGCTATATGTAAAAAAGCAGAATCACTACAAGATTCTATGGATTGGAAATCAACAACAGAAAAGATAATACAATTACAGAAAGACTGGAAAAAAACAGCTTATGTTCCTAAATCTCAATCAGAAAAAGTGTGGAGCAGATTTAAAAAAGCATGTAATACATTCTTTGATAAAAAGAAAGTTCATTTCATGGCTTTAGATGCTAAGAAAAAAGAGAGCCTAAAAAAGAAATTAACCTTTTTAGATGAGTTAAGTAAAAGAGTATTTACTGACAAAGGAAAAGATAGTTTTAGCGAGCTTCAAAACATAACTAAAGATTGGAACAAACTAGGACCAGTTCCTAGAGGCAAAGAAGACATAGAAGAGCAGTTCCGACAAACTATGGATGGTTTCTATAAATCTTTAAAAATAAATCAAAAAGAGTTAATTGAATTAAAGTTTAAAAACAAACTTGATAACATCAAAAATGATGAGTTTAAACTTGAAAAAGAACGCCAATTTATCCACAATAAAATTTCTGAAAGTCAAAAAGAAATTTCTCAGTATGAAAATAATATGAGCTTTTTTGCCAACTCTAAAGGAACTGAAAAACTAAAAGAACAAGTACATAAAAAAATTACTGATTGCCAAGCTAAAATTGAGGAGCTAAAACTACAACTTAGATTATTAAATGAGGTGTAATGGATTTTCAGCTTATTTCGGATTTTCAACCTACTGGTGATCAACCAGGTGCCATCAAGCAATTGACAGAAGGCATCAAGAGAGAAGAAACATTCCAAACACTTTTAGGGGTAACCGGATCAGGTAAAACATTTACCATAGCCAATGTAATTAAGGAAGTAGAGAAACCTACCCTAGTCCTTTCTCATAACAAAACATTAGCAGCTCAACTTTATAGCGAGTTCAAGCAATTTTTTCCAAATAATTCGGTGGAATATTTTGTGTCCTATTATGACTACTACCAACCCGAAGCATATATTCCCAGCTCTGGAACTTATATAGAAAAAGACCTATCAATAAATGAAGAGATTGAAAAACTTCGATTAAGTACCACTTCCGCTCTATTATCAGGAAGGAAAGACATCATTGTAGTAAGCTCTGTTTCGTGTATTTATGGTATTGGAAATCCTGAGGAGTTTAATAATAATATTGTTGAAATAGAAGTTGGTCAGATAGTTAGTAGAAACAAGCTTTTACATCAATTTGTAACTTCACTTTATTCTAGAAGCGAACAACTTTTTAATAGAGGAAACTTTAGGGTAAAAGGAGATACTGTAGATATTTACCCAGCATATGCAGATGTAGCTTACCGCATTCATTTTTGGGGAGATGAAATAGAAGCGCTGGAGAGCTTTGATCCTTTAAACGGTCATAAAATTGAAAATTTTGATCAATTGAGAATCTTTCCTGCTAACATCTTTGTGGCTTCAAAAGATCGTATTCATAACGCCATTAATCAAATACAAGATGATTTAATGGAGCAAGTAGATTTTCTGAATCAAACGGATAGAAAATTAGAGGCTAAACGCTTAGATGAGCGAGTGAATTACGATTTAGAAATGATTAGAGAGTTGGGTTATTGCTCTGGTATCGAAAACTATTCTCGTTATTTTGACGGAAGAGCTCCAGGTTCTAGACCCTTCTGTCTGCTCGATTATTTCCCAAATAACTTCCTAACAGTCATTGACGAAAGCCATGTAACTATCCCACAGATTAGAGCCATGTTTGGTGGCGACAGATCCAGAAAAGAAAACCTTGTAGAATACGGTTTTAGACTACCTGCAGCCTTAGATAACAGGCCCTTAAAATTTGAGGAATTCGAAAATATAACCAATCAACTGATATATGTTAGTGCCACACCTTCAGATTATGAATTAGAGAAAAGCGGAGGAGTTATCGCTGAGCAAGTTATTCGTCCTACAGGACTTTTAGACCCTATTATTGATGTACGCCCCACCCTAAATCAAATTGACGATTTACTAGAAGAAATTCAACAGCGAGTTGAGAAAAATGACAGGATACTAGTGACTACCTTAACCAAACGAATGGCTGAAGAATTAACTAAGTATCTCACCAAATTTGAAATTCGGTGCCGCTATATCCATTCAGATGTAGATACCTTAGAAAGGGTAGAAATTTTACATGGGTTAAGAGAAGGTGTTTTTGATGTGCTAATTGGTGTAAATTTATTAAGAGAGGGGTTAGACCTTCCAGAAGTAAGTTTAGTAGCAATTCTAGATGCTGATAAAGAAGGATTCTTGAGGTCAGAACGTTCATTAACCCAAACAGCAGGTAGGGCTGCTAGAAATGTAAATGGCTTAGTTGTAATGTATGCAGACAAAGTTACACGATCCATGCGGCTAACCATCGATGAGACTAACAGAAGAAGAGAAAAGCAGATTAAGTACAATAAAGTCAATGGACTTACCCCTACACCTTTAAAAAAGAAAAAAGAAAACCTCATTACACAAAGACTAAATCCATATGCCGTAAAAGATGAGTTGAGTATGAATACTGTAGACAGTGAAGATTACACCAACCCTAAAACGCTTAAAAGAGCTATTAAAAATACTAAGGCGCAAATGGAAATAGCTGCTCAAGAACTCGACTTCTTGGAGGCAGCTAGATTAAGAGATAAGCTTTTTGAATTGGAGCAGAAAAAATAATTATTGTTTATTTATTCGAAACCCCAACGATGCACATCATTATTTGCTTCTTCTATCTGGTCTTTGATAAACTTTATCTTCTGAGCAATTCCAGCCATTAATCTATCATTTTTTAAAAGGTATTCCATTTCTAAAATTTCACCATCAGCAGCTAAAGCAACTTTGTGTAAAATAGGAAATTTTAATTTCAACCAAATAATCGCATCTTTTTTTCCTTCTGTAGCCTTGATTAGTGCTAATAAGTGAGGTGTATTTTTAAGTAACCAATTACTCGCTTTTTTATCAAAAAAGAGTGCAAAACAAAATAATCCTAATTCAGGATAACCTTCCTTTAATAGCCAATCTCGAATTTCTGAATTTCCTCCAATAGCTTCACCCCAAGCTAATAATATTTTTTCCGGATATCTCCTCATTTGATCAAAAAAGCCCTGCTTGGCAGGGCTTTTTAATTTATCTCGGTTTGCGCATATAATAAATTTGCATATCACCATGTGGTGTTTTTTGAACTTCCGACAACACAAGTTCAAAACCTCTTCCTCCTAAAAAGTTTAAGGCGTCAATCATAGAGTAAAACTCATTTTTCATTACTAGTTGTGCTTCTTTTGATTTTGTTCTACCAAAATCAAAATTAATTGACCATCTTGATTTTTGAATATGCTTCATATACCCTTTGACATTATTCATATGAGAAGGATTAACTTCTTCTTTTTTTCCTTTCTTTTTCGGCGAAACAACTTCTTGCTTATTTGAAAGTTCAATATCAATTATACCCCTAATAATAACATATTCATACTTATAAGGCTTATGTTCAATAACCGAATGATTTCCATTGTTTTCTGGCGCTCTATTCTGAGCCATCAGAATTATTGGTAAAACCATTGCTAACATCATGATTACTTTTTTCATCTTCATATTTTTTATTTAAAGAATAATTTAACTAGACTATTATTTATCACTTCCAAGTATGATAGGTAAGTCCCCATCACCATTTCCAATAACAATAACTTTACTGTTTGGTGACTTTGCAATCTCTTGAGTTGTTTCAACTCCTTTCCATTTTAAGAGTGCAGGTGTAATTGTTTTTGTTACAATTCGCTGAAAGTCTGAGATACCTTGTGCTTCAATACGCTTACGTTCTGCTTCTTTCTCTTCTTTTGCTAGTTTAAACTCGTACTCCAAAGCTTCCTGCTCTTGTTTCAATTTATTCTCAATTGCTGTCTGTAAAGTTGGAGGCAAAGTCACATCGCGTATCAAGATTGCATCTAAATTTAAATGCTTGTCAGAAATAGCTGCTGATGTTAAATCGTAAATCTTATCCTCTACCTCTTCTCTTTTGGTGGAGTATAATTCTTCTGGAAGATATTCTCCAATAACCTCTCTAGTAACTGAACGAATTTCAGGACGAATAATACTTTCCAAATAATCCTTACCTACCAAATCATGCAAATGACCTACTTCCAACATGTTTGGGTTATAACGAAAAGATAAGTCTAGTTTTATAGAAAGACCATTTTTAGACAAAACTTCCATCGCCTCATAATCTTCTTGAATCTTTACATTATAAACATAAAATTTATTCCATGGAGCCACTACATGAAAACCTTGATCATATACTGTTTCTTTATCTAATCCACCACCAAAACGCTTAAAAAGGATTGCTTTCTCTCCAGGATTTACGGTGTAAAACATTTTACCTCCACTGATTAAAATCAATAAAAAAGCAATAAATCCAAATACTAAAAATTTGGGAATTCTAGGAGTCATTCCTCCATCATCATTTGCTTGAAACATATTTAAAAAAATTTAAAAAATTATATACTTCCGTTTTGCTTTCGCAAAAACCATTCGAGTGATAAAAATACTAATAAAAGGAAGAATATCCAGCGCTGATTCAATAATTCGGAAAACTTTAAACGACTATATGAAATTGTTTTGCTATCCATACTTTTAATAGCTTGCTTTAAATCCTTAATATTACTAGGGTAAAATAAATTTCCTTCATGAAAATTTGCAAGATTATATAGTAACTGATGATTAGCCTGTTTTTGTCTTTGCTCTAAATTTAAAGGCATGACAGTAAGTTGCCCTTTTCGAGTACGCTCCTCTCCTGCCGAAAAAACTTTAGATTCATATTGATATTGCCCTACTTCCAAATCATTGATAGATAAATCATATGATTGAGCAGTTTTATTAAATGTGTAAGAAAACTCATGCCCTTGTGTATTTCGTAAAATTATGGTTGGTTCTGGGTCATTGAATAGTTCGTAATTAACATCATATAATTGAGCAGAAATTGATAGAGACTCATGTTCAAAAATCTTTTTTGGTATTTTAACACGAAACAATCGCTTATCCTCTTTTATTGCCAGAAACTGTACACATTGCTGTATAAGTTCATCAAATAGATCGTTTGATTCTCTTTTTGCAAATTCAAACAAACGCCAATTCCATAGACCTTCCCCTAACCAAAGCGCTTGTCGATACTCCTGTCCTTGATGAAAGGATAATACAGGACGATCCATAGCAATACCTTTTTCTGTTTGTGAAAATATATTTTGATAATCCAAAAAGTAGTTGACATCACCAAAAGGCACAATTAAAGGTGGTAATTGCTTTTGCCAATCACTCCATGCATCATTTAATTGAAAATAAGAGAAGTCCTCAATTTTCGCTAATACTTCAGAACTCTGTTTATTAGATGTATTAAATGAAAACCAATCCGTTTGAATGCTAGCAGCGTTAGCTCCTAAAATATACCAAGTAGGGATTGGTGCTACATTTACTTCCGTATGAAAGGAAATTAGTAGATCGTAGGGAGTATAATCTCCGTTAAAATCTTTTATAAACTTCTGATGTACCTCATAGTTATCGTTTTGCTCTATGGCGGTAGTTAGTGCAAAAATATCGGGATGTACACTTTCGGTCAATAGTAATATCTTTTGTCTACTTTCAAGGATTTCTACAAAAAAATCTTCCATATTGTTGTAAGTGTTTTCCTCTCCACTTAAGACAGATAATCTTAATTGATAACGGTGCATTCCTACCTCATCTGCCGATATTAAAACTTGTGTTTGAAAACGCTGATAGACATCTGAAACAATTAATTCTTCTTGATATAATTCAGTTTGTCCTTCCCAAACAGAAAGCTGCACTTTTTCTCCTTCACAAAATTGTGCTTGTACACTTATTTGCAAAGGAAATGAATTACCTAAAAAAGCTATATCATTATGTGATAAGTTACTAATTCGCAGGTCCTTTTGAGGCATGGTATCGCCTAAAGCAATTGTGTATAGTGGTGCTTGAAAAGGATAATCAGCATAAAGTGGATTGCTGCCTTGGTTGTATAAACCATCGGAGGCTAAAACCACTGCCGCCACATTACGATGGCTGTATACATCAGACAATTGCTGAAAGAAAGATGTATAATTAGTCGCTTTCTCTTGATAATAAAAACTATCTAAAAGAGTAGTTTTTGTTCCAATAGAGTATAGATCCACTTGATGTTTATCAGCAAGGCTGTTTTGTAGTTCTCTAATCCCAACTTCAAATTCCTGAAGTTGAGCTGCTCCTTGTATGGATTCCGACTGATCTATACCTAAAACAATAATGGGTTTTTCTTTATCAATTAATAAATTACTCACAAAAGGGTCTAACAAAAAGAAAGCTATTAAAGATACGATTGTAAAACGCAGAAAAGCCATGACTTTAGACAGCCATGACTTTCCTTCAAAAGTATGTTTGTTATACAGAAAATATGCGTAAGCTGCGCCCATTAAGAGACACAAAATGGTAAAACCTATGGGTAATTCTGTAGTGATTTTTTGCATTAAGTCAGCATCCCTCCACACACATTCAATACCTGACCGCTCACATAAGAAGACATGTCTGAAGCAAAAAATAAAGCTGCGTTGGCAACATCATCTGTATTACCACCTCTCCTTAATGGAATACCATCTCTCCATTCTTGTACAGTTGCATCATCTAAAGCAGCAGTCATTTCTGTTTCTATAAATCCCGGTGCGATCACATTGCAACGAATATTCCGAGAACCCAACTCTAAAGCGGTAGATTTACTAAAACCAATAATAGCCGCCTTGGAAGCTGAATAGTTGGCTTGACCTGCATTACCTTTTATTCCTACGACCGAGCTCATGTTAATGATAGAGCCACTTCTTTGCTTCAGCATCGGGCGCAATACCGCTTTCGTTAGGTTAAAAATGGATTTCATATTTACTTCCATAACTCTATCGTAATCCTCCTCGCTCATGCGCATCAGCAAATTATCTTTGGTGATACCCGCATTATTTATCAATATATCAATACTTCCGAATTTTTCCATTACGTCAACAGCTAATTGCTGTGACGAATCAAAATCGGAAGCATCAGACTTGAATCCTTTTGAAGTAATACCAAAAGAGTTGAGCTCTTCCTCTAAAACTTTGGCATTCTCCTCGGATGATATATGTGTGAAAGCAATATTAGCCCCTTGTTCGGCAAACTTGAGTGCGATACCCTTGCCAATACCTCTTGAGGCTCCTGTAATAACGGCTGTTTTTCCTTTAAGTAATCTCATATTTTAAAAATAAAAATCAAAGATAAAAAAATAGGATTAGCCATAATAGTAAAATCATCCTCTTGTTAGGTGTCCCAAACACTCTATTTTAGAAAAAAAAAGTTTCACCTAAAGTAAATTTTACTATTGCGTACATGAGCAGAAGACAATCTTAAAGTTTCTTTTTTAAAAAAAAAAGTCCAATCAAATAGAAAAGGCCTTTCAATTCTTGAAAGTGTAATTAATTAACTAATCAAATTAGCCATTTTAGCACCGATTTGTGCAGGAGAAGCTACAACATGAATACCACATTCACTCATGATTTTCATTTTCGCCTCAGCCGTATCATCGGTACCACCAACAATAGCACCAGCATGTCCCATTGTCCTGCCAGCAGGAGCTGTTTGTCCAGCAATGAAGCCAACCACTGGCTTAGTTCCATTTGCCTTCACCCACTTAGCAGCATCCGCCTCTAACTGACCACCAATCTCACCAATCATGATGATGCCTTCTGTTTCAGGGTCGTTCATCAATAACTCAATAGCTTCTTTAGTCGTTGTTCCAATAATTGGATCACCACCAATGCCGATAGCAGTAGAAATACCTAAACCAGCTTTTACTACTTGGTCAGCTGCCTCATAAGTCAATGTACCAGATTTGGAAACGATACCAATTGTACCTTGCTTGAAAACAAAACCTGGCATGATACCACATTTAGCTTCACCTGGTGTGATAACCCCTGGGCAGTTAGGTCCAACAAGGATACAGTCTTTATTAATGATATATTCTTTCACCGTAATCATATCCTTTGTAGGAATGCCTTCCGTAATACAGATAATTACTTGAATACCTGCATCAGCAGCTTCCATAATGGCATCACCGGCAAATGCAGGTGGCACAAAAATCATAGAAGTATTTGCTCCGACTTTTTCAACTGCTTCAGAAACTGTATTAAAGACAGGACGATCTAGATGTGTTTGTCCACCTTTACCCGGAGTCACTCCACCCACTAAATTGGTTCCGTATTCAATCATTTGTGTAGCATGGAATGTTCCTTCATTTCCTGTAAAACCTTGTACAATTACTTTAGAATTCTTATTTACTAAAACGCTCATTTGTTGTGCTTTTTTAAACGTTACAAAATTAAAAGTTAATCTTATAGATGAAAGTAAAAAAGCAAAAGAGTTTGACTTATCTTTGTCTTATGGTTGAAGATACTATTTGTGCACTAGCAACAGCTACGGGAGTTGGAGCTATTTCTGTTATTCGTTTATCGGGACCGAAAGCTATCCCTATCTGCAATGAGGTGTTTCCTTCCAAGAATCTATGCGAGGAAGCCTCACACACCGTTCATTTTGGCAGCATTCGAAATGCTAATAATATTTTGGATGAAGTATTGGTAACTATCTTTAAAAACCCTCATTCTTATACTGGTGAAGATGTGGTAGAAGTATCTTGTCATGGCTCAGTATATATTCAAAACAAATTGATACAACTTTTTTTAAGCCGGGGCGCACGTATGGCAAAAGCCGGGGAATTTACATTGCGTGCTTTCAGAAATGGAAAGATTGATCTATCGCAAGCAGAGGCTGTAGCCGACCTTATTGCTTCAGACAGTAAAGCAGCACACCAAGTAGCTTTACAACAAATGCGTGGTGGTTTTTCCAACGAGCTGAAAGAGCTAAGAGAAGAACTCATAAACTTTGCTTCTCTAATTGAGCTGGAGCTTGATTTTAGTGAAGAAGATGTTGAATTTGCCGATAGAGCCAAATTCAACAAACTACTTGAAAAAATTAAGGCTGCACTAAAACGTTTAGTAGATTCTTTTATCGTTGGAAATGTAATTAAAAATGGAATACCTGTAGCTATATTGGGTGAGCCGAATGTAGGTAAATCTACCCTAATTAATGCTTTACTAAACGAAGAAATAGCCATTGTTTCTGATGTCGCAGGAACTACACGAGACACAATAGAAGATGACCTCATTATTGAAGGTATTCACTTCCGTTTTATTGATACTGCTGGATTAAGAGAAACTAGCGACATGATAGAAAGTATCGGGATCCAAAAAGCTTTAGAAAAGGCCCAAAAAGCTCAAGTTGTGCTATACCTAGTAGATGCCAGCAAAGATCTTTCCAAGCAATTACAAGATGCTGAGGAGTTGAAAGGAAAACTGGCAAAAAAATTAGTAATAGTAGTTAATAAAATTGATCAAAAACCAACTATTAAAGAGCAAATAAAAGATGTACTTTTCATCTCAGCCAAGCAAAAAAAGGGATTGGACGCGCTGACCGACACACTACTCAGCTTTGTAAATACTGGAGCACTGAGCAACAACCAAACTATTGTGAGCAACAGTCGACATGTTGATGCGCTGAATAAGTCATTAAATCAAATCATCAAGACAATTGAAGGACTGAATAGCGGTATCTCTGGGGACTTTTTAGCAATGGATATTCGTCAGGCACTCTACTACCTAGGGGAAATCACCGGAGAAATTTCTTCAGATGACCTACTGGATAATATTTTCTCGAATTTCTGTATTGGAAAGTAGTCACAAAAAAAAATTGATTTAATCAAACATTAACGATTTACGAAATTATCTATTTTAATTTGTGTTCGTTTGCTATTAATTTCTTGTAACTGAAAAACTTTCCGCTTTTATCAAACACTTTGTATTGACAAGTAATAGTATCTTTGACTAAAACTCGAGTGGATGTATAAATACCTTTTTGGACTTATAGCGTTAATCTTAATAAACGCTTGTAAACACGAACTAGAACAACCTTCATGGACTACTCAGTGGACAGCTCCTTTAGCATATAGTTCCCTAAGTATTAATCAACTTCAACAAGACAGCATCATTTCTTGGGACACTCTAGAAAACAATAGCTTACAGCTAGTTTTTCAACAAGAATTATTCAAGCTCGAAATGGATAGTTTGTTAAATATGCCTGGAAAAAGCAAAACCAAAAATGTAAAGTTAGACAGTATTTCTTTTTCAGATATTCAAATTAGCTACCCTACTTCTTTAGGCAATATAATTACTGATTTGGGTGCAACAGCTTTTTTACCAGATGGTGCACAAGCTATTATACCTCCATTTCCAAATGTTTTAATTGATACACTGCCTATAGATGCTAGTAGTTATTTTGAAGAAATGACACTAAAGGAAGGTCTACTAACGGTTAGCTTATACAATGGCTTACCTTCTGATTTAGCAAATATCAATATGGTTTTGCGTAATGAAGGGAGTAACAGTAACATAATTCAAATTATACTTCCCCTGTTACCAACTGGAAGTACTCATCAGCAAAGTATTGACTTAAGTGGAGAAACGCTATACGGTGCATTAGATGTGGAAATTGTCAATGTAGATATGGTAGGCACTAACAATATGGTTGTTATTGAATATGAAGATGCCTTAATTGCTGATATTTTAATCAGCAATATTGTTCCTTTTGAGGGTATTGCCATTTTCCCAGATCAGCAAATTTTTCAGGAAGACACCGTGGTGGCTTTTGATATTGAAAATGCATGGTTAACAGAAGCTTTAGTACATAGCGGAGGAGTTTCCGTCTTAGGAACATCTACTATTCAGGATACTATTAAAATTGAGTATAGCATACCATCAGCAACCCTCAACGGAGTTCCTTTTGAGCTATACCTGGAATTACCTCCTGCTCCGGTTGGCGGAAGTGTTAGTGATGAGCTCTTCTTTGATTTTTCAGGTTACAAATTAGATTTAACAGGTAAATATGGTGATACCGTAAATACCATTTATACTAACTCTTCTGGTTGGATTGATTCATCAGGTGTATTGACACATATTTCATTAGAAGACAGTATCTTTTTCACCTTGAGTGTACATGATATTAAACCCGCTTTTGCTCGTGGATATATTGGAGAAGATACCATTATTGGAAATGAAAGTACTATGATTGATATCTTCAATAGTTTTCAAGGAAGTTTTGACATAGAGCAATTACAGCTTGCGCTAAGAACTGAAAACCACATTGGTGCATCGGCACGCATTCAAATTGGAGAAATTAGTGTTAGCAATAATTTACAAAATATGCTTCTAACAGGAACAGCTCTTGATGAAGCACTAAATATAGATCCAGCAGTTGAAAATCCGCAATCATCAATCTTGCCGGTACACCCAACATACAACACGGTTTATTTAAATCAGAGTAATTCAAATATTGAAGAATTAGTAGAGCTACAACCTGATCAAATAAATATTAGTTATGAGTTGTTTCTTAATCCTGATCAAAATAATAAAGAGGGGTTTTTATACAAAGGACATGGATTATCTGCTGACATGGAAATAAGCATGCCTTTATCTTTAATAGCTCAAGACATTGTTTTGCGAGACACTACTTCATTCGAAATTAACATGTCTCAAGAACTGAGCGAAAGCAGTTTTACACTAT
>Ga0160423_10001219_pt1 | contig 21565 bp, 16 predicted proteins | sample CRUFie14St8metaG_FD_108191 | JGI IMG/M metagenome (GOLD analysis project Ga0160423, IMG submission 108191) | Marine microbial communities from the Costa Rica Dome - CRUD Field 142mm St8 metaG | ecosystem: Environmental > Aquatic > Marine > Oceanic > Photic zone | place: Costa Rica: the Eastern... | reverse complement strand
TTGATTGGGTAGTTTGGCGCACCTTGAAATCGCATCGCGTAGACCCAATCGTGGGTGCGAATTGCACGGGTTTCTTCCTGCTCATAAAAAACAACATCGCGAAGACAACCGCCTTCTTGCCTTAGTGCCGGACCTAAGTCCAACGCGCTGCTAGGCAGACTTGGCTGGACTTCCTTTGCCCCAACGAGTGATGCCAAAGTTGGGAACAGATCAATTTGGCTGACAAAGCCTTCATTTACGGCATTTTCTGCCACGCCCTCGCCAGCGACGATTAGAGGAATATTGTATGAGGGTCTGTGCGCGCTAGATGGAAATGCAGCCGCCCCATGCCCCCAAATCCCATTATGGCCCAAAGAAAATCCGTGATCCGACGTATAAATGACGATCGTATTTTCATCCATGTTCAACCGCTCGAGGGTGGATAGGATTTTTCCGACCCCGCTATCGATCAGACTAACTTGTGCAAAGTAATTACGCAAAGACCCCACATTGTTCGGCAATAACAATGGCCCTTTAAATTGCTCGCGCAGCCCCCCCTCAGCAACACGCAAGCCAAAGCGGTCTAGCACCTCACTGGATAACCCCTCCCTTGGGATTGAGTGCATGTCAGCCGTGTCATAGAGATCAGCTAATTCGAAATCGGGTCGACCCTTTATTGCCGGCCAGTGGCCATAAGGCCCATTGAATGGAACGAAAGCGAAGAACGGATCTTCTTCGCCCGCTTGTTGCTCCAGATACTCGATCGTTTTGTCGGTAAAGAAATCAACAGTATGGCCGGCGAAATTATACGTCTTATCGCGGTCAATGACGTCATTTTTGTAAAAACTTGTGGTGTGGCCATGAGGAAACGTCACCCAGTGGTCAAAAGCCAATTGCGGTTGGAAGGGTACGCCAAGGTGATATTTTCCGATCATTGCGGTGTTGTAACCAGCCAGTTTGATGATCGTAGGCAGGTTCGTAAATTCGCCAATCGAAGACCAATTATCCGGCCATTTGTCCATCAGACGGTCATCCAGCCAGTTGTGAATGCCATGTTGACTGGGCATCAAGCCCGTCAGGACCGAAGCTCGGCAAGGTGAGCACATCGCGTTAACGCAATAAGCATTATCAAATCGCATTCCACGTTTTGATAAATTGTCTAGATGCGGGGTCATAACCTCATCATTCTCATAGCAACCGAGCAAATTAGCTGGCTGATTGTCCGACATAAATAAAAGGATATTTGGCCGTGTCATCGGTTCACCTCTTCAGATTTCTGCACATCGCAACTCGCCACGTCTTCCAACATTCATATAGCTGACTTACCTACCACAATAAAAACTGCCCCTAAACAAACCATAATAGCAACAACGCCGTGCCACCAAAAGATCCGCTCGTTCTTAAAAATATACGCGCCAAGCAAGATCGAAAAAACTGGAGCCATAGATGATAAAGACGCCGCTAACGTCACTGAGCCTGCAACCAAAGACACCTGTAGCGCTAGGATGCCGCTGCCGGTCACCGCTCCAACTAACGCAAACAAGCAGTGCCCTCGGGTGAAAGAAAGAGCCCGTCTTGGTGAGCCTTGAACAAGAAGCATCACGCCAACAGCAAGCGACGACACTGTTGTCATTACCATCATCGCAAACATTGGCTCGGCGAGAATGTTGTAGCCTATTTTCGAAATTGGTTGGGCAATTGCCCTGACAATGGCCGCGCATAATGGAAGTAATAAAAGATAGAATGCTCTCTTTCGCCAGCTAATCCCGCGACCAGCAGCCGCCAAAATCAACCCACCGACAAGCAGTGTAATCCCCGCAAATTGAAACAGCGTTACAGTTTCACCCAAATATAATATGGCAGGCAAGATCGCGAATAGAGGGAGAAATGCACCGATCGCAGAGGTTAGCGCGGGGCCAACGTGTTTAACGGCCAAAATCTGAAATCGCTGTCCCAAAGCAGGTAGAAAGAACCCAGCAATCACAAAGTATAACGTCGCTTTGGAATACCAGAAATCCCATTCCAAATTCCAAATTGCCACGCACCAGAAAAACACGGCCATCGTCAAAACAGAAATGAACGCACCGGTTAATTCATCCAAATGTGCAAGTGCGTATTTTGCAATAATTGAAGCGAGTGCAAACAATATGGAAGCAAGAATGGCAAATACAATTGCAACGATCATGTGATGGCAGGCCTTTTATATTAACTTTTCTCAATTAAGTCGGTCATTGTCTATTTGTCTTCCAACATAAAATCGTTGGCGCGGCCCCACTCCAGGCAACGGAGCGGTCGCTATCTTTTGCGCGACGTGCCGCAAACACACTACAGGCTGCTCCGCGACCCACGATAACATAGTCAAATTCTAACACCTTTTCGATTTGGATAGATCCTTCGTTCTTCAAATGCCGACAGCTTCCGCTTTGGCGATAAGCAATCTCATGGCATGGACATCATATGTATCTAGCATATGCCATATATTGCGGTTGCCAAGTCTTTTTGTTTGTCCTACGATAATATTGTCTAAAGAATAGGAGGGCTTGCTTTTGAACAACGCGCTAATCCCGCAAGATCAAATAGATGACTTCATCATCCTTCGCGCCCGCGCATTCACAAGTAAGGTTCGCCGGATGGTGACCAACGATGTATTGAAAAATGAAAATCTTCAGATTCTCGAATGGCAATTGTTATTTTCCGTTGCAAGGTTTGGTAGTTGTCACCTTGCGTTCATCACGCGTTCGACCTCGATTGATCCGGCTCATGGAAGCCGGGCCGCGTCGACGCTCGAAGCCAAGGGTTTGGTCTCGAGACGCGAAGATCCCGGAAACAAACGGCGAAAACTTATTTCATTGACACCAAAAGGTGTTGAGGTTTTTGAGCGCATCTGGCCGAGCGCCAGAATGGCAATTAAGAATATTACTGATCAACTGGATCCAGTTGATTTCGCTGAACTTAAGCGTCTTATGGATCTGCTCAATAAAGCGTCAGAACAACCGCTGGCCAAAACTCCAAGCCATCTACAATCTAACCTATCTGAGGATGAAAGAGTTTCAAGTAGACCAAAGTTAATTGGTCAGCATAACGCGGAATCTACACACGAGAAGTCAACCTGATAACGTCAATAGTTTTTAACCTCAAGGAGAAAATGATGAAATTAACAAAACCTATGATAGTTGCAGCTGTCGCATCAATCTTTGCAACGGGAGCGTTTGCGGAAGTAAATCTTACTGCGGAAACGGCAAGTCCGGGTGGTGCAACACACTTGTCACCTGCACACTTGACCGAGATTGCCGGCACACAGGGTATCGCAAACATTCAGCTTGCAGAAGGTCAGACGCTCACAAACTCAATCCAGAATGTGGCCGAAGGCAAAACTGATATCGCCGGAACGCCGCATATCCTACCTTTTCTTATGAGCCGTGGAGCTGGACCATATGGCTCTCTTGGAGCAGAAAAAGGCGCAGAACTCGCAAGCAATCTACGCGCGATCAACCCGTTCACTTTGGGTATCTTCCTACTTTACGCCTACGATGCAAAAAACATCGACGGCTGGGACGATCTGGAAGGCCGTAAGATCTACAATGGTCCGCCTCGTGGTGGTGCGCTCACAAACGCTCGTAGCATGATCCAAATAGTAGCAGGCTTGAAAGATGGCGAAGGCTATGAAGGTTTGCAAACGAATTGGGGACAAGGCACCGCTTTGGTCACAAGCGGTGAACCTGATGCGGTTGTTTTGCCCGAGCTCTTTCCAGGCAGCCGGATGACCGCTGTCTTAGCGGCTGGAAACATGACGGCTTGGTCCATGCCCAAGGAAGCATATGAAAGCGACGCAATGCAAAAGTATATGGCTGCACCAGGCAGTGCGCCATTCACGGCCGTAGCCGCCGACATTGAAACTGCGTTGGGTGACGGGTGGACCGTCGTGTCAGAAGACGAAACTTTCCGAGCTTTTGCTACAATCGGTGGAAACGTTGTGCACAAAGACATGGACAGTGATCTGGTTTATAAACTGGTGTCTGCTTATGTTGCTACGCTAGATGATTTAAAAGCTAAAGCGCCGTACGGAAATACAGTGAACTTTGATAACCCAATGCTTGGCATGTGTGGTGCAAACCCAGTTCAGTATCACCCTGCCGCCGCGCGCGCATGGCGCGATGCTGGATATGAGCTCGATGACTGCGCTGTAGCCAAATAAGAGAACGCACTTTGTTTAATAAATCCGGGTTCCAGCAAAATTGCTGGTGCCCGCTCTCGAATTTCTGAGTGTTGACCAATGGCTGACGAAAGCGAAAAACAACCAGCAACATCGATTATTCCAAACAAGATGGTTTACATCCTTGCTTTGACTTTTATTGTCATCGGCATCGTCAACAGCACGCCCGTTATCCCTGGTTGGGATGAGATGTGGCAAAAAATAACAGGTATTGAGAAACTCAAAACGCGCGCGTTTGCAACCGAATGGTTCTACCCGTTTATCTTTTTTATCATGATGCTTTTAGTCGCGCTGAATCATTCAATTTGGCGGGCATGGCAAGGGCGCTCATACGCTTGGCTTGGCGCTTTCATGGACGCGGCACTCATTATATCAGCAGCAGCGATTTCGCTGACCTATTTGATTGAGATCGACAGCGTTTGTCTGATTGACAGTTTAAACGGTGAACGTGCCCGTATTATGGCCGAAACGCTAAAGTCCGAAATCGCACTAGCAGAAATGATGGGCCTGCCAGTGCCTGACACCGTCGAAGATCCCAAATGTGTTTCAACAACGGGTGTGTGGCTAGTGTTGATAATGGGACTGTCTATCGTTGTTTTCCTTGGCTACAACGTCAAAGTTTGGGGTTTGCCGCTGGTATTAGTCGCGATCGGTGTAGCCGCTTATACTATTGGAACAGTTTTTGTTTGGTACTTCCATGGCCCAGACGACATTAATAAATATTTTGTGACCAAAATGGGCGGTGAACCGCGTCGATTTATCGACGGTGTTCCCAACGTGCATGATGCACTGGTGAACACCGCGTCGGGGATCTTAGGCCGCTTCATGAACATTATAATGAATATGGTTTTTCCTTACATCATCCTTGGCGCGCTCTTTGGTAAATCGGCGGGTGGCAAAACACTCATCAAGCTAGCTTTCAGATGGACCCGCAAGCTTCGGGGTGGCCCTGCACACGCAGCAATAATCAGCTCAGCGATGTTTGGAACCATTTCAGGTGGCCCGGTAGTTAACGTTTTATCAACTGGTGTGCTAACAATTCCGATGATGGTAAAACGCGGCTTTTCAAAAGTATTCGCAGGAGGCATGGAGGCAGCTGCGTCCTCAGGTGGATCAATTATGCCACCTGTCATGGGGGTGGCTGCATTTGTCCTGGCAGCCATGACCGGTATACCTTACCGCGACGTCATTATCGCAGCAACATTGCCCGCAATCGCTTACTTCTTTTGTCTGTTCCTCAGCGCTAGCTTTCAGGCACGCAAGCAAGGGATTGAAGCGTTTGGTGATTTAACAGACGACATGCATATTTCCGGCAAAGATATCCTTCACCTTTGTCAAATATGCCTGCCGATTCTGCTTATCTTAATTTTTCTATTAACACCCAAAGATCTAGTCGGTTGCGGTACATTGGGCTGGATTTTTGGCGCAGAAGTACTGGCCACAGACGGTGGTTGTAAGGTTCTGTCACTACCATGGGTTTTACAGGTTTTTCAGAATGCAGCGGGGGATGCTGGTGCTACAGGTTGGTGGGCGGCACTCTTTGTGGCGGCTCTTTTGTTTTTGGACAAGGATTTCCGAACAAGCCCAGGTAAGCTTGGAGATGCTTTGGCCGAAGCGGGCATCATCGTTTCAACGCTCTATCTAATGTTGCTAGCGGTCACAGTGATCGACGTTTGTTTGAATTTCACCGGGGTTGCAAAGTTTGTCGCAATCGATGTGTTGCAATTCTTGATAGCACTTGATTTCGATGGCGGTGGTTCAGCAATTTTCCAACTTGTCGCGCTTACGATCACCATGTTGCTGGCTGTGCTTTTGGGTATGGGCATGCCTGCGGTTCCCGCCTACATCAACGTCGCACTACTTATGGGCCCGATGTTAATCGGCCTTGGTATCGCGAATTTCACTGCTCATATGTTCATTTTCTATTTCGCGATTGCGTCAGCGATTACACCGCCAGTTGCTCTTGCTGCCTTTGCAGCGTCGACCATCACCAAAGCTGAGCCGATGGCGACCGGTTTCAGTGCTGTGCGATCCGGTATCGTCATGTTTACAATCCCGTTTGTGTTCGCTTTCTATCCAGAACTTCTATTGGTTGATCAGGCGCTTATCGATCCATCGAGCTCGACAGGGGCGCGACTTCCCGGGTATGAAAAAGGCATTCAGATTGGTGCCTTGATGTGGCTCATTGCTCGACTTGTATTGGCACTTTACCTCGTTGCAAGTGCTTTGGCGGGGCATGATGCAAGGCCGCTGTCCTTCATTTGGATTGTAATACGTCTTGCTACGGCTGCTGCAATTTTGGTGAAACCAGAAATGATCCACTTCGTTGCAATTGCTTTCGCCATTGGGCTACTTGCACTGCACCATCTAAGTGTGCGATGGATGAAAGTAGCGCACTAGCGGATCAAAGAAAGTTGCGTTTGCTGGCCGCATGGAGACTAACCAGTCACAAACCGAATGGTAATATACGATGGCTAAACGACCGAATTTCCTGTTCATTATTACCGATCAACAACGTGCTGATTGGCTGAGTTGCTATGGTCATCCCGTTTTGAAAACCCCGAACATCGATAAAATCGCATCACAAGGCACGCGGTTTGATAATTTCCACACTGCGTCCCCGGTGTGTATGCCTAACAGAGCGTCACTCTTGACTGGTCGCTATCCTAGCTTACATGGGCTCCGTTACAATGGCTGCACCCTGCATGAAAATGCGACAACATTCGTCGACCTGCTTGCAGGCGCCGGATACAACACCGCTACAATTGGCAAAAGCCATCTGCAACCTTTCACAGATTTGCAACCAATGGCTCGAAACATTGGAACCTCCACTACGACGACCGAAGCTTGGAAAAAAGAGCTGCCAACGCACTACCAAGAAGCACCTGACAACTATCAAGGCGAAGAACCCTACGAAATAAAAACGCCATACTATGGATATAAACACGTGGATATGGTGACCAGTCACGGCGATCGCTGCGGCGGGCACTATCAACAGTGGTTTCGGAAAAAAGCGCCTGATTGGCAAGCGCTGCACGATCCTATTAATGAGCTGCCGCACACCTATTCTTGCCCACAAGCTTACAGAACACCCATTCCTGAAGATCTATACCCAACGGCGTATGTTCGGGATCGAACAATTGATTATATTCAATCTCAAGAAGACGAAGATGCTCCGTTTTTTGCCTTTATCAGCTTTCCCGATCCCCATCATCCGTTTAATCCGCCTGGAAAGTACTGGGATATGTACAGCCCCGAGGACTTTGAAGTTTCGCTCCCCTTCGATGCGCACAAGAACCCAACCAAGCCTATGCGTTGGCTTTATGAAAACTGGAAGTCGAGTGTTGCGCAAGTGACCGCTCAAACCGCGATGATTCTGAGCGAACAAGAATTGAAAGAAGCCATGGCTTTGACCGCAGGCATGATGGCATTTGTGGACGACGCTGTCGGAGATATCGTGACAGCGCTCGAACAAAGTGGCATGATGAACGATACGGTCATCTGCTATAATTCAGACCATGGTGATTATCTAGGAGACTATAATATGCTGCTGAAAGGTGCGTTGCAGTTTCGGAGTATAACGCGCGTGCCATTTATATGGTCTGATCCTGACCGTCGTAAACCAGGTGCAAGCGATGCGCTGTGCTCAACAGTAGATTTGGCAAGTACGATCCTTGAACGCTCGGGTATTGAGCCATTTAACGGTAATCAGGGCTTGAGTTTTCTGCCTGCTACAAAAGGTGAAGACGGACCACGTAAAGAAGCGCTGATTGAGTATAATGACGGTGGATGTCGCCTTGGATTTGAGGCTCCTGCGCGGGTTCGATCGTTGGTGACCGATCGCTGGCGGTATTCTGTTTACCGCGATCAGCCATGGGGGGAGTTATATGATCTGAAGAACGATCCCTATGAAACCCACAACTTATGGGATGATGAGGCCCATAAGAAAATTCGAGCTCACATGTCCGAACGGTTGTCCCATCATTTAATTGCACAAATGGACGAAAGTCCGATGTCGGATCGCTTAGCTTAGTAGATACCAGGAGCGTTACAGACCTTCCCCCCTAAATTATTGCAAAGAGGGATTGCGGTTTCTCAGGGTAAGCTGAGTGGATTTAGTGGCGCACTTGTATGAAAAGGGCAATGGCGCCATCAAATGTAGAGGCTGTGGCACAAGCCGCTGAAGGCTTTGATTTGATTAAAGTTACTGCTCTCGGCCCTTAACTGCTGTTCGACTAGTCGAAGGCCTAACCTAGAACGTTCACAAAAACATACGCTCTTTAGTTTCATTCAAAACATCTCCAACAATCTCATTGAGGCACTCAGCTAAGCTGGGCAGAAGAGATCTCGAGTTGCCTTGGTGTGTTAATAGCCATCAGAGTGTTGCCATGTAATCTCTGATCAAATCTTCAGTTTGGACAACAAAACGGTTATTCCGCTTTCCGGTCGGGTCTTCTGCAGAGCGGGAAATGTTCCAGCCGACATAGGTCGCCGCTCTTAATGCAAGAAAAAATGGTAAATGTGTAACGTCCAGTGGACGCAGCGATTTATAACCATCGATCAAGGCTTCGCTTAGCGCATTATAGTCGGATGCTGCGCTGTGCTTGAGGAGCGCGGTAGCAACCTCAAATAACCGAAATCCAAATCCCCCGTCGTCAAAGTCGATAAAGTGCAGTGTATCGGTTGAGACCATAATATTCGTGGGCACCAGGTCAGCGTGGATCAAACCGTAGTCGAGCGTTGGCGCGATGGTGGTTAGTTTGGATACCGCGTATTCTCGAAATGCCACAAACTGTGTTTTTTGCTCAGTAGAAAGGGCGGCATTCTCCCAGAATCGATCCCAAAGCGGCTTATCTCCCAATAACCCTTCAGAATTCCAAGCTGGGCGGTCGCACTGGACGGATTGAGGCCAATCGTCAATCGCATTGTGCATGCGCGCCATATCATAACCAATCTGTCGAAACAAAGTCTTGCGGGTTATTTGGTCCATGTTCGGCAAGGCCGCATCCAGGGTCTCGCCGTGAAGCCATGTCAGCACATCAACCTGTACTTCATCAACTATCTGGAGGTGTGACCCGTTAAGGCCCGCGATTGGGGTGGGTACAGACAGTCCCGCGCGGTCTAGCATGGCCATCCAATCTAGTTCAGCTAGCAATTCACTGTTGGTTCGATAGCCTTTCCTATGCAATCGCAATGCATAACAGTGCTGGTCATTATTGACGCAAAATACCTTGTTCTCACGTGCTGCGACTAGGATGACAGTTGCTCCACCAAGCCCCCAAAACGTAAGAGCTTTTTCAGCCGTATTCATGGGTTTAACCGGGTTTCAGACAGAACAGTTTCGAGCGTATCGAATAGCATTCCCGCGTTCTCTTTCGAAAATGGCATTGGCGGACGAATTTTCAGGGTATTTTTATAACGGCCCAGTCTGGACAAGATAATCCCTCGGTGCCGCATGGCGTTGATGACACGGTCGGTGAACTCGGATGCGGGCACTTTGGTAGCGCGATCTTTAACCATCTCGGCACCGAATATAAGGCCAGAACCGCGTACATCACCGATTACCTCATGCCGCGCAGCGAGGTCATCCATTCGCTCACGGGCGTACTCACCGACAGAATAGGCATTGGCGACAAGACCTTTGTCGTCGATTTCTTGCAATACAGCCATTGCAGCCGCACAAGACACGGGGTTGCCACCGAACGTGTTAAAATATCGGTAGCCTTTGCGGAAGCCAGTTACAACATCGCCATTCGCGACGACGCCACCTACAGGATGACCATTAGCCATAGGTTTGCCAAGCACCACTACATCGGGTACTACGCCCATCTTTTCATAGGCCCACATATGGGAGCCGATGCGACCAAATCCCGATTGTACTTCGTCACAAATTAGCAGGCCGCCTGCTTTGCGCACTACCTCGGCCACTGGTTTGAGCCAACCATCTGGATGGTCAGGAAACCCTTCGTTTATGAAGTAAGGACAAACAACTAGGCAGGCAAAGCCGATTCCGTCCTCCTCCAGCGCGGTAATCTGATCGGCCACTTTTGCAGCAAAGATTGTTCCATCGGGATCTGGGTGACGGTAGCTGTCTGGTGCCTCCACAAAACGGAAATACTGACCAAGGCCAAATCCTACAGTAGGGATATTAGATTTGCTGAGTTGGCTCACAAGTGACGTGTTGCCATGGTAGGTGGCGTCCGTTGCAATAATGCCGCGCTTGCCTGTCATCGCCTCGGCCATCCGAAGGGCGATGTCATTTGCCTCAGATCCCGTGCAAGTAAGGATTACTGTATCAAGGTTCGTGTCCATGGTTGTAGTGAGGTGTTCAATATAGGATAGGATGCCTTCGTGCAGGTAGCGAGTGTGTGTGTTTAGCGTTCTGGCTTGATGGCAGATCGCATCCACCACCCGCGGATTACAATGTCCGACATGGGGTACGTTGTTATAGCAGTCCAGATATCTGTGCCCGTCCGCGTCCCAAAGCCAAACGCCCTCGGCTTTTACAAAATGGACCGGATCGTCATAAAAAGTGGAGACGTTCGGCCCCAAAAGTCGAATTCGATCAGCAAGCAGTTCTTTAACCGGTCGTGTCATAGATCTATCTTTATGCCGTCTTGGCCAACGATCAACTCACCCTCATAGTGGCCAGCGCAGGCTTCTTCCCAGTCTTTTAGCCCATAGCTTGGATCGTCAGACGGGATGAGATGGGACAACGCCAACCGCTTTACGCCTGCATTGGTCGCTGTAATGGCCGCATCGTGGGCGAATGTATGCGAACGTAGCAAGTGTTCCATCAGTTTTTCTGATCCGTTCCCGACGCGCGCTATCAAAGAGGGTAATGCGGATTCCAGCATTGCTTCGTGTATCAAGAGATCCGCACCGTGTGCAAAACCTTCAAGAGCTTCTAGGCGAGCTGTGTCACCAGAGAAGACAACATGCGTCTGGTTCGTCTTAAATGATAGAGCAAAAGTATCGATCAGAGGTGGATGTTCGGTTCGAATAGCCGAAACTGAGACACCTTCTCGCTCCATTACGTGGCCGGCATCGATCACGTGGATTTCCACGAGGTCTCGCAAATTGGGACGACCTTCGTCTACTATACGAAGATCAATGTCAGCTTTCATCGAAGCAAGGAACCCAAACCAATAGTTGTCAACGCCAGCAGGGCCATAGATATCTACTTTGGTCTTTAGGCCTGCAGTCCATGCGGTATGAATTAAAGGCCCGAGTTCGAGGTAATGATCTGAATGCAGATGCGAGATAAAGATTAAGGAGAGATTACGCAATTGAATTCCCTGATCAATCAATCCTTTTGTTACCCCAAGCGCGCAATCCAAAACCATGAATTGTCCATTAAGAACAATAAGATTTGAAGTGGGCAAAGAGGAGCCGGGGCGGACAGCAGGGCCACCTTTGGTGCCCAAAAGGACTACGTAATCATTGGTCATATTAAGGCCTTTCAAATAGCAGAAAAACCAGCATCGAGCGAGGTTAGAATGGTGGTTGCGTCAGCTTCTGATAGTACCAAAGGCGGTGAAAGGATTAGGTTCGGGCCTGAGACGCGGACCATTGCGCCATTCTGATAGGTGACCTCTTGCACTGTCTTTGCAGTACCTTCATCAATCGGTTTCTTGGTCGAGCGATCGCTGACCATTTCAATCGCAGTCATCAGGCCGTATCCGCCACGCACATCTCCGATCACTTTGTATTTCTTCATCAGTTCCATACATCCATCATAAATCTGGGTGCCACGTGCGGCGGCGTTTTTGATCACGTTCAGCCTTTTGGTTTCTGCCAGACAAGCGAGTGCGGCCGCAGCACCTACAGGGTGCCCAGAATAGGTATAGCCGTGGCCAATTTTGGCGTCAGGGTTACCTTCGAACACATCGATCATCCGTTCCCCAAGCATGACTGCCCCAAAAGGGAAGTAGCCGTTAGTGATGGCTTTGGCGGTTGCCATCATGTCGGGTTGAATTCCCCAAAGACGCGCACCAGACCATGCGCCAGTGCGACCATAGGCGGTGATGACTTCGTCAGTAATAAGTAGAATGCCATTGCGGTTACAAATTTCCTGCACAGCTGGAGCGAAGGTATGGTGGGGCGGAATTACACCTCCTGCGCCAAGAATAGGCTCCATGATCATAGCTGCGATCGTGTTAGCACCTTGAAATGCGATCTCGTCTTCAAGCGCCTGCAGGCAGAGCTGCGCCAATTTTACTGGATCCATTTCGTTAAAAGGATTACGGTAAGTATAAGGTGCGGGAATATGGAAGCAGCCGGGCAGCAGTGGCTCGTAGGCATTGCGAAAGTTCGCGTTACCGTTGACGGATGCGCCTCCGATGTGGGTGCCATGATACCCTTTTTTAAGGCTCAAGAATTTGGTGCGCCCCGCTTCACCGCGTAATTTGTGATATTGTCTTGCGAGGCGAAGGGATGTTTCGACGCTGTCCGACCCACCAGAGGTAAAGAATGCGCGGCTGAGGCCATCAAGCGCAAAGAATTCACTGAGCTCAAAAGACAGTTCGATGGAAACATCATTGGTTGTGCCGCGAAAAGTCGAATAATAAGGCAGCGTTTCCAGCTGCTTTGAGATCGCATCTTTTACTGGTTGGCATGAATAGCCAAGGTTCACGTTCCAGAGACCACCGACGCCATCGACTACACGGTGCCCGTCAATATCAGTGATGGAAACGCCGTCGCTGCCAGTGATAATCTTGGGTGGGTTGTCGGTGCTATCTTGGGGAGATGTCATCGGATGCCACATCAAGCGGCCATTGTTTTCTTTTAGAAAATTTGAGTCTTTCATAATGCGTGTTCCTATTCGCTCGAAAATGAGAGTGTACGGGCCCATGAACCCTCAATTTGAGGGGGAATTTTTCCACCCCAACTGCGGGTTATATCGCGTGCGGCGATAACCAGTTCTGATTTTATTGTCTGTTCGATGTCACGTGAAAAACGTGACGCTACGCATGCCACCGCAACGGTTCCGGCAAGACCGTGGTGGTCAAACAAAGGAGCGGACACACCCTGGATTTCAGCTTCATAGCTTTGATTGGCGTAGCCAAAACCACTGGTGCGGACAGATTTCACATTAGATATGAGACTGCCCTCGTCGATTGGTGTAGTTTCGGTGAATTTTTCTAAGGATGCAGCAGCCACCTCGAACAGTTCAGTGGGTCCAAAAGCCAATGCGCATAAACCTGACGCCGTCGCATGTAAAGGAAAGATATTCAAGTCAATAACCGCTCGGATGCCGTTTTTAGGTGGTTCACAGTCACATAATCCGTATAGCGTTTTGCCTGACAAAACCGTCACATGTGCTGTTTCGCCGGTCGCGCCCGCGAGAATTGACAAAGCGGATTTTGCTCCATCTTTGCGCGGAATTGTTTCTTCACGGACTTGCGCCAGTTGCAATAAAGCAGGGCCAAGCCGATATTGCTTCGTTGTTGAATTCTGTTCAATAAATCCAGCAGTTTCAAGAGCCTGGAGGTATCTGTAAGTCGTTGACTTGTCCCGCCCAGCGATGCGACATAACTGCGACAGCCCAATCTCTGGCCTGGTGGCAGAGAAATGTGAAAGAAGCCTCAATGCTTTGACGGCAGAAGACATTAAAATCCTTTCTTCTTAGCCGGAATAAAAAAAGTTTGACATGAGATAATTAACAAGGCAACCTTTTTTAAATACAACGGTTCATTATTTGAACCAAAACTCAGGGAGAAAAAAATGTCAATATCTAAGCTAACCAAATCTGTTACGGCAATTGCACCACCTGCTGGAAAATGACCATGATTTGCACAATAGCCAAATGAGATAACCAATGGAGCAATCCAAGATTGATGCGCTCCGCGCTCTGCCAGTTGCCGCCTTTGATCACCTAATCGACGGCAAAAAGGTGCCAGCTTCTGATGGCGGGCGAATGAATGTTGTGTCTCCCATAGATGGTGTGATATTGACCACGATGGCCGCTGGTACTGTTCCAGATATGGAAAACGCCATAGCTTCGGCACGTACCTCATTTGAGGATGGCCGTTGGTCCAATCAACCTCCCGCTGCCCGTAAGAAAGTCCTGATAAAGTGGGCCGATTTGATCGAAGCCAACGCGCTGGAGCTGGCTGTTCTTGGAGTGCGCGACAACGGGACAGAGATTGGAATGGCACTAAAGGCCGAGCCAGGTTCAGCCGCCGCAACAATTAGATATTACGCGGAAGCTCTAGATAAGATTTATGGCGAGATCGCCACTACCCCGAACGACATCCTAGGAATGATCCACAAGGAACCAGTGGGTGTTGTGGGGGCTATTATCCCCTGGAACTTCCCGATGATGATCGGTGCATGGAAGCTTGGACCTGCCTTAGCTATGGGAAATTCTGTTGTTTTGAAACCTTCCGAAACCGCATCTTTGTCGCTAATGCGCATGGCGGAACTGGCTCTGGAAGCTGGCTTACCGCCTGGCGTGCTTAACGCGGTAACTGGCGAAGGTCGTGTGGTGGGAGAAGCTTTAGGCTTGTCAATGGATGTGGATGTTTTGGTTTTTACAGGGTCTGGGGCCATTGGCAGGCGATTGATGGAATACGCCGCGCGTTCGAATATGAAGCGCGTATATTTGGAGTTGGGTGGTAAGTCCCCAAATATAGTATTTACTGATGCCCCGAACCTGGATGAAGCTGCAAAGGTGGCTGCTGGGGGCATCTTTCGAAACTCAGGTCAAGTCTGTGTGGCAGGTTCGCGGCTGTTAGTTGAGGCTTCTATTCATGATGAATTTGTTGCTACAGTCGTAAAAGCATCGGAGGCGATGCGGGTCGGCGATCCGTTAAAATTGGATACGCATATAGGGGCAGTCAATTCCGAAGCGCAGTTAAAGGCAAATCTAAGCTTCGTTGAAACTGCTAAAACGGAGGGTGGTCAGATCGTCACTGGCGGTGGACGTATTTTGGAAGAAACCGGCGGATATTATATGGCTCCGACAATTGTAACGGGCGTGACCCGCGATGCCACGCTGAGCCAGAAAGAGGTATTTGGGCCAGTTTTAAGTGTCACTCAGTTCGAAACCGAAGATGAGGCAATCGCTCTAGCAAACTCTACAGTTTATGGATTAGCAGGAGCTGTGTGGACCGCTAATCTTGGGCGCGCGCACCGGATGGTTCGCTTGGTGCGAACGGGAGTCATGCACGTCAACACCTATGGAGGTGCAGACGGGACGGTACCTTTGGGCGGTGTAGGGCAATCTGGAAACGGGTCGGATAAGTCGCTGCACGCCATTGAAAAATATGTGAACCTTAAAACCGCATGGATTAAACTATGAGTGAAAAGACGATCTTGGTCATTGGAACCTACGACACGAAAGATGAAGAATTAGGTTTTCTGTCAGGTGTGATCCGTGACCAGGGTGGTAAGGTTGTTACAATGGATGTTTCGGTTTTGGGGAGTCCATCGCAACCAGCAGATTACTCAAAACATGATGTTGCCGAAGAAGGTGGAAGTTCCATCCAAGATGCCATCGACAGTGGTAATGAAAACCTCGCGATGCAGATCATGGCCAAAGGAGCAAGTTTGCTGGCCGCCCGTTTGCATAATGAGGGAAAATTCGATGGGATGATTGTACTTGGTGGGACGATGGGTACCGACTTGGCGCTAGATGTGGCCTCGGCGCTGCCTCTAGGCGTGCCTAAATATATAGTATCAACCGTATCTTTTTCGCCTTTGATTCCTGCAGAAAGGCTAGCGGCAGATACTCAAATGATCCTTTGGGCTGGCGGGCTCTATGGATTGAATTCGGTCGGCAAGGCGTCTCTGTCTCAAGCGGCGGGAGCAGTATTGGGGGCGGCTCGTGCTGTACAAAAGCCAGATCCAGAAAAGTCGGTCATCGGTATGATGTCATTAGGAACTTCGGCACTTAAATACGTCATTTCTCTCAAACCGGCACTAGAAGAGCGCGGCTTCGAAGTAGCTGTTTTTCATGCAACAGGTATGGGTGGTCGCGCTTTCGAAAGCCTCGCACGGCAAGGCGCCTTCGCCTGTGTTTTTGACTTTTGCACTCAAGAGCTGGGCAACCATGTGAATGGCTCGAACATTTCAGCTGGTGGGGACAGGCTGACAAATGCCGGCGCAAATGGCACGCCCCAGATTGTAGCGCCCGGTTGTTATGATCTGGTCGATGTTGTGGGATGGCAGCCCATCGACAGCAAGTGGGATGCGCATATGAAACATGCGCATAATCGCCTGTTGACTTCGATTGTTTTGAAAGCTGAGGAAACCAAGCTAGTGGCCCGAGCACATTGCGAACAAATGGCCAAAGCCAAAGGGCCCACCGCCTTAATCCTGCCTGAAGATGGTCTTGGCGAATGGGATCGCGAAGGTGCGGACCTGCACAACCCAGACGGCTTGGCCGCGTTTTTGGCGGAGATCGAAGCGAATATTCCCGCTAACGTTACAACCCATCGGATCGCGTGTCACATTAACGACCCCAGTTTTGCGGATAAAGCGCTTGAGATCTTCGACAAATGGCGCGCCGACGGCATAGTGCATTTGGGGGGGGGTAAACAATTAGGCAACGGACAAGACAGGTCGCTTCATGCGATTGAGAATTATAAACAAGAAAACGGCGTGGATTAAATTGTGAACATGGCGAAGAAATCTCCAGATTTGTTCTTGTTCGACGAGGTGCAGCCGACTGCGCCAGATAATGTTTTCAAAAGTGAATGCCCGCCTGATAAGAAGGTAAAGGTAGAAGATTTGTTTAAATTCTCGCGCGGACGCGGGGATCTGCATGTTTCGGTGGTTACCGCTGGTCTGGCGCTGTTCTTTTTTGTCTTCTTTTTTACGCAAACGGGTTGGGGTGATCGCAATCTACCGGATGAATTTGGTGCATATCTTGCGCATCAATTCGGCCTATATGAGATTGATGGACGCGTGACGCGCTTTGGGCGGATCCTAAAACAATCTTGGGTCGCGCCAATGATTTGTTTGCTGGTTTTAATGCCCACAGCTTTGTGGAATTTACAGTCATCCTTCAAAGAACATAAGTGGCGCAAACGCTTCTTATTGCCGACAAGCGCTCATTTCGAATTAACAAAATACGCAGCAGCACTCGAATTTGTAACCTATTTCATCGGTTACACTCTTTTGTTGCCTTTGTTTGGCTATTTGTTATCAACATTATTGATAGGCACTTTGTTGCCATGGCGCCTAGGGTATCGTGGTCGCATTTGGCTCGTGCGCAGTTTTCTAACAAGTTTTGCGATTGTAATCGCTTTTCGCACGCTTCTTCAAATTAAAACGCCAGGCTCGATCTGGCTTTATGATCAGCTTCCAACTACGCTTCGCAGTTTCATGCTGACGTATTTTTAGGGTTGAAACAATGGATGCGTTTCTTCTTGGTGTTCAAAGCTTGATGGTTCCCTCCGTCCTGATTGCGATTGTGATTGGGTCAGTGGGGGGCGTGATTATTGGTGCTGTTCCAGGGATTGGCCCTGCAATTGCGATTGCGATTTTGCTGCCCGCAACAGTGTTTCTGGATGATTTGGTTAGTTTGGTTTTACTACTTGGCGTTTATGGATCGTCGATGTATGGGGGCGCTATACCCGCAATTCTGATCAATACGCCTGGCACGCCTGTAAACGCACTGACGACCTATGATGGTTATGCGATGACACGCCGAGGCGAAGCTTCGCGCGCCTTGTCATTGGCCTATTCGGCCTCCTTTATTGGTGGGTGTTTTTCGATTTGCATGGCGTTGATTGCTTTGTTTATCTTTGGCCCTTACTTGCGCGACCTTGGCGCATTGTTTGGACAGCGTGACATCATGATGGCTGCGATTTTGGGCGCAGTCCTGTTAATTTCAGCGCACCGTCAGACGATGGGTATTGCGGCCATGTTGTTTGGCTTTGGCTTTCTAATTGCGATGGTTGGGCGTCAATCCACCCGTGGTATCGATCGCTTCACCTTTGGTATCGATTATCTTTATTCTGGCTTCAATCTGATCGTGGTGATTATTGGTATTTTCGCCTTGAGTCAGGCGTTGAACTTGATGGTGGGCAAGGATGCTGATCCGCCAGAAGCGCGGATTTCGGGTGGCATGATGCGCGGCTTCAAAGAGATCGCGCGCAACAAGATCATTGCGATTTGTTCGGCTTGTTATGGAACGTTGATGGGGATTATTCCTGGTGTGGGTGAATTCGTCGCCCAATTCTTCAGCTATTCCACTGCGCGGGCGCTTTCGAAAGAGCCTGCACGCTTTGGTTATGGATCGTCTGAGGGGCTGATTGCATCAGAGACATCAAACAATGCCGTACCTGCCGCAGCGATGATCCCTTTGCTTGCTCTGGGCGTACCAGGCGAAGCGTTAACGGCCATGATGATGGTTGTTTTCTTTGATGCAGGGATCAAGCCTGGACCAGATATTTTTGAAAACAATCCTGACTTTTTGTTCAGCTTGTTCTCGGCATTGTTAATTATCAATGCGCTTGTGTTGCTGACACTTTTGATTTCGACAAAATACATCGCTAAAATGATCTATATCCCCAATCGGTTCTTGGGGGCATTCATTATGATCCTGTCTTTCGTTGGGGTTTATTCGATCCGCAACAGCTTAACGGATTGTATTTTCTCGGTGGTATTTGGCTTTATCGGTTATGTTTTACGACGCCTTGATTGGCCATTAGTGCCGATTGTTCTTGGACTCGTTTTGGGTTCGATTATTCTGGAACGGCTCACCGCAGGTGCTGGCCAGATTAAATCGGCTGTCGACCTTGTTAACCGACCCGTTTCGGGCACCTTATTTATGATGGTCCTTCTGGTCATTGGGTTCATCATTTGGACGTCTTTTAAAAACAGACGTACGCATTATCAAAATTGACCATCAAACTAAGGAGTTACCAAATGAAAAAAATACTAACACTTGCTGCTTTGGCAGCGACAACAGTTTTGTCCGGCACGATGCCGGCGGTTGCTGAATACCCTGAAGGTCCAGTGCAGTTCATAGTGCCATGGCCTCCAGGTGACTTTGAAGACATTTTAACACGCATGATCGCCGCCGACTTTTCAGAAAAAACGGGGCAGTCCGCTTCTGTTGTGAACCGTCCAGGTGGTGGTGATGGCCCATTCCCAGGTGCACTTGAAGTACTTGAAGGACCAACAGATGGTTCTATGGTTGGGTCTTTTGTGATAGGTGTTCCAGTTGTTGGCCCACAGATCGACATCGGCATTGAAGAAGATAGCTTCACACCTGTTGGTATCTTCTTGACATACCCATTCGTTTTGGCGGCGTCAGGTGATGCAGGTTACTCTAACATGAGTGAATTGGCTGCTCACGCGAAGGATAATGATGTTGTGCTTGGTCACTTTGGTGCGGGTCTAACACCAACACTGGCTTCTTTTGCTGCAGCTGAAAAGATGGGCTTTAGTTTTGCGGATGATGCCGCATTCGATATGTTGGATTGTAACACATTGTCATCTGGCGATGCGGACGTAATCAACACGACATTGGCTTTGGTTGAGCCTTGCTTGAAAGACATCAATATCTTGGCAAACATCGGTTCTGAGCCGATTGCAAAACTTGATGGTGTTCAAACTCTTTCTGCGCAATCAGGTATTAATGACCTCGAATTGTGGAACGGTTTATTCGTTAAGAAAGGCACACCACAAGAAGTAATTGACGTTTTGTCTGAAGTTGCTAGCGCAACAATGGCCGGCGAAGAAGCACAGCAGTTGATGGCTGAAACAGGTGCACGCGTTTACTGGCAGGGGATGGAAGAATCTGCTGCACGTATCGTAACTGATCGCGCCAAGAGTGACGAACTTAACGCGATCATCTCGAAGTAAAAGCATCGGGGCGGCTAGCATCGCTGGCCGCCCCAAAAATAAGGATAGCAATAATGAAACGCATAAAGCTAGGCATACTTCAAACGAACCACGACAAAAGTGTCGAGGTCGGAGATGCCTTTCCTGATGACGCCCATCGTTTCCGCGATCTTTTTGATGCGCAGGATGATCGGTTTCAGTACCGCGTATATATGACGATTGGCGGAGAGATTCCCCAAGACCTCGATGAGCAAGATGCGTTTATTATTACAGGCAGCCCGCTGAGTGTGCTGGATGACCATGTGTTCACTGAAGATTTAATGGATTTTATCCGCCGTTGCGACGCCTCCAAAAAACCGCTGATGGGGGCCTGTTTTGGGCATCAAGCCATCGCGCTGGCTTTAGGTGGCAAGGTTGAGCGATCTGAGAACGGATATAATGTGGGTATCGAGGAAACGGAGTTTCATACCCAAGCGGATTGGATGACACCTTGGCAGAACACGTTGCCAATGTATGTCTTCCATGAAGATCAAGTGACCGAACTGCCCGAAGGTTGTATTCTTTTGGGATCAAGTGCGAAGTGCAAATTTGCCAGCTTTGCCAAGGGTGAACATATATTTACAACACAAGCGCACCCCGAATTTTCGCATGAATTCATGTCCTGCGTTTTGCGTTTCACCGAAAGCAAAATGCCCCAAGAAGACGCCAAAGCAGCGTGGGATAGCATGACTTCCCACCAAGATGGTCATGTTTTTGGCACTTGGACCACTAATTTTTTCAAGAAAGCAATGTCCAATGAAAGATGATGGATTTTTGAACCTGCTGGATCACGACAGTTTTGCACATGGTGTACCGCATGCCACTTTTGCACGTTTGCGTAAAGAAGACCCAGTGTCATGGAATGAAGGTGATGCAGAAACCAAAGGGTTTTGGAACCTGACGCGCCACGCGGATATCTCGCTTGCGAATAAAGAAAGTCTGATCTTTAGTTCAGCACAGGGCATCCGCCTTGAGGATCAGAACCGAGAAGAATATCTTGCGCGGCGGACATTTCAGGAAACAGACCAGCCAGAGCATTCTGGCGTGCGGCGCACAGTGAACCCAAATTTTGCGAAACCGACTGTGGCCAAATTTGAAACTGTGATCCGCGAATTGGCTTCGGATATTTGCGACAAAGCGCTGGCGAAGCCAGAATTTGATGCGGTTGACGGGATTGCAAAACAACTGCCGATGATGATGTTAGGCCGTATTTTGGGTGTGCCTGACGAAGACCTTGGTTGGTTGGTTGAAAAGGGTGATGCGCTGATTGGTAACTCTGATCCCGATTTTACAGACCATGTTGTTGATAAGATGGACACCAGCGCCTATCGGATGATGCCGTTCCGCAGCCCTGCTGGGGTTGAGCTTTATGATTATGCCGAAGATCTTTTGCATAATCGCCGTGCGGTTGCGCAGGAGGGTATTCTTGCCAAGATGATGAGCGACGAACACGGATTGAAGGAACTGGATTTTAAAAACTTCTTTTGTCTTCTTGTGGCCGCTGGCAATGATACGACGCGGTATTCTATTGCA
>Ga0160423_10001217_pt1 | contig 21576 bp, 25 predicted proteins | sample CRUFie14St8metaG_FD_108191 | JGI IMG/M metagenome (GOLD analysis project Ga0160423, IMG submission 108191) | Marine microbial communities from the Costa Rica Dome - CRUD Field 142mm St8 metaG | ecosystem: Environmental > Aquatic > Marine > Oceanic > Photic zone | place: Costa Rica: the Eastern... | reverse complement strand
TTGGCCATCGGTTTTCTCCTGTAGTAGTAGGGGTTTTTAATCCCGTTCCTTCAGTCGGCATTTGCGTCCCTTTCGGGATGAACGAACCCGTTCCGTGTCGGCTTACTTGCGTCCCAATTCATCGCATTCTTCTAAAAATAAGTAAAAAGCAATGACGTGAGATGAACGATGTGTTTATATTAACACATTCCTAGTATATATGCAAGTAGTTTTGTCATTTGTGTTACAATTTAATAATTTTTTTAGATTCAACACACAAATTGAAATATTTAACGTCTAAATAATGGGTTCTTAAATAATATTTAAAAAATCCTATAGGTCAAAAATTGGCCCGGATATTTTTTCGCCATATTTTGAAACTATCTTCGCTTTTTCTTTTTGGTAGTAGATTTGTACCCCCATCGTGAAGGTGATATAGTACCATATCCAAAATCAATTCTCTTCACTGCTGTCTTACCATATGTATCACAATATAAATCGAATATGTTTACATTTTTCTGAGATCTCGTAAGGTCAATAAAGGTTTCACCCTCTACTTCATAGTAAACAAGTTTTGCATCTGTTGGGTAAGATTTATCGTTAGCAGACTCTAGTGTTGTTCTTTGAAGCAAAACCTCACAATCATAAGAAGAACCATCTAGTTTCTTCTCATCCATTTTCTTTTCTGTTGTTGACATTACTCATCACCCCAAATAATATCAGGAAATGCTTCTGACACTACATCCTTGGAAATATTATATACTTCTTCAAGTTTTCCATCCTTTACTAACACTAAAATTTCTGCCTCAAGTGGGTGTAATCCTTCAAGCACGTTGATGAACATGGTTTCACGACGTAGACTACTTAAACTATCTTGTCCACCTCTAACGAACCTGTAAAAGTTTCTTGCCTCTCTACGAATTGTAGTATGTCCCTGTTTATCACTTGATCCCAATGAAAATGATCCTGTCTCATGCATTCTACGAACTTCAAGTGTAATTTTTTTAGTCAAATTTCCACTTGTTTTCGCATCATCTTCAAATTTACCATAAGGAACCTCTCCTTCCGGAAGAACAGATACAATTGATGTATCATAATTCCATTTAAGTATCTGCTTAAGAGATAGATCACCATATCTCTGTAATACTGCAACTTTCTTTGCTTTAGTTCTTTGTTTTGATGCAAGATCTAAAATCTCAAAGACGAATGGATTTCTAGGTAACTCAGGGATTGCATTTACTTTAACCGTTCTCGGTTTCCTCGTCTTCGCTGTTGTTTTCGCTGTCATAATAGTTTTCAAAGTTGAATGCGACAATTTCGTCAGGAATCAGGTTTCCCTGCATATCAAACATTTCTGGATGAGGTTTTGGGACTTCCCGATAATTTTTCATATATTCTCTCGCTGTCCATCCTATAAGAATTCCTACTATAAAGAATAGTAGAGTGACAAAAGAGCCTATGACTAAACTAACTTCTAAATTCATTTTTATCTCCGGAGGATAATTTTTTCACATTGAATGTAAAATCCAAGTGTATCTCGATTTCTCGATTAAAAAATTTAAAAACTCTGTCGAGTAGTACTCGATAAGTTTTTGGTCTTTTCTTACCTCCTCTCAAGATAAGTTCCACTCCTCTGTCGAAGTGAATGTTAGAGTTATTTAGTGGGTCAGACGACTTGTTGTTCTTTGAGGAATTTAATTGTTTCAACTGACCCTCCAATTTTTTTTCCATCGACTGATACCTGTGGAAAGGTTGTCCCTTCTCCAAATTCAGAGATAAATTCCTCTCTAGTATAGTCTTCTCCTAAATTATAGACCACATAGCTGCAACCTGTCAACTGCAGCACCTGTTTAACTTTGTCACAATATCCACACCCTTCCTTTGAATAGACCGTAAAGTTCATGTAACCCTTAAAATAGTAATTTATAATTTTAATATTTTCTTATTATATCACACTATGATGGTTTTGTCGGCCAGTTTACATTTCCTAACACACCAGTCTCTAAATTATATGTCGGTGATGATGATGTTGTTGGTAGATCTCTTAATGCTTGTCTATAAGTTTTCTCAGCATCAGTTTGTGTTCGATCAGCAACTGCCATCCAATCAGTTTCTGCTAGTTTAACATTTCTTTCAGCCTTTAATTTATGCATAGGATACTCTGAGAGAAGGGTATTATAGGCAGTTGTGATATTTGAATCTGATGGTTGAGCAGTTACTGAATCCTCCCATCGGATTGCAGATAAATTGGTTATATCATTTAATCCTGTAATTGAAAAATTACATATTTTACCTGCAGCTTTATTTACCGCATTCGATAAACATGGGAAAACTGAAAAATCAGGATTAGGACTTGGTTGGTAAGACATGTAGAACTCCTAAGTAACGTTTGTTAAAGTGACGGCAGAACCAGTTATTTCCTCCAAACGCAAAACTGATACTAATTTACAATACGCATTACCAGTATTACTTGTATTATCGTTATAATTGGTGAAGACAGATCCACTTCCATCAGAAAGGAAAAATGGTCTATAATACAATTGATTTGTTGTATTTGGAGAATCTATAATAGTACAAACTGACATCTGATTTGCAGACCAGTTATAACCAGTACCCCAAAGAGATGGTATATGACCTGTCGCTCTACTGACACTCTCACTGTTTAGTACAGTTGCATCAACTGCCCCATAACTACTTCCACCATTCGTGCTTTTCATAATTTGAATACTACAATTTTGTGCACTGCTTATATGAAAAAATGCACTTAACGTGATTCTTATCTTATTGCTTGCACTGGATGGTGTAATATGTCCTTCTAACTGTAATCCCTTTTGTGTATTATTAGTAAAAGATTGCGTCTCAAAAGTTCTATTAACATATTCTCTTATTTGTACAACAGATTGAGTGATCCCTGTTAAGTTTGCACCACTAATCGCTGGCAAAGCACCAGATAATTTTGATGCAGTAAGTGTAGATATCCTTGCATCAGCAACTGTGCCAGTTAATTGTCCAGCAGGTATACTTGTTAAAGATGCACCCGAACCTGAAAATGTGGTAGCAGTGCATACACCTGAAGAAATATTGATACCTTTGGAGAAATTGACAGCAGCACTCCCATCTTCTCCTTTAATATCCGTGACTCTAATTTCAGACATGTTTATTAATACTTTTTATTATTTAGGGAAAAACTCCCAAGACATTCATAATGAATGTTGTTCCTGCAGATACATGAAATGTCGCTCCCGTTGCGACGTTGATTTTATTTAATCTTGTGAACACAGTTTTGCCTGATGTTGTTTCGTTATTTGTGAGATCAACCTGTGTACCATTAGGTATGGTAAATGCTTCAGTAGTTTTGAAACACTCATTAAGAAGTGTATTGGGTGTGCTACTCATCGCTGTAGCAAATCCACTTATACCAGTTATATCACTACCATCACCAACAAATTTTTGTGCTGTGACGATTCCAGTCGGGGTATTAATAGACAGACCATCTATTGAAAGATTACCATCATGAGCGTGGATATTATCATTATGTCCTGCTATTACTATTCCCATGTCTATTTTTTTTTAAATATTTAGACTACAACATAGTTGCCATCAACTGTTAAAACACCATTAACTTGGACTGGCCCTGCCATCAATCCATTAAAGTTTGTGCTTATATAGTGATTGCCATTTAATTGATTATCGTATATTGTCATTCCATTACTGATGTACATTCCGGCAAAAGAATTACCAGCACCAACCATCTCTGTTGGGAATCCTGTTGTACGAATACCTATATTGTCTGTGGTATGAATACCTGATACAGACTTGGTAAAAGTTGTTCCACCACCGGCACCACCACCTTCAATACTTATGTCAACTTTTTTAAGTGCTCCAGATCCAGATACAAGAAAAGTATTTCCTGTCCCTACGAAGTTGAGCATTGTAACACCAGTTCCAGCAATTGCTGTACCACCAGACTGTATACCAATAGTTCCTAAAGTTTGGACTGCACTTTGTGCTAATTTTGCTGTGGTAACTGATCCATCTGCTGGTACTGATACACCGATTGATGTTCCTAAAACAACGATAAAACAACTCAGTCCATTCGCTGGTGCAGATGCAAATTCAATCGAACTCTCACTTATTGTATAAGCTGCTTCTGCTTCCTGTAAAACACCACCCAGTGCAACCATCAGTGCTAATGATGATCCGGGGAAAAAATTTGTGCCTCCTGCTTTTAAATCAAAGGAAACTTTATTACCATCAAACTGTGATGAAATATCATCTAGTTTCAGGTAATTACCTTGACTTAAATCGCGACCAATATATGGCATATTACTTTTTAGTTATTTATGATGGTTTGGGATATTTTGACTATTTATGTATCTCCTAAACGAATAACAGTAAAGTAATTTCTATTTTCATTTGAATTTCCTTGTAAGGTTGAACTAGAGTTAGCTGAATATACTCTTAGTCTCATTTTTACATTAGATGTGTCAGTAACATCTACTAGACCTTGACCAGTAATTGGATTGTAATTGCCCCTTTCACCTCCACCAAAACATCTTGATTGAATATTGAAAGTGCTTCCATTTTCGCAAAATTCCATTCGTATCAAAACTTCATAAGGGTCATTTGAGCCGTTATAAACAATTCCATTATATGTAACTAAATAAAAACCAGTAGAAGGAAATGTCCATACACCAGCAGCATGGTCACTGGAGTTTACTGACATACCAGTTCCAAGTTGTGCAAAACCATCTGTTTGGTCAGGTCTCTCCCAATCTGCAGTAGATAAAATTGATGTTGAGTTGGTAGGAATATTGTAAGTTGTCGTTAATCTCCACATATCTGCCATTGCTAATCCAGAACTCGGTGTTGCCCACTGAACTGATGAACTATTACCCTGACTTGTTAATACTTGACCTGATGTTCCATAGTTTGCACCACTAATTCCTAATTGACCTGAACTTCCGATGCGAAGTTTTTCATTATTATTTGCAAGTTTAAAGACAATATTTCCGGGATCACATCTTATTTGTAAATCATTATTCAGTGCACCAACAATTATACTGTCACTAGTAGTTGAATCTTTAAATGAAATACTTGCATTATCAGATCCTGTGCTCTCAAAAACAGCTTGAGTTCCACTTGATGATCTGACATGAAGAGCAGAGAGTGGGCTAGATATTCCAATACCAAAATTACCTGCGTTTGTTAACCTTACTTTTTCATTATGTCCTGCACCAGTCGATAAACGAAGTTCTTCAACAGCAGTGATTTCTAAATCATTAGAAGTTACTCTAAGCATACCTCTGGTTGTAGTATCATCAGCAATACCCAGAACATTACCATCACTCACTCTTCTTGTTAAAAGTAAGGGTGCAGCACCGTTTGCACAAAATGATGCGATACCTTTTGTTGCTGTTCCAGCAGTATTATCACCAAATACAATACCTGGCTCATTTGCAGATGCAGGAGTGTTACTAGTTGTCCCTATCTTTACACGACCATCTAATACATCAGTACCACCACCGAGAACTTTAATACCAGTTCTTGCGGTAATCAATCCAACTGCATCTATATTCGTTACGTCTTCATAAGTAAGAGTTCCAGCAATACCGACATTCTGTGCAAAGGTGGCAACACCAGTTACATTTAAATTAGTAAATTGTACCTCAGTGAGTCCGGTAAGAGCCATCAGGTTATTTCCATTATTGTGAGTGCAACATCTAAACTATTATTTACATCACTCTTCGCAGTAATTGTATCTGTTGTTTCTAGTACAACTTTATTTCCCTGCATGAATTCAAAAGATGATCCTTGTGGTATTGGAATATTCTTCATCAAATGTATATCATCTGCTGATGATCTTGTAATTCCGATACCCACATTTATATTATTACCTGAAATATTTGCAGCAGTAATTCCAATCACCACTGTCGTTGTAGAAGATGGTACAACATATAGTGGTGCAGTAGTAACACCTACATTTTTTTTAGTTTTCAGTTTAAAGGTGTTTGCCATTTTTTATCCTAATGCTATTGCGAGAGCGACTACATCATCAAGTGATGCACCACCTCCTCCACCACCTCCGGTGGAATTAACAACTGTAACTCCATTCACACCAACTGTAGCAGTAATATTACTATTAAAGTTTAGTGTAGTAGCAATTCCAGCTGGAGTTCCGTTATTCTGTATAAAGACACCAGTTGAAACACCGACACCTTTGACACGAACTTCAGTCCTACTATTTATGTCACCTGCAACATCAAGTTTATAGGAAGACGACGGATTCGTCGTTCCTATTCCAACCGATCCTTCTGTTGTGCCAATTCCAATATTTTTATTGGAATCATCAACGATTACTAAAGAACCTAACTGTGATAACTCTCTATTCTTTGACATATTTTTATGCTGATATCTCCTGAGCTATACAAATAACTGGTTCACCGCCCGGATTACTTGGTACCTCAACTGAACCAGACCCATTATTTCTTATGTAAAGTTTGTATATTATTGCATTACCAACTGAGTAAGTTGGAGTATCAAGATACATAATGTTCATAGGAATTTCGTTTCTTGATTGATCACCTTTGTTTAAAGTAAATCCAGCAGTGGGCACGGACGTACCATTAGGTGAAATACTTGCGAATGTTCCACCATTTACACTTCGGTATATGTCCATATAAATTACGTTGCCAGCACCATTATTATTACAAGCTCCACTTATATTAACCAGTATTTTACTATTAGCTACTGTGGGAGTAATTGATACTTGATGGGTGGTTGGAGCATATGAACTGGTTGCATTAGCAGTTCTAGTAAAAGTAGTATCATATTGTTGAACAACTTGAAGAACTTTACCTGCACTTACATTAGTTAAACCAGCACCATTACCATGAAAAGTTGAGGCGGTTACAGAACTAGCAACTGAAACATTCGTAGAGGTCGTAACACCAGTAACCACAAGACCATTCTGAACGGTGGGTGCACCCGATGCAGTCTTGTTTGTTATTTGGTTTGCCCTTATTCTTGACATAATTATTATTTTTAGTTATTTATGCGTTGGTTTCAGATACACATGGGTATTTATATGTTAGATTATACTTCACATTCTCCTTGAATGTAACCACCTACAGCGTCGTTTAGAACTCTTGTTATACGAACATGTCCCAAAGAAGCCGTGTTAAAAATTACTGTTGAACTAGTTGCACTAGTCTGCACACTACTAATACTATTAACCCTACCAGCAGCATAAGACGCTACATCATCATCTAATGTAAGATCGGAGAATGTGAAGGTGACATCTTTATCTCTCATTGTAACAGGATGCTGAACATGCACTTTGCAAGTAGTAGCATGTGACTGCACACCAATTGCAAGAGTCGAAGAATTGTTAGCAGCACCTCCTGTGGTACCACCAAGTCTAAAACAATATCGTTGGCAACGTCTAAGTTCATCTGAGAAACCACGGTGCTCGAACGGGGTGGCCACTGAGCCAACTTCAAGTTGAACTCCTGTCATTTCAAATGTTGCATCATTTGCTGTCCACCAATCGGTTGGATAAGTTGGAGTTCTATTATCACTAGCAAACGCTGCCCAAGTATCTAAAGTTTTATCATTTGTATAGTTAGTTCCAATATATTGAGAAAAAACCATATATAAACCAGCTTCGTTATTATTATCAAAAACTAAATTAGAATTTCCCGGAATTGTTTTTGTAATCTTTGTCCATGTATTAGCACTTAAAGTACCTGTTTCCCAACAAAATCCCTGAGATGGTGAGTCATAAGTATATATTCTATGAAAGAAATTTTGAGAAACACTCGATTTTACCCAATAAGATAAAGTTAAAAAACTTGATGCTGATTTGTAATTCCAACCACTATTTGCTATGTCTTGAGACTCAACGTTATAGTAAATGTTTGATCTATCTGTTGACCCTGTAGTTGTTTGGTTTCCGTTAGTAATTCTAAATGCTTTTCTAAAACCTAAAGTATAAGGTGTAGTTCCACTCGCAACATCAACTTGTGATTGTGTTGGTGTTTCATCAAATCCACCTCCTCCAAGTCCAAATCTATCAACACTATGAATTCCTCCAAGAGTAGCTGATGTGCCACGTTGAGCCACTCGCATAGCTCCGTTGATGATAAGATTTCTAAAACTTAAGGGAGTAGATATACCTGTAAGATTTGCACCACTACCACTGAATGATGTTGCAGTTACAACACCTGTCACAACTGCACCGTTTGGAAAAGTAGGTGCTCCAGTTGCGGATCTATTTACAATATTATCTACAAGTAATCTTCCTGCACCACCAGCTCCAGTGCTACCATTACCTCCTAATCCAAGTATATCTGGAATTAAATCATCACCATCTGCAACAATTAAATCAGCATTATCTTCTACTTGTATATCTGCATATTGTGTATACGCACCAGTTGCTGATGCTGGATGATCTACAGTGATAGTTGAACCGATACTTAATACTCTATCAGTGTAAAATAATTTATTTAAAGGACTTGTTTGAACTGAACTCAATGCAGTGCCTAATCCAGCAGCTGCACCAGTTGCATCAGATATATCACCTACAAATTTAGTAGCAGTAATTACACCAGTAGATACAACGTGATGAAGTTCTGAAAGATTTGAATGAATAGTTGTAACACCAATATTGATACTAGTTCCAAAAGTCGCAATACCAGTCACAACAGGGCCACTATCAGATAAAGTAACCGTACTTAATCCTGCTCTGCTTGTTAATCTATTTGTGCGTATCTCAGATGTCATTTATATTTTTTTAGTTATTTATCCAGATACTTCCATTACTGATATACTACTCACAGTTCTTATATAACCAACGCTATTAGAATCGGCAGTGCTTCGATTTAAGTAAAATTCCGCACCATCATTTGCGATGTATTGAACTTTATATGTTACCGGATTTGTAGTTGATGGATTATCCAAATGATTAACCGTGACTGCTTTCATATTTCCACCTCCTCCTGAATTTTCACCTCCTCCTGTAGCTTGCACTCTAGTACCAGCAGAATCTCCCACTGCAATGGGTGTTGAGTTTCTTACAAGACGAAACGATACTCTATTTCCACCAGAACCAGCATTCGACCAGTTAACACACACCATAACAAATATTTTACTATCAGATCTTGTGGGTGTAATTGAGACTGAAAAACCTGTAATATCTGCAAAACTACTATTAGTACTACCAGTGAAAGTATCAGTTTTTGTTGTTGATTTAATTTGTATAATACCACCACCTGTTCCTGTTCCAGATACAAGTCCATCTCTTGGAACGATTCGATTGGTTCTTAACTCTGACATTATGCTGATAACTCCATAATTGATATTCCTGATGAATCATTACCATGATTATTAAACTGAGCTGATCCACCACCTAAACTTTTCATATACACTTTATATGTAATTTCTGATGTTGTGTTTGGTGCATCTAACACTTGAAATGAACATCCCATTTGTGCTGCAGCACCATTACCATAAAATCTCCATAGTGAACTACTTGGTCTACCAGTTGTCCCAGTAAAACCACTATAAGAACCTCCACCTACACTTTTGAAGAGATCTAAAGCAACCCCATTACCTTGAGGTGCATAACAAGTGCCACCAGAAACAGTAATTAATATCCTTGATGTTGTAAATTTAGGAGTAATTCTTCCCAATAACGTAGTTGCCACATATGATGTTGAAGTAGTCGCTGTTTCAGACAAACCACCATAACCTTGAACTACTTGAATAACACCACCACCATAAAATCTAGAATTAGAGGCATCCATTGCAGGGACACCACTCACTGGAACTATTTTATCGACCCGTAATTCTGATGACATGGTTATGAGATCTCCTGAGGCTCTTGAGGCCAAGGTATAGAACTTAGAATTAATTCAGAATTAGAATCTAATCTTGCACCTCCTCCTGCGGTCTGAGGTAAATCTCGTAATGCCTGACGATATCTTTTCCAATCATCACTCATAACCAGATCACTTCCTGCTCTCCAATCAGTCAATGCAATTCTTTTATCTCTTTCCTCACGTAGTAATCTTATTGGTTCTGCTGAGTTAAGTTCTTTAATTTTTTGTAATATTTCTTCCTCAGTGGGTTTTGTCTGACCACTATCCATCCACTCAATACCAGAGTAGTCATCCCCACGAAGAACCCAATCTGCGTTTGGTTTTAATGTATGCAGTGCTGATATTATACCGTGTTTCATAATTTTGATTTTTCTTTTATTTATCCTATCAAGAAACCTTGAAAAACTCTATATCCCCCATGAACAGAACCTTGACTATTACTTTGCACATCTGTCCAAACTTGCATATCCTGACCTGAGTTCATCGAAATAATTATTGAATTGTTTGTATGATTATACTGAGCTCCATCTTGAAATGCCTGATAACCAACATAGGAACCATCTAATTTAAATTGAGATCTATCATAAGTTGAACTAGAATCCTGCATAAATTGATAGTACATCCAGTATATTCCAGTCACTGGTGCAGTAAACGTAGAGGTTGATGTATCAAAACCTCCTCCTACATTCGTAAGTGTTTGGGTAAACGCAACTTTGAATGCAGATCCAGTGGTAGATTGGTTTTGACCATCATAAGCGTGAAATGCTACACGACCTTGAAGTGCTCCACTCCCAGTTAAAGTAATATCACCAATGTTTAATTGAGGCATAATTCTCCTATACGATTACCCAAGTGCCATCAAGCGTCATGGTTGAACCAAGACTCACAGGCCCTGCGTTAAGTGCATTAACTGAAGTAGTTATATAATATCCACCGTCTCTATCCAGTGTTTTATTGAATAGAAGTGAACCATCACCAATGTATAGTCCAGTCATTGAATTTGCAGCACCAACTAATGCTGTATTAGTTTCGATATTATTGGTTGCAATACCAACTGTACCTTTACTATCAACAACGATTCCATCTCCGGATGATCCAAGGTGTTGGATTTTGTTTACTTTAATAAAACTCATTATGAATACCTCTTTATCTCTTGAACTATGATTTCACTGGTACTATTACCTACATTACCATAAATTGTACCTCCAGTCGCACTTTTATAATATACTTGATATGTTACTGATGAAGAATCATCAGTCGTGTCAAGAAGAGTTGCACCTATCGAATCTGTTTGTTGTACAGAACTACTAGTATCAAATAAAAAATTAGCTATCCCTCTCCAAAATGTACCATTTCGATGAACGGTAAGTTGAATAGCATTATCTGCAGATTTTCTCAAATCAGCAACCCTGACATGAATAAGATGATCATTTAATGAACTTTCGGGAGTTGGAGTTGCGACAGATAATCCTGATATTGCTACAAGAGAATTACTACCTGATGAAAATTGCCCATTTCTTTGACCAACCACAGTTGATATTACTTGTCCGTCAGCAAATTTATTAACGAACGTCAAATTTCCATTTCCATCTGTCTGCAAAACTTGGCCTGCAGTCCCGTCAGTTTGAGGGAGTTTGAAAACTGGATTTGTTGATGGATTACTTGCTGGTGTTGTGAGTGTAACCTTATCACCACCACTATGTAAAAAATGTAATTTACTCATTATGCCACTCCGTACATAGAAAATCTACCTTGAGCAATATTATTTTGGTTAGTAAATTGTATCTCAAGACCAGTTATTCTTGCTTCACTATTATGAAAACCATTAATATATTGTCCCCTATCAACTCCATCACTACTCATATAGGTTTGATGACCATGAAATCTGAGTCGTTTGTATGCTTCAAATCCATGTACATAAATCATACATTGCCATTCCTCTTTATAGTATGTATTTCCACTGACAGTTTCTGTTTCGTTACCTACGTTGTTATAATTTAATCTAAATCTATTCATCGCACCGAATTCTGCTGCGACTGGATTGCCACCTACTCCAGTGGTGGTAGAGTGATATCTACTATTAGCATCTAATGTTGCACCATTCGTTCCTGTTCTACATCTCATTTCAAAATCCTCGTTATCAGAGACACATCTAACTCCGTCCATCATAATCATATATGTTTTGAAATCAGTAAATGCATTAGTAACATTACTTTCATCAAAAGTTACCGCAGAAGTATTTGACGTAACATTGACGGTTGCTAATGGAATTAATCCACTAACACCTGATGTCTTTGCATATGTCACTGCAGAGTTTGCAATCTTAGCATTAGTGACAGCATTTGATGCTAATGTAGTGTCATTTACAACACCAGAACCAAGACCTCCTACTGAGAGTCCATCTATACTTCCGCTTCCGTTAATAGTTACTGGCATAAGATTATCTCCTCATCATATTTATACGATAGTCCACGAACATCCTGATGGAACTGTGACTGCGATTCCAGCATTGACTGATACTGGGCCCGCAGTCATTGCATTCTTAGTTGAAGTGATCTGATAATTAACCGCTACCACTTTATCATTCTCAAAAAATACAGTATTTGTTGATGCTCCTCCAACAGGTGATCCGGCAGCAATGCCTGTTAGTTGTGATCCATCACCTCTAAACGATGTTGCAGTTAATATTCCTGTGATTACAACACCAGCAGCATTTGCTTGTGCTTTAGTAGCACCGCCAAACTTTAGTGTTGCTGCATCAACACCAGTTAAGTTAGTGCCATCCCCATAAAATGCAGTGGCAGTGACTGAATTACCCACTGAAACAGCACTGTTAAATGTCGCGATACCAGTAACCACCATACCGGCATTTGGAGACATTGCAATATTTACACTGCTTGCATCAGGACTTTGTAGATTGTGGGTTTTTAATGTTGACATATCAGTATTTATAGTTCTGCACTAAAATTCATAAAACCAGTTGCTCTAAATTCTAACTGACCAGCTTGTCCACCAGTCATACTACTCGTAGATACTTCTAGAAATGCTCTATTATATAAAGCATTTGTATTAGCAGCAGCAGTTGATATTGTATTTACATTAAAAGTTGCACTATCATCTGCTGAGTCAAAAACCATAGCTGTTGCTGAACCTGTAAAATTTGGATTAATTCTCATAGGGGCTGGAAAATATACAACACCCCGACACGCACTTGAGCTATTTGCATAACATGTAATCCCTGTTCTATAACCATTAGATCCATGTATATTAAAAAAGTAACGTTGGCAACGTCTAAGTTCATCTCCGTAACTGCGGTGCTCGAACGGGGTGGCCGTGGATCCCTCTTCAATTTGAACTTTAGTGACATACCAATTAGCATTACTTGTTGATATTAATTGAACTGTGCCATTAGCACCTTCAGCTCTTGCAGCTATCCATGCACCACCTGCATTCCCTCTCTTAGCAGAACCACTACCCATATCAAAATTTAATTCCAATCCAATACCAGTATTAATAAGCCAAGTTCCACCTGTATCACCGGGAATCGTTATTGATTTTTGTTCCCAAGTATCGGGATTACTTATTGTATAAGTGAACGGAAAACTTCTGTTCTGTGCACTATTCATCAAAGAACCACCATGAGTCCCAGTTACACTTGATTTGACAAGAAAAGAAAGAGTAATTGTTCTTGCACCTGATGTTCCAAAAGACAAATGACCAATATTTTTACCCTCAATTCTTTGTGCTATTTTATAAACATCACCACTAGCTGGTGTTACATTAGTTGTAACATTAACTCTTATTGCATGAGGAGCTCCTATTCCCTCTGAAGATATATCTTGTTGAATAAGACTGAATACACCTAATGAACTTTCACCTCTTGCATACCACCTATCCATACAATAAAAATTACTACCAGCGTTACATGAGATTTGAGATCCTCCTAAGACTCTTTGAAAAACATCAGCCTTACCATTTATTATAATATTACGATGTGAATATGGTGTCGTGCGTGTGAGATTTTCACCACTACCACTGAATGATGTTGCAGTAACTATTCCAGTCACAGTCACTCCTGTATTAGTAGTCTCTAGCTTTTTCCCACCATCAAAATATAATTCAGATGCATCATCATGCAAAAATCTAGCATGTATATCACCATCATTTCCATCTTTTATCCAAATATCATCTGCTAAAATATATAATCTACCAGTAGAATTTTTTATATTTGAGTGATTTCCATTATGATATAATTGCATATCTCCACCAGATCCCAGAGAGATTTTTGCATTATCTGCAAACTCTAATTGATTATCTGATCTATCCCAAACTACATCGTATCCAGCAGTCGCACCATCAAATTTTACATCATTGTTAAATGTTGTTATACCTGTATATTCATTATTACCATTTCCTAATAAAGCAGTTCCATGAGTTGGCATCGTGAAAGAGAGATTGCCAGCATCTGCAGCCGCTGCAATCTCTACGTATCCACTATTACTACCAGTCAGTCTTACTTTAGACATATATCTTTTTAGTTATTTATGAACTCTCAAGAGCAGCATCTGTTTCCTTCAACGGTTCAACAATTACTTTACCATTTTCATCTGTCCAATCGGTGTCATACATATGTTTATCTTTTCTTTCCCCGATAACCATCCATGAAATAGTATCGGTACAAGTATTTTCTTGAGATGTAATTGTTAAAATATTTCCAGATACAGAACCTTTTACTGCTACCCATCCAGTTTCATTCGATGTAAAGCATTGAATTTCTCTATTTAATAAAACAAAAGTTCCATCACTCATTCCTGCTACTGTATCAATATTAACTGTGGCAGTGCCATCAACTAAATCTACTTTACCTCTGTATATATTATTAGCTTGAGGTGATTCTACAAATGAGTGAACAAGATGATGTGTATTAGTTTTAGATGGTAAAGGATGGTCAATTTTAAATGAACCAGATGCTTTTGATAATGAACCAGAAAAACTACAATTTCCATCACGATTCATAGACAAAACAGGAGTCAAAGGATCATTACTATTCGTTGTGCTTCTCATGAATTCTAATCTTCCATGATCATTATAACGATTTCTAATTGCCCAGTTTCTACCACCAGAATTATCTTGCCATGTTTTTAAAACTAATGATGTTGAAGCAGATGCTGTTGGTATAATTTCAACAGCAGAATTACCAGCGGCTGATTTAATTTTTACAGAACCAGTATATTCCAAGCGTAATCTTTCATTACCTGTAGCACTGTTGTTATGATGTCTCATTACAAATACACCATCTGTTCCACTTGTTGAATCTCTTTGAGCACCAGCAGTCCAACCATAATTTGTAAGAGAACTTACAGAATATGCTATGCCTGAGAAACCTACATTATCTGTAGTGTTTGGAGCATCTAACCGAATATGTGGGTCAGTAAAAGTACCACTTGTGGCACTATTTTGAGCTTGAGATACAGTAAGATGTCCAAGATCAGTAGTTGTTCCTAAAAGTAAAGAGCCATTTGATGTGATGCGAAGTCTTTCTGCAAATGTTCCAGAACCTCTAGTACCAAATACTAAATCACCACTTTCAGATCCACTTGTAGGACTTGCTAAATTTGTATGTATTCTGGCATAAAGATCAGTATTACCAGCACTATCTTTTGCTTTAAATCTTATTTGAGCAATAGAATCAGAAGCAGCAGGGGATGCAGAATTATGAACAAGTGAAAGTTCTGGCCCATTTGTTCCATTTTCACTTGTCGTTACAGTGAGAGCTTCATATGAAGTTGAGTTAACAGTTACATGACCACTTGAGTCGATGCGAAGTCTTTCACTACCACCAGTTTCTACTGAAAAAGTATCAGCATCAGGAAATCTTATCTTTGTATTTGTATCACCATTATGAATAATACTATCATTAAGATACAAACTACCGTTGGAAACAAGTACTCCATCAGATTTACAAACCAATTTTTGAGATCCGTTTGCATAGAATCTCAATTCATTTGTGCTGTGGTTATAAACAATCTGACCTTGATTACCACTATCAGTATCAGTAAAGAAAATACTACCGGGATATGAAGGTGCACATTGAAGTGTCATTCCAACATAATTTCCACTACCATGACCCAATACTAAGGTGTTTGCCTCAGAATTTGCTGCAGTTGCACTGGCATTTACATCTAATGAAGTTCCATCGAAAGTTAAGTTTGCTTCACCATTCATTCCATAAGCACTTGTCGCAGTCAATATTCGATTGTCTGCACCATTTGCCAAGTGTTGTCCAACAATATAAATGTTTCCAAGCATACTATTGGTATGAATCGTGCATCTATACTTTAGTGCTGCTGGTGCATCGTGTTGAACATTTATATATTGCAATCCATTTTGGGCACCTGAAACACCATCCGTGTAATCTGCATCATTTGCTGCATTTCTAAATTCAAATGGATGATTACCAGCTAATGTGGTGTTATCAAAAAGATATCTTTGTCCTCTTACCAAATAAATGTCAGGATTACCCTCTGCTCCATCTTGTCCTGGCCCTGTAAATGTAAATCCAGAACCTGAACCACCACCTAATTTCCATGTTGCCTGTACATTTGATGGTGATGTTGATATACCAGAGGCAGGGAGGTTAGTTAAATTTGATCCATCTCCATAAACTGTATCAAAATATCCATTTGCAAATCTAACTGTATTACTTCCAATATTTTTTGAACTATCTGCACTTGGTATAATATTTGTATCAACAACACCTGTTAAAGATATAGTATCTGAAGAAGCATTTCCTAAGTCAATATTACCATTCACAGTCAAATTAGCACCCACTGTGACTGATGTGCTTATCGCAACAGTATGACAATCTAAATTTAATTGGTTTGGTGCAGATATCGTTGGAGTTCCACTCCCCAAAATATCTAACTGATCTACACCGAATGCTTTATCTGCCATATTACTTTTTTAGTTATTTATGTTTAATTGATAAGTTTGATCCAGTCATACTAAGATGATTTGTTCCAGTAAAACCACCTTTAATTGTAGGCTTAACATTTGTTGCTGATAAATCACGAGCAATTCTCCTTGAGGCACCTCTCAAATTGAAAGATCCAGTCCAATACGTAGTAGTGGAATCATTTGAATATTGATCTTGATAAAGACTATTTTCAACGAGCACACTACCTTTCGTTTCAATAAAGTTTTTTACCTGTCTTTGTGTTGCAGTTGGATTACCTTGTAGATATAAAGCAACTAATCCAGTAACAACAGGTGCTGCTGCTGATGTCCCATTAAAATTAGCGTCAAAGAAAACATTATTATCTCTACGTTGAAAATCTTCATATGATGCTTGACCAGTTAATCCTGCTGCAAGTGTTTCGTCTGCTGGAGCCCAAACATCTATACCGGGCCCATTATTTGAGTATGATGCCTTTCTCTCAGATAAATCAACATTCACCTCATCATCCATTGCACCAACACAAATCGTAGGGTGAAAATTAGGATCTGCAGCCTCGATAAATCCCAAACCTTGTGGTGTCATCCAATCACGATGATTGCATGGAACAGTCCCTGAAGGAAATTCAGACCGTGGATCAGTCGTACTATAATAATTATCACTCATGTAATTTAAACGATCAGGATCATCTGCACCAACACCAAGTCTTTGATTATTATTTCCAGCTGCTGCAACATAATGAATATTACCTCCCGTCATCATTTCATTTCCAGCAGTATCAGTAGAATTTGAACGTGATGAGGAAGACCAAGAACGATAAGCACCTGCAACTTGATTATTCAAACCATCTTTCATCGCAGTCACTTGATCTGTGACTGATGCATTACCTGTAAATGTTCCTGTGCTTCCCCTAAACTTATAACTCACAGTGCTATTAGATGAAAATGCTGCTTGATATCCCCAACTACCATTAATCAATGTGGGGTTTTTAACTCCTGTCTCAGAATTTACGGGTTTTAATATATTAAACAAATTCATCAACTCATAATTTGTAATGGGAGTTAAGTTAACTGCATCAGAAATTCCCGGCATATTCCATATATTTGCTTCAAATGCTAAACCAAAATTTTTTCCTGCTGCTAGAGATGCACATGCAGTTCCATGACCACTTGTTAATGAATGCACTGTTCCTATACCAACTCCCATTGCTTTTGCTTCAGTATAACCAGATGGTATATTTACTGTTCCGTATGCTTGGTATGTTGCTGATCTTGATGAGTTATTTTCCCACCACGCGATAGCAGATGTCGTAGTGATCCCAACTCTACCATCTGGTCGTGTAAAAGTATGGTTATTAGTATCAAAGTAAGATTTATCAATATAATAAGGCCCGTCAAGCACAATATCGCGAACTCGTGATTTCCCTGTTCCATCTAAAAACTCCGGATGTGATGCTAGTATACCTGAATCCTGTATTATAATGTCAATATTCTTTCCTGTCAAACTGAAATCTAAATTACCATTTACCGATGCTATATTACCTGTAGATGTTCCATAAAAATCTCCATTAGTATCTATACCAACTCTCTTCATTGCCCAATTTGTTCTATTCAAATCTGATAATGGAGGATTAGATGCTGATGGGCCATGAGTTCCAAGATCACGATATATTTTTACATTGGATAAATATCTTTTACTCGCTGGAGATGGGTTTGGATAATGATCGGGATTATCTTCAGGAGAAAGTTCTATCCACTGAACTTTAGGATGTTTTGCAATCTCAGCAGCTTCTTCTTCAGTCAACTCATAAGTGCTTCGAGTCGGACTAAAACTTTTAGAATTTGAACAAGTAACTTTTCGATCTGGAATACCATCCTGATTAGAGTCTACAATAAGTGCTTCATGTATTTCACTCCAATATTCTGGTGATGTCACTGATAATGTATATCGTTTCACTAAGATACCTCACGTTTGACACGATATGTTGTGTTACCGGAAACTCCAGTTTCTGGTGTTGCTCTTAATAATATATTACCACCACTTATTGTTGCATCAAAAACAGCTAATTTCGTACTACTAAACATAATCCCATATTCAGTTGAATCTATTGAGGTACCATCTCTCATACAAAACAGTTTCTGTGAATGATAATTTGATCCATTCTTAATGAAGATTGAATATTCAATCATAATATCATCTGCATTATATGAATAGGTATTGATTGTTGATGGCGATCCTGCACTTGCAGAAAATGATCCGGTGATATTAGTTGTTATACCTACATTAGTAGCTCCACCTCCACCACCAGTGGATGCAAATGTGATTGAATCACCAGCAGCACTAGTGGTGATTGTCATGTTGCTACCAGCAACAAATGTCAGTGTATCAGATATACTGTCTGCAACTACATCGCTTTGTCCAGATACTGCTATAGTTTTAAAGACATTTATATCTGTTAAGTTTGCACCACTACCAGAGAAGTTAGTCGCTGTAACATCACCTGTGATACTAATATTACCAGTACCAGTAATATTTTTACTATTCAGATCAAGGTTGCCTCCCAGCTGCGGGCTGGTGTCCTGAACAACATCAGTGATACCTGAACTACCACCAGTTCCTGTAGCAGTAGTATTGTATGAAATAAACTCAACCTGATCACCTAGAAAAGCACCATGAGTAAGTGTGACTGATGTTCCGTTTGTCGCACCGAACTCACTGTGTTGTAGTTTTACACCATTTACAAATACATCTAAGAATCCTACGTTATATGTAAATGGGAAACTTGTTTGTCCTGCAGTAGCAGTAGCAATACCAGTTGTTCTTGCTGTTGGGAAACTTGACCATGTAACACCAACACCAGTCGATTTTAAGAACTGACCATTTGATCCTGCTAATCCTAAGTTTGTTACCTTTAACTTACCATCTAATTTTAAATCACCTAGAATCGTAAGTTTATCACTTGCTGTTGTTGTTCCGATTCCAACATTACCCAGAGTGTGTATACCAGTTGCGTTCTCTACAAATTTACCACCAGTTCCACTACCACTACCACTTCCGACAGGAACTGTGACAGTTCTTGTTCCAGCATTATATGTAATCGTATTACCACCTGTAAAATCTATTACTGATATCGCACCAGTTGTAACACTTGACCCATCATCTTTTATTTCAATTGCATCTAATCCATCAGCAGTCGCAATACCAACTACATTAATACCACCACCAAGAACTTTAATTCCTGATCTTGCAGTTATGATACCTATTGAATCAATATTAGTTACATCTTCATAGGTAAGTGTCCCACCGATTGATACATTACCTGAGAAGGTTGCATTCGTACCAGTAATATTATTTGCAAAAGTAGATACACCAGCAACGAATAAATTATTTCCTAGAGTTGTAAATCCTACTAGTGTTGATGTTCCATTAACGTCTATATTCGCATTTACATCTACATTACCACCAAAGGTTGATATACCAGATACATCTAATGTTGTTATATCAGTTGGGCCAATATTATATCTTTCTGTTCCTACACCTATTGTGCCATTCAGTTCTTTATTAACAAACTCATACCAGTTACCTGCGTGTGCAAAATATGCCTTTCCAAAACTATGGACATGGGCAAATGCACCATGATATGTTCCGGGATTAGGTAGATCACTCCAAGCATTAAACAAAAACGGTATAATATTATTTGTCGCAAGACCAACAATTTGATGGTTGGCATCTATGATTCCATTAAATTTAGATGTGCCAGCGAATGTAGATGCTGCTGATACATTTAAATCATCTATTTCTGCAAGACCATCTACATCTAATGTAGAGGATACATTTATATTAACTGAAGAAAGAGTTGTACCATTAAAGGTTAAATTTGCACTATCCTCAAGTTCACCACCAACTCCAGCAATGACAACACGATTATCTGTTAAGTCTGAAACAATTGCAGTATTTGCGGTAACACCACCTCTGAATATACCTGCATAGTTTGTATTGACTACATTAGAATTTACTTGGACTGCGTTCCCCATATAGCCATGGTTCGCACATTGATAATGAAGTACAACAGGTGTCTCATCACCAACTACAATCTGAGTATAAGCACCTGAGTTACCCGGAGCTGGAGAATTACCAGTATTAGTTACACCTGTCGTATATTCAGTTGTCTTATCTGCCTCTAGATAAAAACGTATTGGATGATTACTGTTTGTATTATCAGACTGATCGAACCGATATGTTCTACCCGGTGTCAACACCAAGAAAGGTGAGAACTCTCCATCTATCTTATATCCACTATTACTTCCTTGCCCTTGATATCTATGAGTTGTATCTTTAGTTGCGACAGTTACTGTATATGTAACTATATCATCGCGATGTGGTGCACGAAGATCTGTATAACCACCTATTGCTCCTCTTACATCTAAGTTGTATAGTGGATTGGTTGTCCCTATACCTACCGAATTGCTATAATATATTGATGACGCACCATAGTTTTCATACCACGGAGTAAGATTCGTTACTGTTGTAAGTCTAACACCATCTCTCTCTGCGAATAGAAATCCGTCATAGGTGTTGAGTGCTAATTCACCAAGTTGTAAATTTGTAGTTGTCGGACGTTTGTTCGCTACAGCAGAGCGTTTAATCCTAAAATTGGTCGCCATTTATTATATTCGGTATATACCTGAGAAGAGCAATATGTATTGCTGTTTTATTTATTTAACTTGCATTATTCCTTCTTGGACGATAAAGAAATAAGTT